>Ga0194035_1001219_pt1 | contig 13760 bp, 12 predicted proteins | sample JunL2320m_MetaG_FD_148680 | JGI IMG/M metagenome (GOLD analysis project Ga0194035, IMG submission 148680) | Anoxic zone freshwater microbial communities from boreal shield lake in IISD Experimental Lakes Area, Ontario, Canada - Jun2016-L239-20m | ecosystem: Environmental > Aquatic > Freshwater >...
CCATTAGCCAAGATTTAAGTGAGCGCCACTGGCAACTTGAACGCTCGGGGCAGTGGGTAAAGGGAAAGTCCTTCCCAACATTTAATCCCATAGGACCTAGTGTTGTAACACCAGATGAAATTGATGGTTCGAATCTTCGATTGTGGTGCAGCCTTGATGGTGAGATGCGCCAAGATTCAAATACAAACGATTTGTTGTTTGGTATCAATCACATTATTTGGTATGTGAGTCAATTTATGGAGCTACACCCCGGTGACATAATCAACACGGGGACTCCATTTGGTGTTGGACTCGGATTTAAGCCGCCAAAATATATGCGCGCCGGCAATGTCCTGCGAACAGGCATTGAGGGAATTGGTGAAATCGAATCAACAATCGTTGCCTATTCTGGAGGTAAGAATAAATGAACTCTGATTTCAAGGGTCTTATAGCCGTAATTTCTGGGGCAGGTTCAGGGATTGGGTTGGCCGTTGCAAAAAAATTGAAGGCTCAAGGAGCTGAAGTCTTTGGCCTGGATCTTAGTGCTGGTGAATTAGAAAACAGTGGCGCTGGTATCTGGATTCAATGCGATATTGCTAGTGATGAGTCTGTAAATCAGGCTTTCAAAAACATAACAAGCAAAGTTTCCAAAATAGATATTCTCATAAATAATGCAGGTATTGGTGCACAAGGGGGAGTAGAGGCAGCAACAACTGAAGAGTGGTCTAAGGTCTTAAATATAAATGTTATTGGAACTTCAAGAGTAAGTTCTGCTGCGCTGCCACTGATGCGCAAAAGTTCAGATGGAGCAATTGTTAATACATGTTCGGTTGTAGCCACGGTTGGTATACCTAATCGTGCAATCTATAGTGCGAGTAAAGGGGCAATTTTATCTCTTACTCTTGCGATGGCAGCTGACTTACTTCCAGAAAGAATCAGAGTTAACTGTGTGAATCCAGGAACCGCTGATACTCCTTGGGTCGGACGCTTACTATCCCAATCTGCTGACCCTGCAAAAGAGCGTGCTTCACTTGAGGCGCGCCAACCGATTGGCAGACTTATCAGTTCAGAAGAAGTAGCAAACGCAATTATTTATCTTGCTCACCCAGAACAGAAGTCAACAACTGGAACAGTTTTAGCAGTTGATGGTGGACTTCATAGTTTGAATTTGCCTAAGAAATAGTATGCGCACACGTAGAGAACTTACTGCAACTCAGCTGTCAGATCTTGGAGCATTAGTTGAAGGTCGTATTACAACTAATGACTCCATTTTAGATTTACATGGCAGAGATGAATCTGCCTTTCCACCAGTAAAACCATCGGCTGTAATTACTGTGCATACAACTGAAGAAGTCTCGCAAGTTTTGAAATACTGCAATAAGTACGATATTCCGGTAGTGGCATTTGGGGCGGGAACTTCTCTTGAAGGCCATGTATTGCCTATATATGGAGGTATTTCATTAGATTTAAGCGAAATGGACAAGATTCTTGAAATTGCTCCCGATGACCTGACTGTGCGTGTGCAAGCGGGAGTAAAGCGAATGGCATTGAACAAGAAAATTTCATCTGAAGGTCTTTTCTTTTCAGTAGACCCAGGCGCAGATGCAACTATAGGTGGAATGACCTCTACTGGGGCCGCTGGAACAACAACAGTGCGGTACGGATCAATGCGTGAGAATGTTCTCAAGCTTACGGCTGTATTGGCAGATGGAACAATTATTCATACGGGACGTGAGACACGTAAGTTATCTGCAGGATATGACTTAACTCGTTTAATTGTTGGCTCCGAAGGGACGCTTGCAATTGTTACTGAAATATCCTTACGAGTTTTTGGCATTCCTGAAAAAATGGCTGCTGCAGTTTCACGTTTTCCAACTCTTGCAGATGGTGTGCAGGCAGCAATTGCAGTTGTACGTTCAGGAGTGGCAATCGCACGATGTGAGTTTTTAGATGCCCAATGTATTAAAAATGTAAATGCCCATGATGGTCTTAATTTAGAGGAAGCTCCAACCTTGCTTTTTGAATTTCACGGAAGCCCGCGAAGTGTTGAAGAAGATGCGCAACTTGTGCAAGAGATTGCTGCAGATTTTGGTGGTACTAATTTTGAATGGACGTCTGAAGAAGGCGCACGGCGTAAATTGTGGCAGGCTCGCCACAATGCTTATTGGGCAGGGATGGCTGCATATCCCGGAAAACGGGCAATCAGTACAGATGCTGCCGTTCCTTTATCTAAGTTAGCAGCTGCCGTTGAGCTCACTGAAAAAATCCTTACCCAAAGTCCATTTCCATTTTCAATTTTGGGCCATGTTGCCGATGGAAACTTTCATGCCTTCATCATTACCGATCCAAATAAGCCTGAAGAACTGCCAGCAGTGCGTGAGCTGACCCACCTCATGACAGATGCAATTATTGGCATGGGTGGAACGTGCACAGGCGAACATGGAATTGGTGCCGGCAAGATTTCATCCCTTGAAAAAGAGGCAGGTCCAGGCGCAGTGGCAGTCATGCTTTCCATCAAAAACGCCCTAGATCCCAAAGGCATCTTAAATCCAGGCAAGGTCCTGGCTTTGCCCACCCTGAAATAGGCTCAGAAAAACCCTTGACGAGGTAGAAATCAGCGCATAAGGTCCTGACTTGTATACAAGTTGGAATACGAAGTCTAGGTATGTGAGCCATAAGGGAGACCCTGGTGTACGAAAAGCAGGAAACAGACCAACGCATTATTCGCGATGAGTATTTGATTGACCAAGTTCAGCGAGAGATTGCCACTGTTGTTGGACCAAGCAATGTGAATACAGATGCAACTTTGCTGCATGAGCAATCTGCAGATTGGTCATGGATTTCGCAATACCTTAAATACAAGTCTTTGCCCGTACCAACAGCTGATCTTTATGTTTGTCCTGGAACAGCAGAAGAAGTTGCAGAAGTTTTGCGCATTGCATGCGAATATAAAATTCCAGTTGTGCCTCGTGGTGGTGGCTCAGGCACACAAGGAGGAACCTTTGCAATCTATGGTGGAATCGCATTAGATCTTCGCCGACTCAACCGCGTGTTACACATCGATGAAATCTCTATGGTCGTTACGGCTGAAGCAGGAATTGAAGGACCGGAGCTTGAAAAGATTCTCAATCAAAAAGGTTTAACGATGCCGCACTATCCGGGCTCTTTTCACTTCGGTGCAACTCTTGGTGGTTATTTGGCAGCACGTGGTTCTGGTGTTGTATCAACAAAGTATGGAAAAGCTGAAGATCTTGTTTTGCAATTAGAAGCAGCTGTTCCACCTGGAAAACTTGTCGAAACTATGAAAGTGCCAAGCCACGCATCTGGCCCAGGAATTATTCAAGCAATAGTGGGATCAGAAGGAACTCTTGGAATCATTACTAAAGCAACAATGCGTATTGAACGTATTCCAGAATCAATGGAGTTTCTGTCATACGGATTTAAGAATATTTCAGAGGGAATTGAAGCAGCACGACTCATTATGACTAATCGCTGGCGTCCGGCTGTTATTCGTTTGTATGACGAAGCAGATAGCGCAAAACTATCTTCATGGCTTAACTTAGGCGTGGAAGGTGTATTACTTGTCATTATGTGTGACGGAGTCAAAGCACTCACTTCTTTAGAAAGTGGTGAAATTGCAAAACTTTGTGAAAGTGTCGGTGGAAAATCATATGGTCCCGAGATTGGCAAAATGTGGTGGGACGGAAAATATGAACCCTTTAAACACGGCAATATCCCTGCGCCACCACAGATTTTTGGCACAACAGATACATGTGCACGCTTTGAAGATTTAGAAAAGATTTATTGGGCAAAGAAGAAAGTAATTGAAGAGGGATTTAGCGAGTACAAAGCTCGCTACACAGCACATTTTTCTCACTGGTTTCCGTGGGGCGGAATGATTTATGACCGTTTCTATATAGACAACGCGCCAGAAGATCCCAAAGAGGCTATTGCCCTTCATGATCGAGTTTGGGATGCTGCGATTAAGGCAAGCCTAGACAACGGGGGTTCACTTAATGAACACCATGGTGTTGGCTTAAAACTCGGACGCTTCATGCGAGTACAGCATGGCGCCGCATTTGATTTACTCCTTGGAGTAAAAGACGCATGGGATCCGGACGGAATCCTCAATCCAGGAAAACTTGGATTCGGTCCTCCGAAGAACAGGCGTTACTAGTAACCCTACCGATTCTTTATGAAAGGAGAATCATGCATCTATCAATGCACAACTGGATGCGCGCAGAACCTATTAAGGTGACGATTGCGCGTCTAGCTAAGTATGGCTATAAAAGCATCGAGATCAGCGGTGAACCAGAGCAATTCGGACAGAACGGTAGTAAGGACACCAAGAAACTTCTTGATGACCATGGTCTTAAGTGCTGGGGTTCTGTAACACTCATGCTCGGCGAGAGAAATCTTGTGGCAGCAGATCGTGGACAGCGTGCTAAGTCAGTTCAATACACAAAGGACTGCATCACGATGGTGAAAGAACTTGATGGATATGAAATGACAATCGTCCCCGCAACAGTTGGCAAAATTGTTGCAGATGCCACTCCTGAAGAGGAGTGGAAGTGGGCTGTTGAGTCAATGAAAGAAATTTATGAGCACTCAGAAAAGGCTGGTGTTCGTTTAGCGATTGAGCCACTTAATCGTTTTGAAACATACTTTATTAATCGTGCAGAGCAAGCTATGGCTCTTGCTGAGGCAACTGGCCCTAACTGCGGTGTATGTCTTGATGCATTCCATATCAACATTGAAGAAGCAGATCTATACGAAGCAATTCGCAGCACAAAGGGTCGCCTGACCGACTTCCACGTTGCTGATAATAATCGTATGCCTGCAGGTCACGGTGATTATGATTGGAAGAAAGTGATTTCTACACTCAAGAGCATTGGTTATGACGGCGCTCTCACAGCAGAGTTTGTTGCCCCAATCGATCGCACTCCTGCTAACCACTATAAGAATGCTTTGGAAACAAACTTCGAAAATGTGGATATCAGTCCAGAACAACTTAAGTTCATCATCGACCACGGTTCGAACGTTCTCACAGAATCGTTCTATGACTGGTTGGTTGAAGAGAACGCTAAACACTTACTTCCTTTAATCTAAATATCGTGAGCAAATCAGTTCTCATCATTGCCACTTTAGATACTAAAGGTCCTGAGGCGGCTTATATCCGAGATGGTTTAAACCGTCTGGGAATTAAGACGACTGTGATTGATACGGGAATTCTGGGTGAACCACTTGGAATAACCCCGGATATTTCGCATGAGGATCTTGCAATCTTTGGTGGAATCACCCTGCACGAGTTACAGAATTCTGGAACTCGCGGGCGCGCTGTTGAGCGTATGAGAACTTTTGTTATCGAAAAAGTGAAGGAGCTTTTCTCTAAGGGGGAAGTCCTTGGCGCCATCGGTATCGGTGGCGCTGAGGGCTCCGTTATGGGTGCCGGCGCACTTATGACTTTGCCCATTGGAGTACCAAAATTAGTTTTATCACCTATTGCATCTGGTCGTCATGAATTTGGTCCACTCGTTGGAACAAGTGACATGTTGGTGATGCATACAGTTATCGATATTTTAGGTTTGAATCACATTTCAAAAACTATCTACGATAATGCTGTTGCTGTAATGGCTGGATTGGTAAACCACGGTCATGAATTAAGTAAGCCACCGGCTGGTAGTAAATACGTTGCAGTAACAATGTTAGGAAATACCACTACTGCGGTAATGGCTTTGCAAAAAGAATTAGAAGAAGCTGGGTTTGAAGTAGTTACATTCCACGCCAATGGCGTGGGTGGGCCTGCAATGGAAGAACTTGCAGAAGCAGGTCAATTTGTTGGCATTATTGATTTCACACCTTCAGAGATCGTTGGAACCCTAGTTGGTGGAATTCATTACGGTGGGCCTAGACGCATGAAGCGTGCAGGAGTGCTGGGTATTCCACAAATTCTTGTTCCTGCTTGTGTTGATTTTTCTGTGCATCACACGACTTCAATTCCTGATGAGTTTAAAGACCGCCCAATTTATGATCACAATCCGGAGTTTGCACTAGCACGTTGCTCAAAAGATGAGATGGGCCAATTAGGAGCTTATTTTGCCGAATGTGCCAATACATCGGTGGGTCCGACAGAAATTGTTATTCCTGGTGAAGGTTATTCAATTCCTAATGTTCCAGGTGGAGTTTTTTGGGATCGAGATGCAGACGCAGCTTTTGAGTCTGAGCTTATGAAAAATTTAAAGCCAGAAATCGCTGTCGAGAAGTTACCTTTACATGCTAACTCTAAAGAGTTTGGAATCGCAGTTGCACAACGTTTTCTATCACTTATCAGCGCAAGAATAAAATAGGCAAAGGAGCAGATATGACAAGCTATATAACACCTCCCAGAAAAGTTCCACATATTACAAAAGGGGATGATGCCTTCCGTAATAAGTTCCGTTCCTGGAACATAGCTGATCTGACCTATGTGGACATTAATGAGTATCTTGCAGAGAAAGATATTGTTCTTGTTCCAATGGCTAGTACTGAACAGCATGGTCCACACTTACCGTTATACACAGATACAATTACTGCCGTCGAGGTATCTGCTCGCGTTTCAGAGCAAATAGGAATTTTGCACACTCCGCCTATTTGGACCGGTTATTCACCTCAACATATGTATGGACCTGGTCAAGGGCGCGGAACTATTACTGTTCGGGCTGAGACTCTAAATAATTTGATGTATGACATTGCACGCTCTTTGATTCACCATGGATTTAATCGAATCATTTTCGTTAATGGACATGGCTCGAATATCAAAGTCGTTGATCCAGTTCTACGTAAATTACGTTATGAAACAAATGCACTAATCGGCTTCGTGAAGCCGTATATGGAGCGTTACACCGGAATCCTTGCAGGTTTGATGGAAAACCCTCCTGAGGAAACTCCGGGATGGCATTCGAGTGAGCTCGAAACATCGCAAGATATGGCATGGAATGATGGATTAGTTCGCATGGAGCGCGCAGTAGACACCCGCGCACATACACCAGCGTTCTTACCTAAGACATTTTCCAAGGATGACGGTATGCCAGATGTTGAGTTTGAGGGTTATCAATACTTTCAATTCCCTATGGACCATCATGAGTTCGTCGATAATGGAATCATCGGAAACCCTATGCGCGCTACTAAGGCAAAGGGTGAAGAGGCCTTTCATCGCTTTAGTACACATGTCTCTAAAGGCGTTCTTGAATTGATGAAAGTTCCTGTGAACGTTAAAAATAGAGAGTTTCTTAATCGCGTCTGATTAAGAAGTTCTATTAATTGAGGGGATAAGTTATGGCCGTAAAGAGAAGCGTCGTTAAGTTAGATCCGAAGTCTTCGGATTCTCTCGGAGATGATGCATATGAATGGCTTATTGCTGCCATAACATCATTTCGTATACCAACTAACTCTCAAATCTCAGAAAACAAATTAGCTGCTGAATTGGGTGTTAGTCGGACACCTGTTCGTGAAGCTTTGAAACGTTTAGAAACAGAAGGAATTGTGAAGCGTGGAGAGGCTGGCCGCTTCACAGTTGCAATGTTGACTGCAAAAGAAGTTGATGAAGCTATAGATCTTTTAATGCTGTGTGATACATACATGTTTCAGCGGGCAGCAAAAAATATTGACAACGCCGGAGCGCAAATTCTAAAAGATTCTGCTGCGAGTATGTCAATTTGTGCAGCAAAGGGTGATCGTGATGGCTGGATGATTCACGACAAAATCTTCCACGAAACTGTTATGCGTGCGGCTGACAATGAAATTGTTGCTGAAGTTTCAAGGGTGACGCGTAGACGTATTCAACGCTTTTGGGCACGCTCAGTATCTGGAGCGCGTGACCTAGTGACATGCTCTGAAGAGCACACAGAGATTGCCCGGGGCATTCTTGGTAAAGATTTGAGTGCAATTAGGAACTCAGTAGATGACCACCTGAGTCACTTGCGTGGAAATATGCAGGAAATTGTGGCTTCTATGGCGCCATTTTTTGGGAATCAAGGCTAAATAACGAATGAATAACACTGAAAATTTGTGGCAAATCCCATTGACTTGCCCCCAGCCTCTCTACTTGTATACAGGTACAGATACAAGGCGGAGTACCCAGGTGGAGGAGTATCGATGACCCAGTTCATTTTTACTTTTCTTAATGGGATCACTCTTGCCGGACTATATTTTCTGGTGGCCAGTGGATTAACGTTAATTTTTGGTTTGATGCGAGTTATTAACCTGGCACACGGTGCGTTTTATTTGCTGGCCGGTTATGTTTCATGGACTATCGCCGACAAAACAGATAACTGGTTTTATGGTGCTCTGGCGGGCTCACTTACATTAGGTGTTTTTGGAACCCTTGTTTATGTTTTGCTATTACGCAAATTTCAATATGAAGAGCTTCGCGTTGCTCTAATTACGTTGGGTGTATCACTAGTTCTTGCTCAAGCCATGCTTGCAATTTTTGGTGGAGAGTATTATCAAACCAACATTCCAAAGAATCTTTCAAAGAGTGTCCCAATCCCAGGTTTTGAACTTTCCTATCCGTTTTTTAGAATCTTTGTCTTAATTCTCGCCATATTGGTGGCGGTAGGACTCTGGATCTTTATATCAAAAACTCGCTATGGTGCAATCATACGAGCTGGGGTTGATGACACGAGCATGGTTTCTGCACTTGGCATCAATGTGCAGGCAGTATTTATCTGGATTTTCTTCTTAGGTTCAGTACTTGTGGGATTTGCAGGCGCCGTTGGTGCCACCACAAACTCTTTTGGAATGGGTACTGATGGAGATTATCTGCTCTTTTCACTCCAAGTTGTGATTATTGGGGGACTTGGATCAATCGGTGGAGTCGCTATTGGATCATTTCTAGTAGGCGTTATTGGTCAATTTGCAACGGGATATTTCCCTACATATGCAGGAATCATCACTTTCACTATGTTAATTCTCGTGCTCGCTTTTCGTCCCCAAGGGATTTTAGGGAGAAAACAATGAGCAGAATGCGCATCGTTTACACAGTGGTCATTGCCTTCGCCCTTGCATTCCCTTACATCACTCCAGATCCAGATTTCTGGGTTTCAAGTGGAGGAGCGCGAGCCTTATGGCTGGGTGTGACTGCACTGAGTATGTCATTTCTCAACAGAAACCTTGGTTTGATGTCACTGGGGCAACTCTTCTTTTCTGGAGTCACTGGTTACATCGTTGCCATCAGTTCGGTATATCACAACGTAAAATTTGGAACCTCGGTTCCACTTGGAATTATCGCTGGAACACTTTCTGGTGTAATTATTGGATACATTGCGCTGAAGACCAAAGGTGTGTATTTTTTCATGCTCACATTAGCTGTGACTTTGGGTCTGTATTCTTTCGCTAATCAAGCACAAGAAATTACCCACGGTCACACTGGCATTAACAGCATTCCAAGCCCAATTATTTTTGGAATAGATTTTGCTTACACAAAACCTTTATATTATTTGTTCTTAGCAATTGCAGTAATTCTTTATGTAGTTTGCAAATTCCTCGAGAGTACCTCCTTTGGTATTGCCATTAAAGGTGTTCGAGACAATGAAGATCGTATGATCTCAATGGGCTATCGCACAATGCCACTCAAGATGATTGCTTTCGTATTCTCATCATTCATTGCATCCATTTCCGGTGTCATGGGAGTGTTCTATGTTACGAATATTTCACCTGACAGCGTTGGCTTACTTCGAGCAATTGACTTGCTTGTCATTGTTGTTGTCGGTGGTGCACCTTATCTTGGGGGAGCATTTGTTGGGGCAGTGCTCATTGCTGTCTTTGAAGCAATTATTCAAGATTTCACTCAATATTATGTGGCTGCAACAGGAATACTTTTTATTGTTGTCTTAATGCTCGCACCACAAGGCTTGATGGGCATCACAGCTCAAATACGTGCACGCCGTAGTAGTAAGGCCAACTCATCATGAGCACACAATTAAGTTTCTGTCTTTTCTCAGAGACAGATTTGTTCAGGGATAGCGTCAGGCAGTTCCGACAAAGGGGTTGAAGAAATTCTTCAACCACAAAACAAATAGGGGAGATACATGAAGGCACAACGTATACGCCGTAACGCATTTTTCGGCGTTTTGGCTGGAGTACTTGCGGCTGGCTTAGTAACAATACCCTCAAGCCAAGCCGCCGGTACTATCAAAATCGGTTATATCAACGCAACGATTGGACCATTCGCTGGTCCAGCACCTCAGATCACAATTGGTCTGAACATTGCACTTAAGGAAATCAATAGCACGGTTGGTGGGAAGAAGATCGTTGTGATTGAAGAAGCAACTGATGCAACTCCACAGCTTGCAATTGAAAAAGCTAAGAAGCTTATTGAGAAAGACAAAGTAGATATTCTCTTTGGACCACTTTCAGGTGACGAAGGCGTTGCAATTGCACGTCTTTCAAAAAAGTATCCAAAAGTAACTTTCGTCAATACAACAGCTTCTGCATCAGAAGCAACAAACCAGAGCCCATCTGCAAACTTCTTCCGTTTCCACGGAGATGCAGCTCAGTGGTCAGGTGGTGTAGGTGAAATCGCTTACAACCTACTTGGATACCGCAAGGTTGCGATCATTGCTGATGACTACTCATTCCCTTATGCAAACGCAGGTGGCTTCGCTACTGGTTTCTGTAAGGCAGGCGGAGTAATTGTTGGAGCACAGTGGCCAGCACTTGGTACAAAAGACTACTCATCGCAAATCGCAGCTCTTCCAAAGGATGTAGATGCAATTTATGCAGGACTTGGCGGAGCTGACGCTGTTCAGTTCTTAAAGCAAGCCGTTCAGTTCGGACTAAAGAAGCCATTAATCGGTGGAGCAATCCTTGTTGATGGAACTGTTCTAGGTTCAAAGGCTGATATTGGTGATGCCGCACTTAACACAATTGGTGGCGGACCAGTTCCCGATGACTCATACTCAACACCTGAATACGACAAGTTCAAGGCACAGCTTACTGCAGCTGGCACTGGACCAAATATCTTCAGCGTTCTTGGATATGTCTCAGCGAAGTCAATGCTTGCAGGTCTTGTTGCTGTAAAGGGTGACCTTTCAAACGGACAGGCTGCATACCGTAAAGTTCTTTCAACTTTGAAGTGGAATACACCAACTGGTCCACTTTCAATGGATAAGAACCGAAACGCAATTGTTTCTAACTTCATCTATCAGGTTATTTCTGATGGCAAGGGTGGATTCAAGACAAAGTCACTTAAGCGCCAAGATAAGGTTGCTCAAGGAACTAAGGTCTTCGGTCGCGTCAACTCTTGCGCAGATGTGAAGTAAACAAACATGTCAATAACCACTAAGGCCGGTATTCACGCTCTATCACTGAGCGCTGTTTCACGTAACTTTGGTGGTATTCGCGCCGTGGCTGACATCAGCTTTGATGTCAGCCACGGAAAGCGAATAACAATTATTGGAACAAATGGTGCTGGTAAATCCACACTCTTTAATTTAATTACAGGTGTTTATCCACTTAGCGGTGGCACTATTTCAGTTTTTGGTCAAGATGTTTCCAAAAAACCAGCTCACAGCCGAGCCAAATTAGGTATCGCGCGCACATTCCAAACATCCAAACTATTTCAAGGTTTAACCATACGTGAAAATCTTTATGTTTCCCTTCGCCAGGCACTTGGTGAAAAAAAGATTGGTTGGCTTTCCAACCCGGCTTCATCGGAGCAAATGCGAAACGAAAGTACGTTGATTCTTGAAAAAGTTGATCTACTCAAAAAAGCAGATGTATTGGTCTCAGACATTTCACATGGTGAATCACGTCAATTAGAGGTTGCAATGGCGCTCGCGATGCGTCCAAAAATTTTAATGCTCGACGAACCAGCTGCCGGTATTAGCCCAACAGAGCGCGGCCGTTTAGTAGGTTTGCTTAAATCACTTGATAAAGAAATGACACTCGTTTTGATTGAACACGACATGGCAGTTGCCTTAGCTGTGGCCGATGAAGTAATCGTGATGCACGATGGAACTATGTTCCTGCATGGTTCACCAGATGAAGTTCGAAGTAGTTCCGCAGTTCGTGATCTATACCTGGGGAGAAATCATGAGTGATCTTGTTATTTCAGGCGTAGAAGCTGGATATGGACAAGTGCGCGTGCTTCATGGCATTAATTTAAAGGTCTCGAGCAAACCTGTTGCCCTAATGGGAAGAAATGGAATGGGCAAATCAACTCTTGCTCAAGCAATTATGGGAATGAATGCAACGACAGCAGGAACAATCACATACGGGGATGTGAGATTGACTGGATTATCACCAACCAAGATTGCAAACGCAGGAATTGGATATGTTCCACAGGGTCGTCGAGTATTTCCATCACTGACAGTTGATGAGCATTTGCGTATTCTCGAAAAGCGAAATGGTGAGTGGACAGCAAAAAAGATTTATGAACTATTCCCCCGTTTAGCAGAGCGAAAGAAAAATGGCGGTGCAATGCTCTCTGGTGGGGAGCAACAAATGCTCGCAATCGGTCGGGCTCTAATGACGAATCCTTCACTCCTTCTGATGGATGAACCATCTGAGGGTTTAGCGCCAGCAATAGTTGAACACTTAGCTGCCTCTTTGCAGAATTTAGTTTCTCAAGGTCAACGGGTACTACTGATTGAGCAAAACCTCAAATTTGCTTCAACACTTTGCGAGGAGATCGTGATTCTTTCTAATGGTGAAATTCAAGCAACTGTTTCATCAAAGGAGCTACGCGCAAGTGCAGAACTTCAAAATAAATACCTCGGTGTCGCTTAATAGAAAATGGAGTCATAAAGATGTCAAAGACTTTACGTATTGCAATGATTGGCTATGGCTTCATGGGAAAAGTGCACTCGCATGCATGGCGAAGTGTTAATCACTTTTTCCCTGATGCACCACAAGTTGAGATGAGTGTTATCTGTGGGCGTAGTAAAGATGCTCTAGAAGCTGCTCGTGTGACATTTGGATGGAACGAAGCAGAAACTGATTGGAAGAAAGTAATCGCCAGAAGTGATATTGATGTTATTGATATTTGTACAGCGGGTGATACGCACGAGGAAATTGCGATTGCAGCCCTTAAAGCTGGAAAGCATGTGATTTGCGAGAAGCCACTTGCAAACAATGGCAAAGAAGCAAAGGCTATGGCTGATGCTGCAACAGAGGCTGCCAAGAATGGAACCAAGTCAATGGTTGCATTTAACTATCGCCGTGTACCTGCATTAGCAGTTGCAAAACAATTCATTGATAGTGGAAAGCTGGGAACCATTTTTCATGTGCGTGCTAATTACTTACAGGATTGGATTATTGATCCAGAGTTTCCGCTGGTTTGGCGCTTAGACAAGAAAACAGCAGGCTCTGGAGCACTCGGTGATATAGCAGCGCATATTATTGATGCTTCATATTTCTTAACAAGTTCAAAAATTACATCTGTCAGCGGACAACTTAAAACATTTATTAAGGAGCGTCCACTGCCAGCTGCCTACACAGGATTAACTGCGGGGTCTTCATCTGGCCGCGGACAAGTAACTGTTGATGACACTGCGGTCTTTACTGCTAACTTTGAAAATGGCGCTATTGGTACTTTCGAAGCAACTCGCTTTGCAGCAGGCCGAAAAAATGCAATGTCAATTGAAATAAATGGCTCAAAAGGAAGTTTGTACTTCAACTTTGAAGATATGAATGAGTTGCTATTTCACGATCACACCACACAATCATCTGAAGCAGGATTTAGAAAGATTCTAACAACCGATGGCGCTCAGCCATATGTTGCTGCATGGTGGCCACCCCAT
>Ga0194035_1001220_pt1 | contig 13759 bp, 11 predicted proteins | sample JunL2320m_MetaG_FD_148680 | JGI IMG/M metagenome (GOLD analysis project Ga0194035, IMG submission 148680) | Anoxic zone freshwater microbial communities from boreal shield lake in IISD Experimental Lakes Area, Ontario, Canada - Jun2016-L239-20m | ecosystem: Environmental > Aquatic > Freshwater >...
GTAACCAGCCGCCATCTCGTCGGGCGCCAGCGTCGCGAGCTTGGTTGGGTCGACGATCACAGCGGCCGGTTGGTGGTAAGCGCCGACGTAGTTCTTTGCCTGGGGAAGATCGACTCCGGTCTTGCCACCGAAGGCCGAGTCAACTTGAGCAACCAGCGTCGTTGGGACTTGGACGACAGGGATGCCGCGTTGGAAGCTCGCGGCGCAGAAGCCCGCGAGGTCGCCAACCACGCCGCCGCCGACCGCGACTAGGTGATCGGCCCGCGTCGCCTTCTGCGCGACCAATGCCTCCCAGACCGTCTCAGCGGTCTCCAAAGTCTTGTGCTGCTCCCCTGCTGGAATTTCTACCAGCCCAGACACCTGCGGGACATCCCCGGCGTAGAGAGCAGCGACATTGCTGTCGGTGATTACGAACCGGCGGGAGCTTTCGTCTAACGGCCACGGCGCCTGACTGAGCGCATCTCTGCCGATCCAAACCGGGTAGCCGCCATCTGAGGTCGCTGCCCAAAGCAGACGTAGCGAGCCTGCGGTGCCGTGAGCCAGCGCTATGAGCGAAGGTAGCGCCGCCTCAACGACGTGCCTGTCGCTGCTAGAAAGATTGGCATCGCCGAGCTCGCGGTAGACCGCTTCTCGCTCACGGTAGAGATCCTCGAACGCTGCCCTATCGCGGCCCAGCGGCCGGTCGCTGCCTTGAATGCGATCCCATGCGGCTTCAAGACCAACGTCGAGAAGGACCGTCGTGTGGTCTGAAAGCGCTTCGATTACCGCCGCCGATCCCAGCGCGCCGCCACCGAGCGAAATCAAGTGAGGAGGCTCGGCGAGCTGCCCTAGCACTACCACCTCTTCTGCAGCGCGGAACGATGGCTCTCCGTGCGCCTCGAAATGCTGCGCAGGTGTGAGCCCAGTTTGCTGCTCAATGATCTCGTCGCTGTCGCTGCAGTTCACGCCAAGGATCGCAGCGGCGTGCCGTGCGGCCGTCGTCTTCCCCGCCCCCATGAAGCCGATGAAGACGAGTGATCTGTTTAGCGCTGGGTCCACGCGACCCGCTCGCAATAGCTGGCAAGCGCTTGGCGCGCGTCGTCGATGTGATCGCCGCCAAACTTCTCACGGTAAGCATCAGCCAGCACGAAGGCCAGCATCGCTTCAGCCACAACGCCGGCTGCTGGAACGGTGCAGGAGTCGGTTCGCTCGCGCAGCGCCTCAGCAGGCTGGCGCGTGCTGATGTCAACCGAGCGCAGCGGCTTGGTCAAGGTTGGGAGCGGCTTCATTGCGCCCTGAGCGAGCAATGGCTCACCGGTCGTCATGCCGCCCTCAAGACCACCAGCGCGATTCGTCTCGCGGTAGTAGCCACGTTCGTCGGAGAAGAAGATCTCGTCATGAGCCTCCGAGCCGGGCCGTGCTGGCAGATCCCAGCCGTCACCAAAAGAAGCGCCTTTAACCGCCTGAATCGAACAGATCGCTCCTGCGATCCGACCATCGAGCCGAGACTCCCAGGAGACATGCGAACCAACCCCGGGTACCAGTCCGAATACGACGACCTCGAACGTTCCGCCGATCGATTCGTTGGCCTTCCGCTGAACATTAATGTGTTCAACCATCTGTGCGCTCACCTCAGGGTCAATGCAGCGAACCGGATCGTCGTCCACGGCGGCAAAATCTTCGATCGAAAGCGGTTCGGAGCGCGGCGCCGTTGCAACCGTCCCGATCCGTACGACGTGCGAGCGGATTGTCACGCCGAGCGTCTCAAGGAACTGACGGCATAGCGCGCCGCCGGCGACGCGGGCTGCGGTCTCGCGTGCACTTGCACGCTCAAGGACGTCGCGAATGTCTGTCGTGCCGTATTTCCAAGCGCCAACGAGGTCGGCATGACCAGGCCGTGGCAGATGAACCTCGGGGACATCGGCCTCCACAGGCCAAGGGCTCATCCGCTCTTCCCAGTTTTCGTAGTCACGGTTGGCGACCTGAAGCGCGATCGGACCGCCAAGTAAGCGGCCGTGGCGCACTCCGGCTGTGACCGTCGCTGTATCGCTCTCAATCTTCATCCGACCGCCGCGGCCGTGGCCTAGCTGACGGCGTGCCAAATCGCGATCGATTCCATCCTGGTCGAGCTGCAATCCAGCAGGTAGCCCCTCGACAATGCAAGTTAGGCCCGGGCCGTGCGACTCGCCGGCAGTTATTAGCGACATAGACATCGTAAAAAGCAGGCTAGCGAGAGCCCGCGACCGCTGACGGGCGACTTCAACCGCCAACGGTAAGAACGATTGCGACTCCGGCTGCCAAGAATGGGGCTAGCGGCAAGCTGGTCGCCAGGGTCGCCCTGATGCCCACGCCTACGGCGATCACCAGCGCCGCGAGTGTCGCGATCACGAGTGCGGCGAGAATCGCAGTGAGAGCAGCGATGCCGAGACCGGCGCCGATCACGGCAGCGAGTTTGACATCCCCCATTCCGAGCGACCCCGGGCGCGCTAGCGCAGCGAGAAAGAGAGCCGCCGGTATAAGAAGCGCACAAAGCAGCCGTTCCGTCACCAAGTGAGGCTCGACGAGGAAACTTACGAGCAAAATTAAAGGCAGCGCGACCGCTGTGAGGAGATTTGGGATACGGCGGACGTCAAGGTCGACGACGGCCGCCAGCAGGACCGCCGCAAGCAGCAGCAACGAAGTGAGTGGCGTGCTGTTTGCTGAACCGCTGAGCAGCACTTGCGTCCAGATCAGCCCAAAGACCGGCTGCGACCTTCTCCCGTCCAAAGACAGGCGCAGCGTTCCAGCGCCGCGCCGGCTCCGAATGCGACGCCGACCGAGGCTCCAAAGATCAGGGTTTCCATGCTCACCGAATCGTAATTGGCGATTGCTGAGCGCGAATCGGTAACAATCAAGTCGTGCGCATTCGCGGAATCATCATTTTGCTCGCAGTCTCGCTACTGCTACTAAGCGGTCTCTCCGCTTCGAGGCGGAATGCGCAAACGACAAGCCCACCCCCAGCGGCTGCGGCTACGGCTACAGCACCGACGCCGGAGCCGAAAAGCGCTGACTTACCGGCCGACGGAAAGGTTAAAGCGAAGCCGGGGCAGACAATCAACCTTCGGATTCACAGCGACGCGCCGGACGTGGCACAGATACTGGAGCTTGGATTGTCGGCCGCTGTCGGGCCTGGGATCGCGGGCGAGATGACGGTAGTGGCGCCTACGAAGGGAAATTACCCGGTTACGCTGCAGATAGCGCAGCGGGAACTAGGCGTAGTTGTTGTAGAGCCCTAGTCGACGGCCGGCTGCGGCTTCTCGTCGAGCTGCTCGCCCTCAGGGCGCTGGGCGGCCTGCGCGTCGTGATCCGGAATCAGAACACCACTGCCCTCGCACCAGGGACAATCGACGCTGTGCGGTTCGCCACCTGAGTTGGAGTTGAGCTTCCCGGTACCGCGACATGGCGAGCACGGCAGCGGCCCTAAATCTTGCTCCTGATCTTCTTTCGGCTCGGCCATCGCGAGAGCAGCGTAGCGCTGCTAGCGTCGCGAACGTGTCGGAAGCGCTTTTCAAGCTCGCTCCCCCGCCTGCGAATGCGAACGGCCGCTTCGCACCAAGCCCGACCGGGCGCCTGCATGTTGGGAACCTTCGCACGGCCCTCGTCGCGTGGTGCTGCGCACGCTCGCAAGGCGCTGACTTCTCGCTGCGGATCGAGGACCTTGACTCTGAACGGAAGCGTGACGGCGCCGCCGAGCAGCAGCTAAAAGATTTAGCAGCGCTTGGCATCGATTGGGACCGGCCTGTGGTCTACCAGAGCGAACGCACTAGCTCCTACCTCGCGGCAATCGAAGTACTCCGAAAGCATGATTTGCTCTACGAATGCTGGTGTACGAGAGCTGAAATTCGCGAAGCAGCGTCGGCTCCGAGCGGCACTCCAGTCGTGTATCCGGGGACCTGCCGCGACTTGCCCCGCGCTGAGCTGCAGGCGCGACGCGCCATCTCGCGAACGCCGGCGCTGAGAGTTCGAGCTGGCGATCAAGTCGTTCGGTTCTTCGATCGAGCTCACGGCGATTGCACCGGCGTTGTTGACGACTTCGTCGTCGCCCGCCAAGACGGCACCGCCGCCTATCACCTCGCCGTTGTAATCGATGACGCGGAACTCGGCGTCGGCGAGGTGGTTCGCGGAGATGACCTCCTCGAGTCAACGCCCGCTCAAGTCTGGCTGGCAGAGCAGCTCGAGCTCGCCGTTCCAACCTACGCTCACATTCCGCTGATGCGCGACGGCGCCGGCAAGCCGCTATCGAAAAAGGACGGCTCGCTGACGTTGGCGGGCCAGGCGGCGAACGGCCTCGACCCAGATCGAGTGCGCAGCGACCTCGCTGCTTCGCTGGGTCTCTGCGAGCTCGGCGAGCCAATCGACATCGATCAGTTGGCACTGCGCTTTGCAGCGACTCTCGTAGACTGAACGCAGTGACCGAAGAGATCGAAGGCCCACCCTCGACCCCGAGAAGCGAGCACTCGCAAATACTTTGACCGCACTGGCCGTTGGCCTGGTGAATAGCGCAGCCCACCGATGACGACAAATGAAACCCTCCGCTCACTTGCTGAGCGCGCGAAGAAGACAGGCTCTCTAGCCCTCGATACTGAATTCATGGGTGAAGGGCGATACCGCACCGAGCTATGCCTCGTGCAAGTTGCCGTTGATTCTGAAGAGGGCGGCGCCCCGGCCTGGACAGAGTTGATCGACCCGTTCGATCGTTCGATTGACCCCGCTCCGATAGTCGCGCTAATCGATGACCCTGATGTAGAGATTGTCGTCCACGCAGGGCGGCAAGACCTGGCGCTACTGCGCCGCCTTTGGCACGCACAGCCGCGCAACTGTTTCGACACGCAAGTAGCAGCCGCCTTCGCTGGGATGCGCGCTCAGATCGGCTACGAGGCACTGCTGCGCGACCTGCTCGGCGTTCAGCTCGACAAGGGCGCCAGCTTCTCTCGCTGGGACGCACGGCCGCTCAGTGAAGAGCAGCAGAGCTATGCACGCGGCGACGTGCTGCAGCTCAATGAGGTTGCCAGCGCGATCAAAGAGCGGCTGGCTGAGAAGGGCCGTCTGGACTGGGCGCGCGAGGAGTGCCTGCCACTTGAGGCGTCGAGCGACGAGCGACAGACCGACGTGATCTTCCAGAAGCTCCCCAAGGTCAGTTCGCTCTCCGGAAGTCAAGGAGCCACCGCAATGGCGCTCGTGATCTGGCGCGAGGAGACCGCTGACCGCGAGGACAAGCCGGTACAGAAAGTCCTCTCCGACGGGGCGATCACGGAGATCGCAAAGAGTCAGCCAAGTAATGAATCTCAGCTACGCGAGCTGCGTGGCCTGCACGAAGGGATCGCCCGCAGGCGTGGGAGCGCGATCGTGCAGATTGTTCGTGAGAGTTCAGCGGCGCCTCCGGTTAAAGCTGAGCGCAGCGACCGCGCGAAGTCCGACGGCGGAGATGCAGCGCTGATCGTGTTGAGCGAGTCGCTAGTCAGGGCACGAGCGGTCCAGGAAGACCTTGCCTACGAGCTTCTTGCAACTCGCTCCGACCTCCAAGCTGTAGTGAGCGCAGTACGCAGCGGCAGCCCTGATCCCGATGTCCGCACGCTACGCGGCTGGCGACGGGCGGTAGTCGGTGACGAACTCCTCGCGCTACTTAGAGGCCAACGGAGCCTGAGAATCGACGATCAGCTGCGTGTTGTGGTCGGCGATTGAAGCTACAGAGCGACCGCCAGTACAGCCGCTAACATTGAGCACAAGCTATGGCGACACCCGGAGAAAACCGTCCTACCGTCCCGGCCTCTGAGCAGCACCGTCGGCGGAGGCTTGTCGGGTTTGCTGTTGCCTGCGTCGTGGCGATCGGATCGGTAGCGGTTGTCGCCGTTAGCGTCGGCAGCGCCGGCACTTGGGACCCGCAGCAGTTGGAACAGGGAGCGATCGCCGAGAAACCGAAGATGGAGCTCGCAGTGCAGGCCAGGGCTGCTGCGGCAGTCATCGCCAAGCGCAAGGCCGAAGCGAAGCTCGAGAACGACGCGATCGATCAGATAATCGCCCAAAGCGGCATCGTCAGTCAGGCTGGGGCTGAGAACCCAGAGGTCGCCCTGACCTTTGACGACGGCCCGAGCGAGTACACCGGCGGAATCCTCGACACGCTCAAGAAGTACAACGTCAGCGCGACATTCTTCACGCTGGGAAACCAGACCGAGGGCTTCCCACTGCCGCTGCAGCGTGCCATAGCCGAGGGGCACACCGTTGGTAACCACACTTGGGACCACCAGGACTTGACGAAGTTCGGCCCGAAGGACATCCGCACAGAGATGGCCCGGCAGACCGCCGCCCTGACTGGCAAGGCGCTGCCGGCGCCAAAGCTCTTCCGGCCGCCGTACGGCGCAACCAACGACGCCGTAGTCGCCGAGGCGCGGCGAGCTGGGATGCTGACCGTCCTTTGGTCGGTCGACACAAACGACTACTTGAAGCCAGCCCCTGACGTCATGGCCCAGCAGGTCATCAACGAAGCTCAGCCCGGCTCGATCATTCTTATGCACGACGGTGGCGGCGATAGAACCGCAACGTCCGCCGCATTGCCGATGATTATCAAGGGCCTGAAAAAGAAGGGCTTCAAGATGGTCACTGTTCCGCAGCTGCTGCTGGATAATCCACCGGCCGCTGAGCAGAACACAGTGGACCGAACACCAGTCGCGTAAAACCTCACACCTATATAGAGGAGACCCAATGAACCAGACCGACGATGCGATTCTTGCCGGCGCTACACCGGCTGAACGCGAAGCTGTAAAGCAGCTCTCAGCTTTCTGGTGGGTTTGGCTGGTCATCGGGGCCATCTGGATCGTGGCGGCGCTAGTGATCCTGCAGTTCAGCGAATCGTCTTTTAAGCTGATCGGCGTGCTGATCGGCGCAATGTTCATCGCCGCAGGCGTCCAGTACATGGCAATCTCAACACTTATGCCGAAGTGGCGCTGGGTCTACCTACTGCTCGGGGCACTCCTGATCATCTGGGGCGTGGTAGCGATCTTCAACCCCGTCAATACGTTTAATGAGTTCGCGGACATTCTCGGATTCATCTTCCTACTCGTGTCGTTCATCTTCATCTTCCAAGCCTTCGCCGAACGCGATCACAACGACCTTTGGTGGCTCGGCCTCGTGAGCGGGGTCCTGATGCTTGCCGTCGCGTTCATCGCGGCGGGATCTGACGTTGACGTCAAGGCGAACCTACTGGTGCTGTTCGTTGGCTTTTGGGCGCTGATGTCCGGCGTTATAGATCTGATGCGGGCCTTCCAGCTGCACCGAGTCGGCCAGAACCTGGAGTAAGTCAGCCCGCAGGCGCCGCGGCTCGCATTACCGCCAGCGGCGCCTCGCGGCCTGTCCAAAGCTGGAAGGCGATCGCGCCCTGCTGCACGAGGATCTCTAGTCCATCGACCGTTGCCGCGCCAGCCGCAGTTGCGGCCTCCAGCAGCACTCCCGGGCCTTGGTGATAAACGAGGTCGACGACCGTCCGGTAATCAACTAGTTCCTTCGGCGAGACCGGCAATGTCTTGAACGGATCACCCTGAAGCCCTGCTGAGGTGCAGTTGACAAGGAGCTCGCTGCTCTGCGCCGCTTCGACAACGCGCGCGCCGAACTCATCCGCCAGCTCCTCGGCGCGCGATCGCGTTCGATTCCAGATAGCGACGTCAACGCCGCGGTCGCGCAGGGCCCAGACGACGGCTCGTGCGACACCCCCGGCGCCAAGTACGAGCGCGGTTGACCCTTCTGTCGGCAGAGATGGCAATGAGGCGATGAAGCCTGGGGCGTCGGTGTTGTCTCCGAAGCATTCGCCGCCCGGTTCAAAGACCAAGGTGTTGACTGCACCGATTGCTTTGGCGTGATCGCTGAGCCGGTCGGCCAGCTCGAAAGCCGCCTCCTTGTGCGGGATCGTCACGCTTACGCCTCTAAAGCCAGCTCCGGGCAGGCCTTCGACGAGCGCTGCGAACTCCTCCGGTGGCGCAGGAAGAAGCTGGTACTCCCAGTCACCAAGGCCAACCGCCGCAAGCGCGGCGTTGTGGACGGCGGGAGAGCGGCTGTGCGCTATTGGCCAACCGATCACACCGAGCCTTACGGTTGTCACTGCCCGCTCATTTCTTGCGGCAGAAGGCTGGATCCTTACCACCCTCGGCTGCGCGCTGGTTGTTGTAAGCGTCAATCATCGTCTGGAACTCCGCTGCAGTTTTCGCAAAGGTCAACCTTCCCTTGCGACACGGTTCGATGATGAAGTAGAGATCAGAGCTCTTCGGCGGGTTCGCAGCTGCTTTCAGCGACGCCAAACCAGGGTTTCCGATCGGACCCGGCGGCAGTCCGGCGAAACGGCGCGTGTTGTACCGCGAGCTGTCGGCGAGCTCGGAGACGGTCAGGGGCTGATCCCAGTTATCGACGGCGAAGCGCGTCGTCGCGTCGCTGCCGAGCGAGATCGACTGGCGGAGTCGGTTATAGAAAACAGCCGCCACGAGAGGACGGTCCTGGTCGAAGAGGGCCTCACGTTCAATGATCGACGCCAATGTGACGACATCGAATCCGGTCAGGTTTTTGCTGCGCGAGTAGCTCAGGTCAATCGTCTTGAAGTTTCGCTTGAAGGCTGTGAGCTGATCGTTCACGAGCCGCTCCGCAGTAGGTGATTTCTCGAGCAGCTCATAGGTCGCCGGGAAGAGGAAACCTTCGAGTGACTGGACGCTGTTGGGCGCTCCGTACCGGCGTGGGTCTAGAACCGGTGAGCTCTTCGACGCATTTACATAGCTGCCCTTGACACCCTGCCGCGCGACGACCTTTGCGAGTTCAGGGCGCGACGGACCTTCGGGGACGAGTACGTCGATTACGGCTGCACCTTTGGCGACATTTGTAAGCGCGGCCAAGGCTGCAGAGTTGGTCATTCCCTTTTGAAGTTCATACTCGCCGGCCCGGAGATTTCCGCGATCACCGCCGAGTGTTGCGCGCAGTTCAAAGAAGAATGGAGAAGCGACGACGCCGTTGTCGGCCAAGAGGGTTCCAACGTCACCTGCGTTTACGCCTTGTGGAATCTTGATCTTGACCTTCGCCCCCGCAGCACCGCTGAAGGGCTCAAAGATGCCGTTTACAAAGAACAGCAGAGCTGCGAGGACGACGGCAACTACGCCAAACAGCAGAGCGTGGCGCCCGGGCGAGCGCCGACGGCCCTTTGTGACCGCAGCGGGCGCGTCGAGGTTGCCCGATTTAGGGCTGCCCGGCCGAATAGTGCCGGACGGCCGCTCGTCCGGGTCTGTGACCTTGCGCGGCGCGGCCGGCGACGCGGCAGGGGTGGGCGCAGCGGGGCGCGGCGTAACAGGCCGGGATGGCGCGGGAGGCGGCGAAGCGGCACGAGGCGGCCCGGCGCCAACGGTCGTCGATTCAGTGTTGCCGCTCTTCACTTGCTCAGGCTTCTTAGGCTCCTGTGGTACCTCTGGCGGCCGAGATCCCGTGCGCTTTCGCTCGCGCTCAAGCCGCGCGGCCTCGCGTTCTTGCTCGCTGCGCCGTCCCCGATCACTCATCGCTGTCCCAGTGCTCGTGCCGGTGACGGGCGATCCAGTCGTCGAGCAAGACAGCCGCTGCGCGCGAATCCTCGCTCTCACGGCCGCCGGTGGCCGCGGCGATCGTCGTCGTGAAGCGTTCGTCAAATAGCTCGACGGGAACCTCGGGCCCGAGCGCCCCACGCAGCCTGTCCGCAAAGGCGCGCGCCTCGCGGGTCTGGTCGGAATCGCCGCCGGATAGCGAAAGCGGGAGACCGACGACGACTCGCTGGACCTCGCGGCTTGCGACCAGTTCGCGTAGCTCCTTGATTCCAGCCTTCGTGGCGGGCCGCAGGACTGGGCTGATCGGTGTCGCCAACGTGCCGGTTGGGTCACTGACCGCGCAGCCGCAGCGAGCCGAGCCATGGTCTAGGGCTAAGACGCGCACAAGCTCAGCCCTCAAGCTCCCGCTCAATAGTTGCGGCGGCCAATTCAAGAGCTTCGTCGAGCTTCTCTGGATCCTTGCCGCCGGCCTGGGCGATCGTGTCCCGGCCACCGCCCCCGCCTCCGACGACAGCTGCCGCCGCCGCGACGACTTCACCGGCCTTCACACCTTGTGCGACAACTGAGGGCGTAACCGCGACAACGAGTGAAACGCGGCCGTCGTCGACGCTGCCGATTACGACTACCGATGATTCGCCAAGGCGACTCTTGAGCCTGTCAGCGACGTCCATCAACGCCTTCGCTGGCACATCCCCCAGATTGGCGACGAGAAGTTTGGCGCTCCCACAGTCCTTTGCTGACTCAACCAGCGCGGCTTCGTCGAGCTGGGATGTACCTTTGGCCTCGCCGCTGCGTCCATTCTGCAGAAGTTTGGCGATCGCATCTGACAAGCCATCGGGAGTCGTTTTCAGCTTCTTTGAGGCGCCGCTGAGCAGAGCGTCATTTGAGCGCAGCATCTCAATCGCTACCGGCCCCGTAACTGCCTCGATTCGCCTCACGTTCGCGGCACTCGACCCTTCGCTGATTATCTTCAGGCAGCCGATCTCGGAAGTTCGTGCGACGTGTGTTCCACCACAGAGCTCGCGCGAGAAGCTGCCGTCGCCGATCTCGACCATCCGCACGATGTCGCCGTACTTTTCGCCGAATAGCGCCATTGCACCGAGCTTCTGTGCCTCATCAATCGTCGTCGTCAGCGCACGAACGTTGAGGCTCGCGAGGATCTGTTCATTGACCTGATCTTCGACCGCCTGACGGTCCTCGTCACTGAGGCGAGCAGAATGGTTGAAGTCGAAGCGCAGCTTGTCCGGACCGACATATGAACCGGCCTGCCGCACGTGATCGCCGAGCCGTTCTCTAAGCGCAGCGTGAAGCAGGTGAGTCGCGGTGTGGTTGCACTCCGTTGCGTGGCGCGCGGCAGTATCTACCTCTGCGATGACCTCACTGCCAACCTCGATCTTTGACCCATCCAACTCAACCACGAGGGCTTGATCGTCTCCGGCGCGAATCACACCGACGACTGCCGCGAGCCGCTCGCCATCAGCGGCCAACAACTGGCCCCCGTCAGCGAGCTGACCGCCGCCTTCGGCGTAGAAGGGCGAATCCGCGAGCTTCACGAGGGTCCGTCCCTCGTCCACTGAGACGGCGACGATGTTGGTTCGCGTCGTCAGCGTTTGATAGCCAACGAAGCGCACCTGATCGCCACCAACAGCGCGCACCGCCTCGGCCGAGATTCCTACTTTGCGCTCTCCCGCCCCGGCAGCAGAGCGCGTGCGCTGCTCACCCATCAGGCGATCAAACTCTTCCTGCTCCGCGAACGGCACGCCGCGCTCCTCTGCCAGCTCGCGGGTCAATTCAATCGGGAAGCCGAACGTATCGTGCAGACGGAAGGCATCGTCGCCGCTGAGCTTGCCGGCGTCGAGAAGATCGTCAAGAAGGCCGCTGCCTTGGTCGAGCGTCCGCGCGAAGCTCTCCTCTTCGCCGCGGACCCATTCGAGGATCGTCTTATGCCGGTCGACAAGCTCGGGATAGGCCGCGCCCATGACGTCGATTACCTGTTCCGCGAACCGCGGCAAGAACTGTCCTTCAATTCCAATCCGCTGTCCCTGCAACACGGCGCGCCGCATCACGCGCCGCAGAATGTAACCACGGTCCTCGTTCGACGGGACGACCCCGTCGGCGATCAGAAAAGTCATCGCGCGCGAATGGTCGGCGAGGATGCGCAGCGCGCGGATGTCAGCATCGACGCTGCCGAGTTCACGACCGAGGCTCATCAAGCCGGCGAACTGATCGGTCTCGAAGACGCTCCCTACATCCTGCTCAATCAGCGCGAGGCGGTTTAGCCCGGCTCCGGTGTCGATGTTCTTCGCCGGAAGCGGCGTCAGGACTCCATCCGCGTCCTGATCGAACTCCATGAAGACGAGGTTCCAATATTCAAGGAACCGGTCGTTCTCGCCGCCCGGTAGGTCATCGGAAGCGCCGTACTGTTCGCCGCGGTCGAGGTAAAGCTCGCTGCACGGACCGCAGGGACCCGTTGGCCCAGCCTGCCAGAAGTTTTCGGAGCGCGGGCAGAGAACGATCCGCTCACGCGGCACGCCAACCGCCTCCCAGGCAGCGATTGCCTCTTCGTCAGGACCCAGCCCCAGCTCGTCGTCGCCTTCGAAGACGGTGATCCAAATCTTCTCAGCGTCGAAGCCAAACCCTTCGAGCGACAGGCGCCAAGCGAGCTCGATCGCGCCCTCTTTGAAGTAGTCACCAAGCGAGAAATTACCGAGCATCTCGAAGAAGGTGAGGTGCCGCGCTGTGTTGCCGACGTTTTCGATGTCGGTAGTGCGGAAGCACTTCTGGCAGCTAGTTAAGCGCGGCGCAGGCGGCGCTTCTAGACCCATGAAGTACTCCTTAAGAGGATGCATCCCAGCGGTAGTCAGCAGCACCGACGAGTCAAACGCAGCCGGAACGAGCGACCCTGACGGACGCAGCGTGTGTCCATTGGCCTCGAAGAATTCAAGGAAGGTGGAGCGGATCTGGTCGGAGCTGCGGGCCGGCATCAGGCGATTGTCGCGCATCCGACGACGCGATCGCCGCTAAGCAGCACCGCGGTCTGTCCGGGGGCAGGCGCCCAGGCCGACTTCTTCAGCTTCAAGACGGCGCCGCTGAGGCTGCACTCGAGCGCCGGAGCATGTGACCGCAGCCTGGCCTGATCGACCGTTTCGGCCTCCCGATATAGCTTCACATCGGTCAGCTCGACCTCATCGCGGTGAAGTTCGCTCCGCGTTCCGACGGTAACTGTGTTTGCCTGCGTATCGGTTGCCATCACGTAGAGCGGCTCATCGACCCCGCCAATTTCAAGACCTCGGCGCTGACCGACCGTAAAGCCGTGAGCACCAAGATGAGTGCCGAGCTGCTCGCCTGCTGAATCGATGATCATCCCCGGCCGATCGCCGATGCCGCCGTGCTTTGAGAGAAATGCGTCACTAGCGGTTCCCGCGAGAAAACAAAGATCCTGAGAATCAGGGGTTTCGGCAACCGGGAGATCGGCCGCAGCGGCGAGCTCTCGGACCTGCGGCTTCGTCATCTCGCCTAGCGGGAACCTCATCCGCGCGACAGAGGACGGCGAGAGCGCCGCCAACATGTACGACTGGTCCTTCGCGGGGTCGACTGCAGCGCGCAGCAACCCATCGTCGCTGACTCTGGCGTAATGGCCTGTGGCTAGCTCTACGGCGCCCAGACGCGCTGCTAGCTCCAACATTGCGTCGAGCCGGACTGCTCCGTTGCAGCGGACGCAGGGGTTTGGCGTCGTTCCGGCGGCGTGGCCGGCAATCCAGGGCTCCACTACACCAGCGCGGAAGGCTTCACGGAGGTCGAGCGTGAAGTGGGCAAGGCCAAGGCCATGGGCAAGCGAACGCGCTCTCTGGACCGCACTAGCAGAGCAGCAGCTCCCCTCAGCGTCATTCTCTTCGTCGCGCCACAGCTCAAGCGTTACAGCGATAGGAGGTTCAACCGAGCCTTGGGCAATCAGCTGCGCGGCGACAGCGCTATCGACGCCGCCGCTCATCGCCACCAACACGCGGCCTGGGGTCTCTAAAAGTTCGGCATTTGCGGCCGCCGCTCCGCCGAGCGCCCGGGCAAGAGCATCTGCCGCCAACTCAGCGGCGTGTAGCTTGCCAGCGCTGAGCCCTCCAAGCTCGGCGGCCACGTCATGAGTGCCGATCCGCGCTGCATCGATCACCGTCTGACCCTGCGTCAGTTCGACAACGGCGCTAGCG
>Ga0194035_1001221_pt1 | contig 13748 bp, 10 predicted proteins | sample JunL2320m_MetaG_FD_148680 | JGI IMG/M metagenome (GOLD analysis project Ga0194035, IMG submission 148680) | Anoxic zone freshwater microbial communities from boreal shield lake in IISD Experimental Lakes Area, Ontario, Canada - Jun2016-L239-20m | ecosystem: Environmental > Aquatic > Freshwater >...
TTCGGCTCAGGCACGTCGGTCAGCCTACCGACGCGGGAGCGCATCCTTGCACGGCTACGTGACGGCCAGCGTTAGGCTGTTGAGCCGATGTCGACGATTGCTACCTGCGGGATCTGTGAGGGCGTGCTCGAACTGCGCTTTGCTGGATCCGGACTGCCCCCTCAAGCTGGCGACTTTGCGCCCACCTGCCACAGGCCGCAGGCTTATGGCGACCTCTATCGCTGCCGCGAATGCGCAACGATCCAGCAGCCATCGCTCCCAGAAGGGGTTGACCTCGTTGATCTCTACCGCGAAATGGGCGACAGCGACTACCTAGCTGAAGAACGAGGACGTCGGCTTACAGCAAACTGGCTACTCGAACTTGTCGAACGGCGTCGCAGCCCGGGACGGATGCTGGAGATCGGCTGCGGCCACGGACTGCTGCTTGACGAAGCCCGCCGCCGCGGCTGGGAGACGCGCGGCCTCGAGCTCTCGGAGCGCTCCGCGCTGCACGGCCGTGAGCGACTCGGGCTCGACATCCGCGAAGAGCCGTTCGAAGCGCTCGGGAATGAAGAGAACGGTTGCTGGGACGCCGTCTTGATGATCGACGTGCTTGAACACCTCGATCATCCTCGCGAAGCGATCGAACGCGCGACGAAGCTGCTGGCCCCCGGTGGCGTTCTCTGCATTGTCACTCCGGACCCGTCGTCAATCACCGCGCGGCTTGCTGGCGCGCGCTGGTGGGGCCTGCTTCCGGCGCACACCTACCTGATTGCACGCCGAACACTTCGCGAACTCCTGATTGGCCAAGGACTCATACTCACTGACGACGTCCCCCTAGTACGCAGTTTCTCGGCGCGTTACTGGGTTGAAGGGTTTGCTGGAATTGCCGGCCCAGCCGCCGCCGCGGTCCGTCGCGCCGCCGCCAAGCTGCCGCCTCAGCGCTCTCTTGCTCTATCGCTCGGAGACGAGCGCGTGATGCTTGCCGTCAATGAGCAGGTCCGCGAGCCAAGCGCACGGCTTGCACGCGAGCGCGGCGGCCCGGACGAGGTTCATGTTGTTCTTCCCGCCTACCACGCTGCCCAAACGATCGAACGCGTCGCCGCCGACCTCCCAGTCGAATCGTTTGACCGCGCGCTGCTGGTCGACGACGCCAGCGGCGATGACACAGTCGCGGTCGCGCTTGCCGAAGGCTTTGAGGTGCTGCGCCACCCCGCCAACCGCGGCTACGGAGCCAACCAGAAGAGCTGTTACACGCGTGCGATTCTCGACGGCGCCGACGTAGTCGTAATGGTCCACGCCGACCACCAGTACGACGCGGCACTCGTAACCGAAATGGTTCGGCCGATCATCGAAGGGCGCGCCGACGTCGTGATGGGCTCGCGACTGCTCGAGGACCGCGCGATCGCGGGCGGCATGCCGCGCTGGAAATGGATCGGCAACCGCGCGCTGACTTGGACAGAGAACCAAGCCTTCACTAAAGACTTCTCCGAATATCACACCGGCTATCGCGCCTTCTCGACCGATTTCTTGCGCTCTATCCCATTCCTGCGCAATAGCGACGGCTTCGTCTTCGATCAGGAGATCTTTGCCCAGATCGTCGACCGAAACGCGCGCGTTGTCGAGCTGCCGATTCCGACGCGCTACTTCCTCGAAGCATCGAGCGTCTCGTTCCGCGCCTCGGTCCGTTACGGGCTTGAGACACTGACTGTCCTCGCTCGCTACCGAGCCGACGAAAAACGCCGTCGCTGGTCGCTCCTCCGTCGCCCAGCAGTCGACCTTGCACCGACCGGCCAAGCGGCTCCCAACAGCGAACCGGTTCCCTGAGCCTCCCGATGGCGCGCGTGCTCGTTGTCTGCGCTGAGCCGATCGGCCCGCAGGTCGCCGGTCCTGCAATCCGCGCGCTCGAACTAGCGCGTGTGCTCGCCAGCTCGCACGAAGTGAGGATCGCTGCGCCCGCGCCGAGCGAAACCGGTGATCCCCAGATCGCATTGATCGAAGCCGGTTTTGCCGACTACGACGAACTCTCCGCCGCCGTCGCCGCTTCCGACTTCGTCGTCGCTCAATCGCTACCGCCACGGCTGCTGTCAAAGCTGCCGTCGCTCGGCACGCGCCTGATCGCCGACCTCTACAACCCAACTGTCTTCGAGGTACTCGAAGCCGGGCGCGACAAGCCGACAGCGGCTCGCAGGCGCCAGCAGCGCACGGTGACTCTGGCCTCGATAGCTCAACTAGCTGCCGCCTCTTTCGTGATCTGCGCCAGCGAGCAGCAGCGCGACCTCTGGCTCGGCGTGATGGCGGCCGAAGGGCTCGTTCAGATCGAGGATTACTCGCGCGATCCGACGCTGCGCTCGGTTATCGACGTGGTTCCGTTCGGCCTGCCGACAGAGCCACCTGTTGCGCCCGCCTCTCCCCCAATCCGGTCGATGTTCCCTTCGATCGCAGCCGATGACCGGATTGTGCTCTGGGGCGGTGGCGTCTGGAACTGGCTTGATCCAGAGACGGCAATCGACGCTATCGGCCTTGTTGAAGCGCAGCGCAGCGGCGGCCCGCGCACGCATCTCGTCTTGATGGGGATGGGCCGACCGGCGAGCGAAGAGCTTGACGCGATGCGCGCCGGCCAACGGATGCTCGGCCACTTGACGCGCAGCGGCCTCGAAGGCGAGGTAGTCCACGTCAACCGCGGCTGGGTCGACTACGACGAGCGCGGTGGCTGGCTGCTGGAAGCCAACCTTGGCGTCAGCACTCACCACGATCACCTTGAGAGCCGTCTCGCCTTCCGCACGCGGATGCTGGACTACATCTGGGCGTCACTGCCGATCGTGGCGACAACCGGCGACACGCTCTCGGCGCTGGTCGAGCGCGAAGGGCTCGGACTGACCGTCGAACCTGCGGACGCGGCCGGCCTCGCAGAGGCGATCAGTGCGCTGCTCGACGACCCAGCCCGGCTGGCGTCGGCGAAGCTCTCTCTGGAGCGGCTCGCTCCGCGAATGACCTGGGAGCAGTCGGCCGCTTCGCTGAGTGCGATCTGCGGCGACGAGGTCGCGACCGGGTCGCCCGACCGTTCGGCGCTGCGGCGCGTCACTCTCGCTCAATATCCACCTCTGCTCGCCGAGACCCATGCCACGCACGGCCTGCGTGGGGCCGCCTCTCGCGCGCTGCGGAACCTACGCCGGACACTGACGCCGGGCAGCTAGGTGGACGTCACTGCCCGTCCGGGCCTAATCACGCGCTCGGCCGCAAAGATCGGCCTTGATCCTTTTGAGCTTTTCTGTCTGTTGGCGCTGACCGCGCTCGCACTTGCGCCGCTGATTGCGCTCGCCAGCAAGGGCCGCGACCTCTCTGGAGCAGATGGACTCTTTGCAACCGACCAGATGCAGTACCTCTGGTGGATTCGTGACGCCGGCAACCACGTCCTGATCGGCAACCCGTGGGACCTCGCCCCCGGTGAGCGGCGCTTCCTCCACCCCGGCTTTTTAATTAGTGGGCTTATCCACCGCTACGTCGGGATCTCAGTCGGCCTCAGCTACCTGCTCTGGAAGCCGGTCGCGATCGGCGTCACTTTTGTTGGGTGCCTGCTTTACGTCCGCCGCCTCGTCGTCGGCAAGGGCGCCCAGCACACCGCTCTAGCACTGGCTCTTTTCACCGTGATGCCTGTAGTTGCGATCGTTGCGTGGACCGGATGGGGCGGTAAGCCGCGTACTTACACCTTCGGTTTTATTACCGGCGAGATCTGGTCGGCCCACTACCTATGGGGCTACCTCTTCACGGCGATCGCCGTATTCATGATCCCAATCGTCCTGCTGGCGCTTGAGCGCTGGCGCGAGAACCGCCGCACGGCGATTCTGGTTTGGTCGGCGCTCGGTGTGCTGATCATCACCTGGCTGCAGCCCTGGCAGGGTGCCGAGATCGCCGGCATCGTGTTCGCTGTTGAGTTGCTGCGCGCGCTTCCCCGTCTTGGCGGACGCCGCCCTTCGTGGCTGATGCTTACCGCAGTTGGAACAGCAGCACTCCTTCCGGCGATTTACTACTCGTGGCTCTCCCGCGCCGACCCGGGCTGGAAGCTGGCCGGCGAAGTGAACCGCGCCGGCGCGCAGACGCTCTGGGCCTGGCCCTGGTGGGCAGTAATCGCGACGCTAATTCCGCTGGCCCTGCCCGCGGTGTTCGCCTACCGGCTCAAGGCTGCTAGCTGGCAGGACGTTGCGCTGCGCGTTTGGCCTCTGGCGATCATCGCCGTATACCTCGCACCGACCGGAACGTTCCCCTACCACAGCTGGCAGGGGCTGATGTTGCCTTTGGCGATCCTCGCCGTGATCGGCGTTCAGAGCCTGCCGATCAAGACGCCAACCTGGGCCGTTGTGATCTTCGTTGGGGTGTTGACGATCCCCGGCACGGCGCACAAGATCGAAGTCTTCTTCAACAGTGTCCACTCGGCAGCCGACCCGTATTGGGTCTTCCCCGGAGAAATTGACGCGCTTAATGCGCTGGAGGAGGATCCACGCCCGGGCGGCGTGCTGGCCCCCAGCTACTCAGCGCTGATGATCCCCGCCCGCACGGGCCGAGAGACCTATGTCGGCCCATTTTCATGGACGCCCAACTGGTCGTACCGAGCGACGACAGCCAATGACCTCTTCGAGGGCCGTCTCACCGGCGAACCTGCACGCAAGTTCGTAATCGAATCGCGCGCTCGATGGCTGCTCGCAGATTGCCGCCTCAAAGACGTAAGTTCGCTCGATAGGACACTGGCACCGCTACTCGCCCGGCCGCCGGAACGCTTCGGCTGCGCAACGCTCTACGAGCTGCGCTACCGACCCGATATGGCCGCCGCCGCAGGGCTCCCCGACCAGTAGATCTTCTCGTGGGTGACAGCAGCGTCACATACGATGGACTCATGGCCATCGAAGTCGCGCAGAGCCCGGCGCGTCCGCTTGGGCCCAAAACTCTTCGATTGGCGCCGGTTTGGTTCGTGCCGCTGCTGCTCTTCGCTGGCGGGCTCTTCCTGTCGGGCTTGACGATCCTCAACGGTATCCAACCGAACGACGAGGGATTGATGCTCCAAGCGGCTGCCCGGATAGCCGACGGGCAAGTTCCGTACGGCGACTTCTGGTGGTACTACCCGCCGGGCCAGCCGTATCTGCTCGGCGGGCTCTCAGCATTGCTCGGGCCGTCGCTGCTCTGGTGGCGGATAGTTCGCCTACTGGCCGACGCGGCAGTAGCACTGCTCGCGTGGCGACTCGCGAGACGGCGCGCAGGGCCGTATCTATCACTCGTTGTCTGGCTGATCAGCATCTGCGCGATGGCCTTCCCGAGCGGCCCGCACCCCTCGCCACTAGCGCTCGTTTTCGCACTTGGCGCGCTGCTTGTATTTGAACGTAGGCCGCTCTGGGCCGGCGCTCTCATCGGACTCTGCCTTGCCTGGCGGATCGAGTTTGCCGCCTACCTCGGTGTCGGCATCGTTCTGGCCCTAGCGATCAGCACGATCCCGCAATCTGAGCGGGCTCGGCAGATCGGTCGCGTAGTCATCGGCGCTGTCGTCGTTGCCGTGATCGCTTATCTACCGGTCGTTTTGTCGGCCGGAGTCGCCCAATCGTGGGATCTGCTGATCCGATATCCGATTGAGGACTTCTCGGCCTACCAAGCGCTCCCGTTCCCAAGGCTCTACAACGGTGCGCTGGCCAGCCTCGACGATTGGGCCGGGGCGCTGCTGCCGTTCTATCTGCCCCTGGCGCTGCTTATCGCGCTGCTGAGCGGATTGGTGACGATTGCGCTCTGTTTCCTTCGCCAGCGTGATTGGCCGCTGATCGCCGCAGGCGTATTCGCGATCGGCATGGCTCACTACATGCTCGTCCGCCCTGACTACTTCCACACCGCGCCACTCGCTGTCACAGCGTCGATCCTTGCAGCCTGGGCGATCGCCGCGGCGAGCGCGAGCCAATCCAATCGAAGTTCCGCTTCAGCGCGAAGCGCGGCGGCAACGCTCTTCGCCGCCGTTGCGGTTGTTTCGCTCGCGTATCTCACAGTGCAAGGGGTCGCGCGACGTTGGCTCCAAGTAAGCGAACCGGTAGTTGCGCTGACAACGCCAGTGGCTAAGCCGGTGCGGGCCGAGGCGGCCGTAGCAGTGCCTCTCGACGAGGCCGTCAGCTACGTGCGAGCGAATAGCTCGCCGAGTCAACCAATCTACGTCGTCGGCCGCCGCGCCGACATCACGACAGCTGGAGCACCGCTGATCTACGTGCTCGCCCAACGCACTAACCCGACCCGCTACGACATTGCCGCGCCGGGAGTACTGACCAGCGCGCCTGTTCAAGAAGAGATTGTCGCCGACCTCGTGCGGACGAATCCGAAGCTAATCGTGCGCTGGGACTCACCGACGACAGATGCACCAGAGCCGAACCGCTCTGGCCGCTCTTCGGGCGTTCGCATACTCGACCGCTACGTCGCCGGCAACTACCACCAAAGCGTCCGCTACGGCGACTGGGTCGTGCTTTCGGCCGACAGCGCCAGCTGAGCTTCAAGCTCTTGACGCCAGTGGCGCAGGCCGCTTGGCGTCGGCCTAATCCGCAGCGCGCAAGCAAGGTAGCCAGCCCAAGCCGCAGCGGCGACGGCAGCGATCGGGACTAGCGCCCAGCCGGTCGGAATTGCGCTTGCAGCAAGCGCCGCCAGCCCGCCGCCGATCAAAGCGAAAACGAGTCCCCAGAGCACGGCCGCGGCAAGCGCCGCGCCGGGAACGCGGGCAGCTTCCGGCGCGTAGCGACGGAAGCGTGCCGCGAACCACATTCCCGCGATTAGGTACGCGATCAAGGTTCCAGCGACAACGCCGCTAGCGCCGAAGATGATCGCCAGAGGCACTGTGAAGGCTAGGTTGAGCGCGATCAGCAGAGTCGCTAGCCGCGCCTCGAGGCTGGCACTGCCACAGCCCCTCAGGTAGGAGATCCTCACGCCGAAGAGCAGGTTCGAACCGTAGGCGGCGACCAACACCGCTGCGAAAGCGCCGGCCAGTGCAAATCCGGAACCGAGCCAGCCACTAATTAGCGAAGGCGCAGCCGCAATTCCGATCAGCGTCGCGCCGATCGCGGCCGTGATCCAGAGACGGTCAACTTTGCTGAAGAGGCGAGAAAGTGCAGCTTCATCGGCTGGCCCTTGAAGCGATGCAAACCGGTTGAAGATCGGTACCAGCGGAGCGGCAGCGACGAGCCGCCCCGACTCTGCGAGCTGCGAGGCGATCCCGACCTCACCGACGACGGCCGGTTTGGCGACGAGTCCGGCAACGACGCGATCGCTCTGGCCGTTGATGATCAGCGACGCGACCGACAGTTGAAGCCGTGCTGAGAGCCCAGCAATTGCGACGGCGTCCTCGCCAGTAACGAAGCCGGGCCGCTGCCGAAGGCTGCCGGCAGCGAGCACTGCGCGACTGAGTAGCAGCACGAGCTGCTGCACGATCACGGCCCAGCCGAGCTGCGCGAGCGTCGCGCCAGAGCCAACCAGGAAGACGATCGCCGCGAGGTAAGCGACCGAGCCGATCGCCGCAGTGACCGCGATCGCGCTGAAGCGGCCTTGACCTTGGAGCAAGTTGGCGAGCGCCGCCATCGCCAATCCGAGTGGGACCGCGAGGCCAACAATCCGCAGCAGCTCGGTTGCCTGCTGTTGTAGCTCAGATGGAAAATCGAACAGGCCTGCGATCTGAGGCGCGAGCAGCTCGATGATCAGCGCTGCGATTAGACCGATGCTGAGGTAGAAGGCAAGCGTCGACCAGAAGACGCGCGCCGCACCGGCGTGATCATCGGCGCCACGCGCGACCGCGATGTAGCGCTGCACGGCCGGCGCCATCCCGGCCTCAATAATGCCGATGTAAATCACGATCGCCATCGAGATCGTCCAGACGCCGTAGGCGGCTTTGCCGACGTGATCGATGATCATCGGCGTCGCTACCAAGACCGCGACGATGCCGATCAGCGCAGTGATTACGCTGGCGCTGATATTTCGTTGGGCGGTCCGCACCGCACGAAGCCTACGCGCGCTGGTAGAACGAACGCGATGGGAGCACTCCGAAACCGCGCAGTTGCCGTCCTTCCGCTCCGCCTCAGATGGTGGCTCGGGCAGCGACGCGAGTATGAGATTGCCGTCCGCTACCTCGGCGGCCTCAGCGGCGTTGAGATCGGCGGCAGCGCCCACAATCGCTTCCCGGTAGACGCGATCAACATCGACCGCTACGCGCAGATGAACACGATCTACAAGGACGAAGAGCGGCGACTATCGGGCCGCGCGCTTGCTGTTGACATTGTCGCCCCCGGCGACGATCTGCCGCTCGAAAACAACTCCGTTGACTTCGTTCTTGCCTCACACGTAATCGAGCACTTCCCAGATCCGATCAAAGCGCTACTTGAGTGGCAACGCGTCGCGAGCAAATACATCTTCCTAGTCGTCCCCCACCGCGACCGCACGTTTGACTCTGACCGCGAGCTGACCCCGGTTGACGAGCTGATCGAGCGGCACGCCAGCGGATTCACTTCAGACGAGGACAGACACTGGTCGGTCTGGAGCTGCGAGTCATTCGTCGAGCTCTGTCAGCGGATAGGGCTCCGGGTGGTTGAGACCGAGGACCCCGATAAGAAGGTCGGAAATGGCTTCGCGGTCGTGATCGCGACCGACAGCGAAGCGGCGCTCAGCTCGAGGAGCTAGCGCCCCCACTGACTTCCTCGTTGGCCGCGACTACCGCGCCAGCCAGCAGCAGCGCTATTAGAGCGAGCGCCGGCATCTCCCAATCCCAGTCGAGCCCGGCGTGAACCGCGAGAGCACCTAGGGCGGCGAGGGCACCGACTGATTCGGCTCCGCGCTCGCGCAGAGTAATGCGACCGGCCCACCCAACTCCGAAGATGAAGAGCCCCAGCGCCACGAGGCCAGTAATGCCGAGTTCAGCTCCTGTTTCAAAGTAGAGAGAGTGAGCGTCGAGCGCAGGATCAGCGATCTTGCGCTCCTGCCTCCAGACCACCCGGAACGAACCCGAGCCGTCGCCGATCAGCGGCTTGTCATAGAACATCCGCCCTGCGATCTTCCAGTACGAGTAACGGTTGCTCTCGAACGATGTCAGACGACGCGAATCCGCCCCGAAGCGTGGCTGGCCTTGGCTGCTACCGTCGCCGGCCGCAACGGCAGCGAAGCCAATCAGCATCACCGCGAGCAGACTCGCCGCAAGAGCACGAGGCGCTGACAATGGCCCGCGGTTCGGCCGCGGCACCCACCACCTCACGAGGATCGTCGCTATCACCATCACGATGATCACCGCAGCTAATATCGCGAGCCCTTCGCGCTCGCGGATCGCGGCCGAGCCCTGCAGAGTGCGCACAGCGGGAAGCAGAGCTGCTGCAACCGAGACAACTACGCCTCCCCCGATACCAACCAATAGAACCCGCAGTTGAATTCGGTCCCTGCTGAAGACGATCAGAAGGATTGCGCCTACAGCAACGCCAAGTAGCGCCCCGCGTGAGAACGTCAGATAGACACCGAGCCCCAGCGGCACCGATGCAGCTACCGCAGCCAAGCGAAGCCAGCTTCGGCGCGTGCTGTCGGCGCCAATTCGTAGACAGAGAATCAACCCGACGCACGCGAGCATGCCGCTCGCGTTCCAGTACGTCAGCGGCTGCTCGAGACGGCCGGCGGCCGACGCGCTCGCGGTCTCGTCGACAAATCCGGGAAAGATCCGCGCCGAGAGCGCGTAGACGGTCACAGTCAAACTGCCCAGCGCCAAGACCAGCTCGGCAAACCTTAAGCCGGTCCGTCCCCGCAGCAAGGTGACCGCTGCCAGAAAGGCGCCCAGGTACAACAGCAACCGCTGAAAGTCTGATTGCGCGACGGAGCGAAGCGGCGCCCAGGTAATCGACAGCCCGACGAGCGCGGTCAAGGCAAAGATGCCGAGCAGCGCGATCCAGCTCGACCGCTGCCGAGGCAGAGGGTCGGATGCGACCCAGAAGCCGACGAGCGCCAAGAGCCAGACTGCGGCACCGCCCGCGAGTCGCGGGCCAGCAAAATAGCCCCCGGAGAAGAACGCAAGCACAGTGGGCGTAAGAAGCAACGCGAGGGCACAAGATGTTCTAATCGCCCCGGTCATCGCTCGCGAGCCTAGTCAACCGAGCACAAACCTGGTGGAGCGCATACGATTCGCTCGTGACTGACATCGAAGCTCGGCGAGGTCTGACCCCACGTATTCTCTTGTCGCTGCTCGCAGCAGCAGCAATCGGCTGGCTGCTTATTAGCTGGCAGGACGAACAGCTTCAGACGGAGGGAATCATGCTTCTTGCTGAGCAACCCCCGCGCCCGACTGAAGCCATCGAACGGTTTCGCGGCGCAGGGCTGTTGAGCGCGAGCCTGCAGCCGAAGCTGTTCGAGGCTTCCAGCGTCTACCTACTCGGGGACCGCGAGAAGGCAATCGGTGATCTCAGGTCTTTGTTGCTGCGCGAGCCTCGCAACCGCACCGGCTGGCTCCTATTGGGTAACTGGCTTCTGGCCAGCGACCCTGGCGCGGCAGCAATCGCGTTCCGCCAAGCCGAATTGCTCGACGGACGAATCCCCTCTCCCCCGCCGTAGCGGCTACGACCGCGTACGGCCAGGGCGCGCCAACCCTCGTCCACGCGAGCGTCGACCTCCATCGCGATGGTGGCCCAATGTCGAGCGCGCCGGCCCCTGCTCTAGTGCATGCTCGACGACCGCAGAGAACTCGTGAGCGAAGCGCTCGGGGCTAAACCGTTGCGCTTGGGCGACGCAATCTGCCGTTGCGAAATCAGCAGGGTCGAAGCGCTCAATAACAGCGCAGAGTGAGGCCGGGTCCGGCCGATCGAAGAAGAGCCCGGTGTGCCCCTCGATCACTGTCTCCAGCAGCCCCCCGCCCCGCAGTGCGACGACCGGCCGCCCAGACGCCTGCGCTTCGACCGCAGCGATACCGAATTCCTCGGTCGCCGCGACTACTAGAGATTGCGCGCTGCGCAGCAGCCGCTCGGCTTCGTGATCGCTGACGCGGCCAGCGAACCGAACCGACGGCCCGGCGAGCCGCTGAAGCCGACGTGCGTCGGGGCCGTCTCCCGCTACGACGAGGGGCAGACCAAGTCGACTAAATGCTCGCACAACGACTTCAATTCGCTTGTGCGCAATCAACTCCGAAAGTACGAGGTGATGGTCTGCGACGGCCCCCGGCTCGAAGCGAGCGATCTCGACCGGCGGATAGATGACGGTTGAATCGCGCGAAAAATAGCGTTCGATTCGCTGCTGCGTCGTCTTCGAGTTGGCGACGTAAGCGTCGACGCGCTGCGCGGCGATGAAATCCCACTGACGCCAGCGATGCATGACCTGCGCAAGGACCGGTCGCACTAACGCGTTGCGTGCGTCGAGCGTCGCCTCTCGCTCCGTCCAGGCATAGCGAAACGGGTTATGGCAGTAACAGACGTGGACCGCGTTCTCGTCAGGGATCACTCCATGCGCCCAGGCCGACGAGCTCGAAATCACGAGGTCGTAGCCGCGTAGATCGAGCGACTCAACCGCGGCAGGGTAGAACGGCAGCAGCGGCCGGAAGTTGCGAGCCGTGGGGCGAAGGCGCTGGAGCCCCGATGTGATCACGTTTCGATCTTCGAACCGCCCCTGTGTGCCTACCGGGTCGTAGACGGCCGTGAAGATGTCGGCCTGCGGAAACATCGCGCAGAGCTGCAGAAAAACGCGCTCAGCGCCTCGCAGATCGAGCAAGAAATCGTGGACCAGCGCGACGCGCAGGTTCTGTGTGGCGGGAGTTGCGTACATCGAGCATTAACACTACCTACGCTGCCCACGCGAAGCAGCATGCGGTCGCCCGCCAGGAATGATCTAACTTGCTCTATTGATGCGAGTTGCAATTGACGCGCGCCACCTCGGTCAAGGCCGTGGGATAGCGCGATACCTCGAACAGATGCTTGCTGCGCTCGCGGCAGGCTTCCCCGTCGACGAGTGGGTTGCCGTCGTGCCGCGCGACCGAGAGATGGCGACTCCTGAGGGCGTTGAGCTTCGACGCTCCGCATTGCCATCTAAAGCTCTGTTTACCTCCGCCGCATTTACAGGGTTCCCGCGAATCGATCGGCTTGCGGGCGGCGCCGATGTGGCCTGGATTCCAGCTCCCGCACCGATCGCGTGCGGTAGGAAGACGCCTTACGTGCTGACGATTCATGACCTGTCGTTCGAAGTGGCGCCAGAGGATTTCACGAGCTATGAGCGCCGCTGGCACCGCGCTGCCAGACCGCGGCGTCTGGCAGCGCGGGCGGCGGAAGTTGTCGTTGACAGCGAAGCGACGCGCCGCGCGCTATTCGATGCCGATTGGCCCCTGGACCCGAGCAGAGTTACGGTCGTTCACGCAGCCCCATCGGCGGCGGTCAGTGGCCCCGCCGATCGACGCACTGGCGGATCCGATCCGGCGGGGTACCTGCTCTACGTCGGTGCACTTGAACCCCGCAAGGGAATCGAGACGCTGGCCGAAGCGATGGCTGAGGCGCGCAAGGCAGGACTGCGCGCGCCGCTCCTGGTAGTTGGAGAGGGCCGACTTGCGTCGAGCCTCGAAGGGCTTCCAGGGGTTCGCCTGCTCGGAAGGCAGAGCGACGCAGAACTGAAGGAGCTCTACTCGGGAGCACTTGCACTGGTGATGCCCTCGACCTTGGAGGGGTTTGGCCTGCCTCCTGTCGAAGCAGCCACGCATGGAGTGCCGAGCGTCGTCAGCGACCTCCCGATCTTCGAAGAGACGTTAGGCAAGGCGACTCTCAGCTTCCCCGTGAACGACAGTGCCGCGCTGGCCAAAGCGCTGGTCCTGATCAGCGGAGATGCCAAGCTGCGCGCGAAGCTCGGCTCAGAGGCCCATGAAGCCGTGCAAAAACTGACCTGGGCGGCGTCTGCTCAGTCGCTACACGCCGTGCTCGTGGAGGCAACAGAACGGCGATGAGCTTTTCGCTTTGCGTTGTACTCCACAACTCGGAACGGGAGCTGGGAGCTCTGCTCGATTCGATCGACGCCCACCTGGGCGTTCGCCCGCAGATCATCTGCGTCGACAGCGGCTCAACCGACGATGGCGCCGCGCTGGCCCGTTCGCGTGGCGCCGACGTGATCGTGATGGGCGGAAACCCCGGATTCGGCGCTGCGAACAACGCAGCCGTCTCAACAGCGACGGAGGACGTCGCGGTGTTGCTGAACCCGGACTGCCGTCTAGTCGATGCAAGCCTTGAACGAGTCGTCGCCGCCGCGGACAAGCGCCGTGCGCTGATGGCACCACGACTGCTGAACGAGAACGGAACGATTCAGGACAGTGCCCACCCCCTGCCGGGTGGCTGGGACGGCTACCTCTCTGCGCTCACTGTCCCTCTACTGCTGCCACGTCGCCTACGCGAGCGACTCCAGCCATTCCGTTCTGATCACGAGATCGAAGTCGGCTGGGCGATAGGCGCCTGCATTGCCGGGCAGACTGCGCTGCTTCGCGAGCTCGGGCCTTTCAACCCCAATGACTTCCTCTTTGCCGAGGATCTCGAACTCTGTCTGAGAGCTCGCGCGCTCGGGATCCCGACGATCCTCGACCCTTCGGTGGAGCTGATTCACACCGGCGCCCACACGAGCGACGCCCTGACTGACCAGGCACGACTGGAGCTTCAGGTCCGACGACGGCGAGAAGTAATCGGACGGCAGCTAGGAGCGCACGCCCTGGCGCGCGACGATCGCAGTCAAGCCCTGACCTTCGCTCTTCGAGCCGCCGCGCGCCGCGACCGCGATCGGAACCT
>Ga0194035_1001223_pt1 | contig 13741 bp, 11 predicted proteins | sample JunL2320m_MetaG_FD_148680 | JGI IMG/M metagenome (GOLD analysis project Ga0194035, IMG submission 148680) | Anoxic zone freshwater microbial communities from boreal shield lake in IISD Experimental Lakes Area, Ontario, Canada - Jun2016-L239-20m | ecosystem: Environmental > Aquatic > Freshwater >...
GGTAACAATCAGGTCACGAGTGCGGGTAGTCGGAGGTTCTGCTATCCGCGATAACTGCCTGCTGGAGGGCACGCAAACTCGGTCGACACGACCTCGCCGATGCGCTGAAATGGATCCATGGATTCTGCGCCAACGAGCCACCTGCCGCTTCGCCCGACACTCACTGACGGAATTGTCCTGCTGCGTGAGCCACGTGCCGCGGATGTTCCGGCGATCACGGCCGGCGCCGGTGAGCCATCGGTGGCCGCCTACACCACCGTTCCGTCGCCGTACCTAGAGTCAGACGCAGATTGGTTCATCAATCACGTCGCTGAAACCTGGGCGCAGGGGAAGGCCGCCCATTTCGCGGTGTGCGACGCCAGCACTCCAGACCAACTCCTCGGCATGATTGGCCTGCACGACCTTGACCTCGACGGTGATCCCGGCGGCACGGCCGAAATCGGTTACTGGCTTAGCTCCGACGCACGAGGTAGGGGCCTGATGCGCCGCGCTGTTCGCATCCTGAGCGCATGGGGTATCGACGAGTTGGGTCTTGCCCGCATCGATTGGGTCGCTGCCGTGGGCAATACGCCGTCGCGGAACGTCGTAGAGCACTGCGGTTATCGGTTCGAGGGCACGTGCCGGCTCGGGATGAAACAACGCGGGCAGCGCATAGATGCCTGGGTGGGCGGGCTGATTGCCACCGAACTAATTCGGTAGTTGATCGGGTTCACGGGTCGCATCAGTTAACCACCGACGTCGGCGATCCTTAATCAGATTCCAGGGCACTGGCCAACGCGGAATGAGCCTGCGTCGGAAGGACGCGATCGAGGACGACGTTGGTGCATCCAACCCACGCGGCGGCGTCCCGCAAGGCAGCGGCAGTCCCCCGAATACTGGCCGCCGGAACAGTCCCGCGCGAATTCGTCTCGAAGGTGATTTGGCGGGCGTGCAACGTGTCCTTGATGCGTTTTGGGTCGACCCTAGCGACGAGTTTTCCTCCGTGCAACACAGGCATCGTGAAGTAGCCATGGACGCGCTTATGCGCTGGAACATACGCCTCGAGCTGATAGTCGAAATCGAAGAGCCGCGATGTTCGTCCCCGATGCCACACCAGGGAATCAAATGGCGATAGGAGGGTGGTTCGCGATGGACGAGTAGACGAAACGTCGCCAAGTTGCTCAGCATCGGCATACGCCAACCCTGACCAACCCTGCACTCGTGCCGGCACGACAACGCCTTGCTCAACGAGCCCGGCCAATTCCTGTGCGATCAATTCACGTGAGTAATGCTTCGTGGCCAAACGATGCACGTCCAGGACGTCGACCAACGTCCCCACGCCAAGAATTCGAACCGACCGATGAAGTAACTCGCGAATGCACTCGCTGTCTGACGGGCCAATCACTCCGTCTACGTCAACCCAGGTTGTCTTTGCTTCGCGGTATTCATCAGGAACCGCACGATCTGCTAGGTCGTAGACCCGACGCCAACCAACCCTGCGCACACACACGACCTCACCAATGTCGAGAAGCCACTCGACGGCGATCTTGGTGTCCGACCAGTCCCACCACTGGCCGCCTTTCTTCGCTCCGCCCAGGTCGGTGCTGGTTTGCGGCCCCTCAACCAAAAGCTGCTGACGAACACCGTCCAAGGCATTGCGCGGCACGTCATGCCAACGGACTCCACGTCGATGAAAAGACCGGCGCCGCATCGCAAACGACGGCCACATATCGATCGGCAAGATGCAAGCTGCATGTGACCAGTACTCGAACGTCTGGGGTTCCGCTGGATGTTCATTACCAGCCCCGCCACCCCAGTAGGCGGACTCCACCGCATCACGCCCTACAGCGCCACATCGTGCGTAAGGAATCAACTCGTGACTTCGCGCAAGCACGCTGATCGTGTCGAGTTGAACAGCACCAAGCTGTTCGAGAACTTTACTTACAGCCTGTGTTCGTCGGGGCAATGTCGATCGGGCAGTTACTGAGGAAGCGGTCTTATCGAGCAATTGGGCAGCAATCGCCAACGAACGTGCCTCGGCAATACTAAGTTCCGCCGATAGTGACGTAACGCTCAACCTCTTCTCACCCAACCTGAATAAGCCCATCGCGCACGGCACTCACAACTGCTTCCATGCGTGAATGCACCTGCAATTTCTCGTGGATCGAGCGTACGTGGTTCTTCACTGTGTTCTCGCTGATGTAGAGCGACTGCGCAATCGCCTTGTTGTTCAGTCCTTGCGCGATCAGACGCAGCACATCTAATTCCCGTCGCGATAACGCACTCGCCCCTTCGTTGATGCCCTCTGACCGCCGAGTGGCGGCGGCGAACTCATCAAGTAGACGCCCCGTAATCAAGGGTGAGATCAGCGACGAACCGGTGGCAACGGTACGTATCGCAGCTATCAATTCCTCGGCGCTGAGATCTTTGCGCACGTACCCCCGCGCCCCTGCCCGAACCGCGCCAGCTAGCTCAGTGTCGTCATCTTCTTGAACCATGACGATCACGCGCGACGATGGGCTCGCTTGGCTGACCCGATCACATGCAGCAGCACAACCACCGAGTACACCACTGTCCAGTAGAACCACATCTACTCGACTGCTGGCTACGTAATCCGCCAGTTCAGACGCGGTGCGCAGCGCCGCAACTACGTCGACATCGGCGACCAATGACAAGGCAAACGTCACACCCGCACTGAAAAGTGGCGCGCGATCTACGACAACCACGCGAACGTCTGAGGTGAACTCACTCACGCAGGCATCATGTCACGGCATGGCGCCTGCGAAGCGAGTTCACCTCAGATAGTTCGGGTACTTCACACGAAGCGTTACACGGTTCTAGGTGTAACTGCTTTCAAACAAACTACGAAGCCACATCCTCCTGCGCTGATTCGAGTTCGAGCCGCAGGAGGCCGTAGTTGTAACCACGACGCTTATAGACGACCGTTGGCTGATCGGTGGCAACATCTAGGAACAAGAAGAAATCGTGTCCAACGAGTTCCATGGAATGTAGCGCGTCCGCAACTGTCATTGCCGTACTCGGGTGAGTCTTGTCGCGGACCAAAATTGGCCCGTCTTCGTACACGACATCCGACTCGTCAAAATCCAAGACCGTCGCATCCGTCGGAGGCTGGTCGGCGCTTGGTTCGATTGCGCTCGACCCAAGTGTGGGCGGCGCCGTCATTGCTGCGGTCAGCTTGACGTGCTTGGCATGCTTGCTGTGCTTTCGATCAGCAGCCCTGCGCAATCTCTCCTCGAGCCGCGAGTACGCGAGATCAAACGCGGTGAACTTATCTGGCGCAGTAGCCTCAGCTCGAATGACCGGGCCCTTGGCCGCAATCGTGAGTTCAACTTCAAACATATGGTCCGCCTGACGCGGATTCGATTCCTTTGAGACCTCAACGTCAATGCGCGTGACGTGTATGCCGAATTTTTCTATTCGACCGATCTTGTGCAGGACATGCTCCCGAAACTTCTGGGACACCTCGATGTGGCGGCCGTGGATGACAATTTCGGCGGGTGCGTGCATGGTGCTCATTAAGCATCACCTTCCTGCATCTAGTGCGGTGTACATACGCGTCGCTAATCGACGCACATGAGTAACTCTCCTTCTTCCCCCGTACATTGACTGCTACGTTCTTGCATCGAACGAATTGCGTCGGACATTACTGAAATGCGTGACACCCGATCGGCCGACCTGGTTTTCGACCCCACATTCGCCTGCTGAGGGTCTCGCCGCACCCGGGCGGGTATCACGCGACTACTCCCCTTCTCCCAGATTTCCATGTAAATGTACGTGGAGTCGAGGCAGGACTTACTTCTAAACCGCACCGTGATCGAGCGACAAAGAGTCGCCTTACGTGGACCGCTTTGCCTGCGGCTGGCATCGGCTTGCTCCCGAGCGGCTCCGACAACCGGAACCGCATCGGGGGCGCAACCACGGACCCGAACGGGTGTCACGAGACCAACGTATCCCCGTCGACGACGATTTGCCGGTTACTGTGCCAACCTGATTCACCCATTTGCTTTCATCCCCGAGACGTGGGCTGGTCAGAGCCGGCGATCACGCCCGCTCCGAGCACGTTAAGTCCCTCACCTGACAGGCACTTGTAGGCAGAGGTGAGCGTCGCACCCGTGGTCACCACATCGTCCACAATGACGACGTGAACGCCAGCGGGTGTCCGTCCCCGAACTGTGAAGGCGTTTTTCATGTTCGAAAGGCGCTGGTCACGACTCAACCCAATGTGGTCACGATGCCCTTCGCGCATCATCAGAATCCGTTGCGAATGAATCTGCAGCCCGGAATGACGCAAGAGGCCTGCGGCACTATTGGCTAGATCAGCTACTGGATCTGAATCTCGCAGACGAACGGACGCCGCTGTTGACGCGATCGGGACCAGCAGCACGGGACGACGGTGGCCGGCTTGCGCCACGTCCACACTCAGTAGCAGGTGCGCAATCGAACGAGCGAGAAGCCGAGCCAAGATCGAACGTAAACTCCACTCGCCGCGATCTTTGTACCCAATGATGAGTTGTGAAATCGGTGGCTCGTAAACCATTGCGCGAGCCACGGACAGGTTTCGGAAATCTACACAATCGAGTTGAACGTCAAGACCGGCCACACAGCCTGCGCACACCGGTCCGCGCCCTTGGTGGCAACTAGTACAGGCACCCGCCAAGAATTGCGCCACGCCAAACTGTCGGATTTTCGTCATCACCGAGAAACTAGAGCGCAGTTAAGAACGGGTATCGGATCACAAATGCAACAGCGGTGGACAACAACCCGTTGCAACATCGCTGTGGATTACGACTTTGAGAGCCGCCGGAATCCCCTACAGCACGCACAGTTGCGCACGCCGACGAATCACCCTGGATAGGCAGGGTCCACGGCCGTGCCAACACTGGTCCAGGTGTTACCCACGCTGCGATACAGCGATCCCCCGGCGCCGATCAATGTACTCATCGATGGGGCGGTGGCGATGCTGACTGCACCATCGGGAACCGACACGCTACTCACCCGCGCCGTGCCCACCGCAATGTATGCCACCTGTAGTGACGATGCTCCCGTCGTTCCGAGTACAGCCAGGGTTCCACTGTCACTCCACGCTAGATCAACCGCATCGGTGAGAACGGACTCAATTCTGATCGGCTCTGAAACGCGAACAACGTCTGCTGATCGCTCAACTCGAGCAACCATCGGCTCAACTCGCGTACCACGTCGCACTAGCAAGCCGGCTCGAGTTCCGTCGCGTGAGATCGATACGGCGAGTAGATCGGCATCGCGGACACCGGCAGGAAGTCCACCAATAGCTATCCGGCCGGCAACTCCCGCCCGAATCAACACAAGCCCGTTGCCACGATCAACAAGCCAGATGTCTCCAACTGAATCCCAGGACGGCCTTGACAGTTCGGCACCTGCGTAGCGCTTCACCCCTCGCTGAGCACCTCCATATCTGGCCGTCCATAGCGATCTGCGGTCAAGACTCAGGCCAGCAATTTGCGTCGCCCCGAAGTCGACGGCCGGTGACACGATCACCGGCTTAACCTGCCCAAGGACGTCGAGCTTGTTGTCAGCGGCAACCGAGACGAGGCCTCGATCGGTCACAGCAATCGCACCCTTGACGGCAGGATCCGGGTTGTACTCATTCCAACTCGAAACAGACTGGACGGACGACTGCCCAGGAACCACAACCGGCTGACCACCAACCGTTAGTCGGAAGGAACCTATTGACGGTACTTGACGCAGGGTCCACGCCACTTGAGCGGAAAGGGCCTTGCGGGTGGCATCATCGGCCTGCAACACCTCACTACTCAAGGCAACCTGAGCAACACCATCAACGACAGGAACCGAGTCGAGAGCCAGCCGGGTACCTTCTGGAAATCCGGTACGCACTGATGGTGCGATCCACGACGTTGGTCCGGCCAAGAGTCCGCGCACCAACTGCGTTGCCATTCCGGCACTGGACACCGGGATGGTGACCGGAGCCGGTACGAGGGTGCCAAAGTCACGTGTGAAGTAGTAGAGGTCCAAGGCTCGAAACCCACGATCAATATCGCCAGGGCCGAGCACAAGTCCCGCGGGTACCGATGACAGCCGCCACTCTCCGTCGACTTTGGTCAGACCGTATGAGTCCTCCAGTTTGACCCCGGGGTTGGCAACTGCGTACTGACCTGTCGAATCAATCGATCCCATCAGATTGCCTTGGACTTCGACAGAGTCACTGTTCGAGGTATAGGTCAGACCGCTCTTGTCGTACACCGCTACGCCGGCGCCCGGATCCCACAAGGCCGCTGCCTTGCCCGTCAAGTATTCACGCGCCACGACGTACGCCCCATCTGCAGAGGCAGATGCTTCTTGAAAACCCCGGACGAGATCTTCCGGCGACATCCCTGAAACAGGTGGGCGCGCGATAACCCGGATGAACTGGTCCTGACCGGCCACTGCAATTTCCGGCCCCTGTTCAATCGGTCCGGACGTGGGAACTCCGCTACAGGCCGTCAGACCCACACATATCAGCAGCAGGAAGCAAACACGCTTCATGGCGCTATCCCTTCACGACGAGGCGCCCGATACGGCGTCGCCAGCGACGCGTGCACACGAGGACCAGCGTCAACCGGGACGAGAGGCAGTGGAGACGTGGCGAATGCTCCGCCAGACTTCAGCGGCAGCGTCATGCGGAAGGCTGCTCCATCACCAGGTTCACCCCAGGCGTCAAGCCAGCCGCCATGTAGGCGAACATCCTCAAGGGCAATCGAGAGCCCTAATCCAGTTCCGCCAACAGACCGCGCCCGCGATGGATCCGCGCGCCAGAACCGGTTGAACACCAATGAAGATTCACCAGGTCGGAGCCCCACACCATGATCTCTCACCGTGATCGCCATCGCCGTTCCATCAGATCCGAGGGTGACGTCAATTGGTCGTCCCTCCCCGTGCTCGACGGCGTTGAGCACCAGATTTCTCAACACGCGATCTATCCGGCGTGAATCCAACTCCACGATGATGAGGTCGTCAGGTCGACTCACCCGAATCTCGGTGTTCTTGGCTGTCGCAAACGGGGCAGCTGATTCGACTGCTCGATCAACGAGTGTGCGGGCGTCGATTCCCTCGGGGTCCAGGGTTGCCGCACCCGCATCGAAACGACTGATTTCCAATAAGTCTGCAAGCAGTGCCTCGAAGCGATCGAGTTGTGTTTGCAGGAGTTCTGAACTGCGGGCCATGGCTGGATCAAACTCGTCACGGTTCTCGTACATGACGTCCGCGGCCATTCGAACCGTCGTAAGCGGCGTGCGGAGTTCATGTGACACGTCCGAGACAAACCGCTGCTGCACCCGGGAAAGTTCTTCGAGACGGGTGATCTTGTCCTGCAGGTTGCTAGCCATTGCGTTAAATGATGTGGCCAAAAGTGCAAGGTCGTCCTCACCGCGCACGCTCATCCGTTCAGTTAACTGTCCGGCTGAGAACTTCTCCGCAGTGCGAGCCGCCATCCGAACCGGTGACACCACCTGACGAGTCACAACATAGGCAATACCGCCGAGTGTCAAAACAAGCAGTGCCCCAACCAAAAACACCGTTCGTTGAACCAAGTCCAACGTCGCCTGCTCTTGGTTTAATGGAAACAAGTAGTAAAGCTCGTACTTACCAACACCGGGGATGCTCAGCGGCGCACCAACTGCTAGACCCGGGGACGAATGGTTGTCGAGGTAGCGGATTTCGGTGTACGTCCACGCCTGCCGCTGATTGTCCTGCACACTGCTGCGCAGGTCATTGGGCACGCTGTCCTCACTGATCAGATTGGTCCCACGCTCTGGTTCGTCGCCAGTTTTAGGCGGGGATGCCAGCAGCAGGACGTCATAGAGCCCCGGTGAGCCAGCGCGCTGCGCGAGTGCGGCAGTAACGGTATCTACGAGTCGACTCGCCGACGGAGTCGTGGGGCCAGTGTCGGCAGCATCGAGCAGTCGCTGCGACTCTGCAGCGCCGCTACCGGCTTCGACAACCGATGCGCGAACTTTCGCGTCCAAAACACCTGAGTAAATGCGTTGAAGAAGGAGCGCCCCAATGAGTCCCACCACGATCAGCGAAAGAGCGAGCGTGGTGGCCACTACCCGAAGCGAAACCGACGTGCGCCACGCGTGACGCAGCGGTCGCACTAGGGGATCAACGGTATCTGCGAGTTGAGACCAAACGCTCATGGGCACGTTTACGAAGGGCCGGCTTTGTAACCAACACCGCGAACAGTTGCGACAATCTGCGGATTCTCCGGATCATGTTCGATCTTCGATCGCAACCGTTGAACGTGCACATTCACCAAACGGGTGTCGGCCGCGTGCCGGTAACCCCAGACATCTTGAAGAAGTACTTCGCGAGAAAAAACCTGCTTGGGCCGACGGGCAAGGGCAACGAGAAGGTCGAATTCGAGCGGGGTCAGAAAGATCTGCTCCTCATCCCGACGAACTACGTGCCCCGCGACATCGATCTCCAGATCACCGATCCGCAGATTCTCCTCTGCCGGCTCATCATTGCGTCGCAAGCGCGTGCGGACTCGTGCCACTAGCTCTTTGGGCTTGAAGGGCTTTACAACGTAATCGTCAGCACCACTCTCTAATCCCAGGACAACATCGATCGTGTCTGTCTTGGCCGTGAGCATCACGATGGGCACGCCACTTTCAGCCCGAATCGATCGACAGACGTCAATCCCGTCACGGCCGGGCAACATGAGATCAAGGAGAACAAGATCTGGGCGAGTCTCTCTAAAGACGGCCAGCGCACGCGCTCCATCACCACAGAAGACCGGTTCAAAGCCTTCTGTTCGCAACACAATTCCGAGCATCTCGGACAGCGCTACGTCGTCGTCTACGACAAGTACTCGACCCTTCACACCGTACATATTCCCACCGTCTCGGCTTTACGTCTGCTGAGTGCGCGATTCCATCGCCGCTTTCGGCGCAGAATTGGTTTCTTCCCGCACAAAATTGACGACGAATCGGTCACCCCCAAGGTTCCCCAGCCTTTTGAGGTTAGAGGCCAGAGCTGGTCAAGGGCCATTGATGGCCGCGCGAAGCATGCCTACGTAATGGGATTGTCCTGCTGGCTTCACATGAATTCCGTCCTGATACAACCAGTTTCGATGACCGGTGGCGATCGATGCCCAGTCAGCCACTCTGACATTGCCTTTGGAGAACTTGGCGGCAGCGGTCTCGATGGCGTCATTTGACCGGTTGACCCAACGCCGTTGCGCATGAATAGTGACGAGCACGACTCGCGCCCGATCCTTAAGCAGGTTGAGGATCTCGACCAGATGAGCTTCATCAATCGTGCCATTGGTACCCGTGTGAATCACGACCACCTTTCCAAGCCGGCCAGCAGCAATGCGCGCTTTGATTCGGTTGAACACCGTCTCAGATTGTCGGCTCACCCGGGCATCGACAACGGCGCGCGGAAAGGCTGCCTTGACCGCATTGGCGGTACCCAACAGAACTGAATCGCCGATGAGCGTCATTGACAGCGAGGTGCGGTCGACCGGCTTACCGGTAGGCGATGGCGACGCCGACGGCGCCCGTGACGTCGAAGCCGCTGCACTTGGGTTCGACGACGGCTTTTGTGAGGCAGCCGGAGACGGTGTCGGAAGGGGTATCAGGCTTTCGTCCCCCATCTCAGTGACCCCACCGAGGGCCTCTTCGAACGTGGGTGTACTTGCTCGACCAAGTCCGACGCCCAAGGTCAGTACGACTGCAATCGCCGCAGTGCTTGCCACCGCACCGCGGATGAGGAGCGCATTAGAGCCACGTTCGCGCCAGCTTTGCCAGATTCGTTCAATGGCTCCGTTGCGAATTGGCATCTCGAGGTATCGATACGACGCCTCAGCGACGACGAACGTCAGCGCGAACCGAGCCGCCTGAACTTGCCAACCCGTGGCATCTACGTCAATCCCCGGGCGCAGGACCATGAAGATCGGCCAATGCCACAGGTACAGCCCATAGGAGCGCTCACCGATGTACTTCAACGGTTGACGACCCATAGCAGTGGCAAACCACGTGCCGTTGATAGCAGCAGCGGCGATAACGATGGCGCAAACAACACCAAGGACGAGGAACCCTCCACGGAACAGGAAGACCGAATCAGGTCCGACGTACACCAAAATTCCGAGCAGCAGTATCAGGCCGACAACTCCAGCCGAACTCATGACCTGGCGTCCACGATCGGTGAGCACCCGCGATACCTGACCAGGTACCCACAAAGTCGCCAGCGCAGCACCCACCAGCAGCGTCATGGCGTGAGTGTCAGAGCCGAAGTAGACCCGACTTGTGTCCGTCGCCTGCGGGATATCCCGAGCAATGGAGATGGCCGCCATCACAACCGTCGAGACAAGGGCACCACCGATTGCACCCCAGCGAACCCCGCGGACCTTCCATAATCGCCACAGTCCGTACATCAGCACCGGCCAGACGAAGTAGAACTGCTCCTCGACCGCCAACGACCACAAATGCTGAAGCAGCGGGGGGCGTCCGGTTTCGTCAAAGTACGAGGTGCCGCGGAAGATGTACCACCAGTTCGTCACATAGAAGAAGGCGGCAACCGCATCCTCACGGACTCGCTCTGCGGCATCCTGCGCGAACAGCATTGCAAGTGCCGCGGTGACTAACAAAGTCGCCAATAGAGCAGGCAGCAATCGGCGAGCTCGTCGAATATAGAACCGTGTGAAATTGATGCCACCGCTCGCGCGAAGCTCAGCGAGTAGGAGTGAGGTGATCAGATAGCCAGACAGAGTGAAAAAGACGTCCACGCCAAGAAAGCCACCGGCTAACCAGGTGTTGTCCGCATGGAAGATCAGCACGCCGAGAACTGCAATAGCCCTCACACCGTCTAACCCCGGCATATGAACCCATGAGGCCCTGCGCGGGCGCGCCATGGATGTCGCCTCGGCAACGACGGTCACCGCTCACCCCCGGACTCCTGCACAGTCGCCGACGCACACCCAGATCCGCAAGTCACGGCTAGCCAGGCCCACCATGTGGGAGTTGTGCTGATACCAGAGTACGACGGAGATCAGACCGAAGCCGTTCCCCCACTGCTTATCTGGATCACGAGCCGAACCACACCGCGCCGGTAAGAAGCCCGATTACGGGGATGAGGTTGTTGATTCCGTGCGCCAGCATTGAGGCCCCGACCCGGCCAGTCTTGGCGCGCAAAAATGACAGCACCAAACCAATCGTCAAAAGTAAGGGAAAGCGGATCGGTTCAAGGTGAATAGCCGCAAAGGCAGCAGCCGAAATGACCGTCGCGATCGGAACCGGCGGCCAACCACGTTGTTCACTGAACTTGGCCATCGCGGTGAAGGTCAGACCACGAAAACACAGCTCTTCCATAAACGGTGCGCCAAAAACCGCTAGGAACGCGAAAAGAAACACCACCCAGCGTGGAACATTTGCCGAGGTGATGGCGTCACCGGCAGCTGAATCAAACGGGCCGGTGAAGTGCTCGGTGATCAGCGCGACCAACGATCCAAGAGTTAAGCAAGCACCTGCGCCCAGAACTCCCCAGCGGATGTCATCTCGGATAAACGCCAGACCGACATCGAGCCGCGGACCATTACCACGGAGCCTCGTAGCAATCCATGGCCACAGGCCGAACCCCACCCACGGGGTGATGAGGCCGGAAAGAATAACCACGATCCCATTTTTTGGTGCGCCCGACGCCAACTCAACCCCGACGATAACGCTCGGCACGACGATGCTCAGCGCGATCGCGATGATCGCATCGGGCATTCCCCAAAGCTGCTTGCGTAATCGGTGGCCAGCTTCAACTGCCTCAACATACGGTGCCGCCGCCCCGCGGTAGAGGGCAGGAAACTCCATGCTCTCTACCGCGGAGGAATCAGACTCCCCCATCTGACTCACTTTGCAGCCGTCATAACCATCGCTTAGTACCGGTACTGATCTGACTTGTATGGTCCAGCCACATCAACACCGAGGTACTCGGCCTGCTTCTTACTCAGTTCGGTGAGGCGAACACCCAGCGCATCAAGATGCAGGCGAGCCACCAGTTCGTCGAGGTGCTTAGGCAGCACGTGCACGCCGAGTGGGTACTCATCGAGCTTGGTGAACAGCTCGATTTGTGCCAACACCTGATTGGTGAACGAGTTACTCATGACGAAAGATGGATGACCCGTCGCATTACCCAGGTTGAGCAAACGACCTTCAGACAACACGATGATTGAGTGCCCGTCGGGGAATACCCATTCGTCAACCTGTGGCTTAATCGTTGTGCGCTTGATGCCGGGAACGGCTGCCAAGCCGGCCATATCGATTTCGTTATCGAAGTGGCCGATGTTGCCCAAGATTGCCTGGTGCTTCATCGAGTGCATGTGCTCGACCGTTACAACGTCGTAGCAACCTGTTGCCGAAATGACCAGATCAGCGCGACCGATCACATCTTCGAGTCGGGAAACCTCGTATCCGTCCATCGCGGCCTGAAGTGCACAGATTGGGTCGATTTCAGTGACGATGACACGTGCACCTTGGCCGCGCAGTGACTCTGCCGAGCCCTTACCGACATCGCCATAGCCGCAGACGACTGCGACCTTGCCGCCGATGAGAACATCCGTGGCGCGGTTGATACCGTCAACGAGCGAGTGACGACAGCCGTACTTGTTATCGAACTTGCTCTTGGTTACCGAGTCATTGACGTTGATGGCCGTGAACAGAAGGTCACCAACCTTGTGCATCTCATAGAGACGGTGCACGCCGGTCGTGGTTTCTTCCGTAACACCCTTAATTCCAGCGGCAATGTTGGTCCAACGCTGTGCGTCCTGCGTGAGCGACCGCGCCAGACAGCCCAGGATGACGGCGTACTCTTCCGAGTCAGTCGCATCTGGGGTAGGCACTACACCAGCCAGTTCAAACTCACGACCCTTGTGAACGAGCAGAGTGGCATCGCCACCATCGTCAAGAATCATGTTGGGGCCGCCACCATCTGGCCACATCAGGATCTGCTCGGTACACCACCAGTACTCTTCAAGGGTTTCACCCTTCCATGCGTACACCGGCACGCCCGCGGGTGATTCGACCGAACCGGTCTGACCAACCACAACAGCAGCCGCAGCGTGATCCTGCGTCGAGAAGATGTTGCATGATGCCCAGCGCACTTCGGCGCCGAGCACAGTGAGGGTCTCAATGAGCACTGCTGTCTGAACAGTCATGTGCAGCGAACCGGTGATACGAGCGCCAGTCAGTGGCTTGGACTCACCGTACTGAGCGCGCATCGCCATCAGGCCGGGCATCTCGTGCTCGGCTAGGCGGATCTCATTGCGACCAAACTCAGCTAGAGAGAGGTCAGCAACCTTGTAATCGATGGACATCGAACTCCGATCTAAACTCCGGAAACCCGGCTGCATCGTTAATCCATGCGAGGCCTCGCTGGCTAACGACCTGTCAATGCGGGTGAATTCACCGCAGGGCGCTCATATTCTTTCACCATTAGCCATTTTCGGCGAATGGTGCCTTCATGCGCCGCGATCAATATCCGGTTCGATGAAAATGTACGTGGCTTCCGGGACTGCGGCGCGAATGTTTACTTCCGCTTCATTGATCGCATCGGCGAGATCAGCCGCGCTCTGGTGCGGATCAGTGGCGATCTTGGCAGCGACGAGAAGTTCGTCCGGGCCGACATGCAAGGTACGCAGGTGGATCACCCTGTTCACCATCGGCTGCGCCGCTAGCGCCTGTCGAATTGCCTCAGTTTGTTCTGGAACTGCACTCTCACCAAC
>Ga0194035_1001225_pt1 | contig 13728 bp, 24 predicted proteins | sample JunL2320m_MetaG_FD_148680 | JGI IMG/M metagenome (GOLD analysis project Ga0194035, IMG submission 148680) | Anoxic zone freshwater microbial communities from boreal shield lake in IISD Experimental Lakes Area, Ontario, Canada - Jun2016-L239-20m | ecosystem: Environmental > Aquatic > Freshwater >...
AATCGGTGGCTTTTGGGCCTGAAGAGAACGTCTTTGGGCGGACGTACGGCACGACAGGAGGCTGATTGTTCCAATCCGGACTCATCACTTTTGCCATCAACGCCGCCTGTACCTCTTCACGGGTCGGCTGTTTTTGCTTTTGCTCCAATCGGCCCTGAGCCTTCTTCTCAAGGAATCCGTTTTTGCTAGGCTTGTCGCTGACGTCGGATTGGTCGGCCATCTGCTCCAGGGACTCGACACGGGCCAGCAGATGCTCAAGGTTCTCTATCGTCTCCTCAAGATTGCTCTCCCGCTTCTCCAACTTCTCCACGCGGGCCAGCAGCTTCTCGACGTTTGCTTCTAGCTGTCTCCTTTCCTTCGCTTCGTGGATTGATTTCCGCTCCAATGCTCGCTGGTCGTCCCTGAGCATCTGCTCGAACGCCGCCTTGTCCGCAGGTTTCCAGTCGCAACCCCTCCATTGCCCGTGAACTGCGTCGAACACCAGGACGCGACTCTTGGTGTTCCGCATGGAATCGAACGCTCTGGACGCCCGCTCCAAATCGCATCCAAGCTTGCCGGCGATGTGGGCCAATAGTTCCGATTCCTCCATCTCACGATGATGGCGCTTCGGATCCATCTCGCTAAACTGCGACCTCAATGTTGTCCCGTTTTCCAAGTAGCTCATAGGTTTTTGTTATCTCGAACATCCAATCACTTCCTACTTACCCTAAACACCCGAACGCTTCCCGTCAAGTAACCCAAGCAAATAGTCCTACCTTTTACCAATCGGTTATGCATCCCCCCTTCTACTTTATTCTAAAGATAAACAGTACCCTCCCTCTAATGGGAGAGGGTACAACCCCAACCGCACTACGCTAACCCGGCTTTGAGGCCGGACGCTGTGCGGGGGGTTGGGGAACGGACAAGAAAGAGGATGCAACGCTCTCATGTGGATGCCTTGTAATCGCTCAGAAATGCCCGTGGAGCGATTTGAATGCGGATTTGGTGTGTCGATAGCGGAGAGCGGGTTTAGAGGCTCTTGGGGGAAGGGGCTGGATGGCCGACTTCCTGGAGCTTGTCCCCGACCTCGCGCTCGATGATCAGTTCCAGAATCTGCTCGCCGCTTTTCCCGACGAGAGAACAGATATGCTTGTCATCGTCGTAGATGCTCAACGGCGTCGCACCCTCTGCCTCGTTGCCGGTGATGATCGCGTTGAACAAATCAACAATGACCTGCGCGTTCTGTGTGGATTGAATAGTTAATTTCATTTTTGTTTATGGTTTATGGTTCTGCGCTGAAAAAAAATGCGTTTCAACTTTATCCGACGGCTGATTCATTCGTCGAAAGAAAGTGTCGGCCTGTTTCGTAGATAGCTTTGGTCGTATTCTGGAGCGCGCTCTATCGAAAGGGGTGGCCAACCTTCCGCGTCCAAAACTTTCCAAGCTTTGAATCGCGCTTTTGATTCTGTCACCGCAAAAACAATGAGCTTGATCCCGTACACAGATTTGACGCGCCACGCAATCGGATCGGGGGTGCTCATAGAGATTGTTCCATCGAGTAGATCACGTCGGCCCACAATTGCCAAGGTACGACAGCACGCTCCGCCGCTCCTCCCTTCCCTTGCGTACCGGTCCTCGCACCTCTCGGAGCTGCATCGTGATCGGGATGTCCGTTGCAACACATCGGCCTCGGAATCCATCCCGGAATATTACCCCACAGGTCGGTCGGTTTCATCGATGTATCGCCGTACCGACAATACGTGACTGTCTGGAGCGGGATTCCTTGCACGCAGGGCAGTTTCCGCAACACACCACGAGGGTTCTCCATGATCCAGCCACGCGGATTCATCCACGCGATGAAGCTCAAGGTCGCGACAACAAGCTCCTGGCTCAACCAAGCTTCTGTCGTTTTCGGGACATACGCTCCTTTCCCACCGGTCCAGTGATGTCCAATCGATGCAACAGAGAACGCCTCGCACGGAGGTGACGCCCAGATGAGGTCGAAATACCCGTTGTGATACATGAACTCAGACGGAACGAGGGCAATGGCCAACATGTCCGCTGTCAGATTGCATTTGAATCGAGGATCCAGGTCCAGCGTGACATACGTGTGACCCCGAGCCTCGATGCGCGCTCGCCGGCGCTCTCCACCCGCACCCGCGTACAGATCAAGTATCCTCACAATACTCCCTCCCCATCGCACGTACGACAATATCGACCGCCACCGATACCGCGACACGCAGGACACGGTCGCTTGGAACATCCTCTTAAAAACATTGTTATACCAACAATGCTCAACAACCAACAGATACCAATTATTATGTATGTGTATGCGCTCATTATGTTTTAAGTAATAGAAATTAAACCCCGCCCGGCGCTTTTCGACCCCCATTTTCCACATTGAGAGAACACCGGGCGGGAACCGACACACAACAGGTATGCCGGTGAAAATGATCAGTGCATATCGCAATGCACAGAATATGTCGCCATCGCGCCAGCTATATTGTCGCCGCGACGATTAGAGCCGGCGAATTCCTTCGCGTAGCTGCGGCTCAAGCGAGCCTCGATACCGTCACACCTCGCGCACACAGGCCCGCTGCTGCTCAAGCGGTGCGCCGGCCCGGAACACAAGCAGGACAGTTTGCCAACGACAGCCAGCGCACGACGCTTCGCAACGCTCTTCGTGTATGCCGCTCGCCGGCGCTCTGGCAATGATGATGGATAGATGACCCTCACAGCGCGCCCTCCACTTTCTTAAAATGGGTCGGCTCAACAAGGGCGTCGGCAAACCTGTTCCCGAAAGATTCTGTGGACCAGTAATGTCCGGCCCACTTGCATTTCTCGATGTGCAGACCTTTGCGGCGAACGCACGACACCGACATCCATGTGCCGTCCCGAGGTGCGTCCGCGATGGGTTTCCATTCTGATGAGGTCACAGCACACCCTCCAGGTCCATCGCCTCGCTGCACGCTTCCGCCCGCTCCATCGCCGCATCCTCGTCCCGGAATACCAGGACGCGGTCCGCACCGTAAGGCGCGTTGTCGGTGATGGGTTCACCGTCCACCGGATTGATGACGTGCCAGCTATTGCTGGACACTTGTTTTGCGTAATACATAAGCTTAAATCCGCTAGGTTGAAAACCGCTAGTTTTGTTTTTCACTCGTTTACCAGTCTCTTGATGTTGACTTTCCAGTTTTTATTACCGATAGAATCCGCAGAGCGCGGACAGTATTTGTCCGCCAAGTAGTCCAGATACGACCCAGGTTGTCCAGCTTTTATCCACCGGACACGGTTATTTCTGATGGTGTTCAGACAGATGCGTCGAGCGTGCGCGGCGTCATGGACCGGGATGGACAATATCCCGTACGGAACCTTCGCGCGAGCACCGCCCTCGACCCGATAGATTGCGTCCGCTATCTGCTCATCGGTCGCGGCAAGCGCGGAACACGATAAAACGAGCAAGGTGGCCAACTTTTTGAATGAGTTCATTTTGAGAATTCAGGAAAGCCCAGATCATTCATCGCTCGAACCATCGACGAATCGAGCGCGGCATAATTGCAATACGGAAACAGAATAGACGGCCCACCAGCAGAATAGAAAGCGTCCAAACGGACCTGCCGAGCTGACGAACCCGCGCGAGGATTCGAGATTGTTAGCTCCAGATTCATGGTGGTGATGATGTTTTTGATCGGGATTAATTACCCGCTAGGTCCCCCCGTTGCCGAGGGGACCGCGCGGATGATCAGATATTTTAGTCAAAATGCCCGCCGGCAGAATCGCCGTAGCCGCCCCAGTCCCGGCTTGGGGTCGAAGCCGCCCGGAGATCCGCGGCCATCATGGCCTCGGTTCTGACCACGCGGGTCTTAGCCGCCTCCGCCTCCTCTGCGGCCAATGTGGCCGTGACGGCGGCGATTGCCGCGTCCACGTATGGAGCCGCGTCCGGCCCCCATCCGTAAACGGGTGACAATGCCCGCTGACGGCATTGTGTCGGGCCGAGCCCCATGCTTGCCATCCAGCTGCGGATGGCAGACTGCATTGCCTCCATTTTCATGGGTTCACATCGAGGCTGTTCGCCCCGACTATGTTGCCCGCCCCGTCGCGGACGAGGTCGGCAGGCGAGCCGATGTCGATCCGCGACGACAACGCCAAGCGCACCATCGCGCTGACAATATATATCGTGTCGCTGGTGCGCTCCGGAATCGCGGTGATTTCACCAGCAACCGTCACCTCGCCGTATTCGGAAAGGAACATCGGGATGCCGCCGTGCGTACCGTAATGCGTGCGGGTCACAGCGACCCGCGCGATGCTCCCGCTGGGAGGAATAACTTGTCCGCACAATACGACCTGGTGCGGTGTGAGGTTTACAAATGTGTATGTTTTCATGATCATGTTTAGTCGTTTGTATTAGCTCCGTATCCGGATCCGGCATCGTTGTCGTATCCTTTGCCGTGACGAGCCGTCGCGGCAATCTGCTCCCGTGCTTTCCGAGCCGCCCGCACGCCTGGAAGGAGTCTTTTTACCTCGTCGGTGTAGCACGCCTGCACCGACGTCCGCGCGAGCAGGTACGGTTCGCCGGCCAGCGCCTCGACCGCCGGCCAGAAACCCGCTTGATGGGCGGACAGCCCGCCGAGGATTGCATCGGCCTCTGCCGCCGCCCATATTCTGTCCATCTCGGCCTGCGCGACCTTCCGCGCCTGCTCGGCCTGTGCAACAATTTTTTCTGCTGTTAATGTTTCGTCGTCGCGAGTGAATGTGTATATTTGCATGATGATGATGATGATGTTTGAACCGGGCATGATTACCCGCTAGGATCCCAAGCGTTAACCGGGAATCCGCGCGGGGAATCAATACTTGCGGAAGTGAACATCCTCTGGCGCAACGAATCCATCGTCGCCGTTCATGATCTGGTTGGCCTCGATCTCTCGCCAATCCCAGTCGTCTAGCATTTCAATCCTGCTGCTGCGCTTGTGGCCATTGTTTGAGAACCAGACCCCGCCTTCCCAAGCGCCGGCCGATTCGTTGAAGATATGGCCAGTGCCTTTCCCGTCCAAAATCACAAGCTTGTTACCAGACCCGATGGAAGTCTCAACCAGGTAGCGGAGCGCGGCGCTTCCCGGCTTCAGGCCGGCCGATAGGAGCGGACAAAGCACTCGGGAAGCAAAGATGGCGGTGTCAGATTCATCCTCGGTTGACTGGATATTCAAAATCCCATTGTGAATCAGAGCGTACTTCCCGCCGGCCAACGGGAACGGATGACAATTCTCCTTTCCCTTGCGTCCATGCGTTGCCCAGCGGAAGTGAATTGACGCCGCCGATCCGTCAAATTCAGACAGCGCAGCATAGAAGGAATCGAAATCAAAGAATCCCTTGCGGATCAGAACCTTTCCACCGACAGCAACGGCAAAGCCTGCACCGTCTGGATTGGAGTTGAATCCGTTCCGAAGATGTTCCTTTGAAACCTTGCGACCTTTTGGACGATAAATTGCTAGACACATAAATTTATTCTTGGGTTATTTACTGCGGGAAAATCAAACGGATTTAATCAGAGCGCGTTGGTTGGGAACATTGCCAAGGATCCGTTGATCGACAAAGGCATGAAGGCTTGGCCATTGCTTCCGGCCTTCATGGACGAATCGAGCAAAGGCTTTCCAATCTAGGCTTTCAGCCATAGTTCGTGATGCGGGGGCGGCAAAGGAGATCAAAGCGTCGCAGAATTCAACACAGCGCCAAAATGAAGACTCTTTAAGCGTGCCTTTGAAGATGCGAAACTCGATTGTCTTGGAGTTCTCCAAATTCACGGCTTCATAACGCTGACCGGTTCGCTTTCCGGCAGTGGCCAATTTCTTCCCGTGGTATTTTGCCCAGTCGCAAGCCTTGCGTCCTGCGATGCGTTCAACGAAGTCGCGGTTGTCAGGGGAATTCACGAAGCAGACGATCTTGGCGATTTGGAGCGTTGTCATCGCAGAGCGTGAACAATGGACGTGAAGGCCGCATGTTTCTGTCTTGTAGGATAACAGGCCGGCGGGAAGATCCGCGAAGAAACCTTTCCATGCCTTGCGATGTTCGTCCAGGGAAGCGGGCCTTGTGACGATCTCGAAGCCGCTTTTGATTGAACCGTCCTCTTTAAGCACTGCAAAATTGTCTAGTTTGCCCGATATGTCCTCGGCCGCTGAATCTCGGTTGTCGCCCGCTTCGACTTCTAATTCAATTCCAAAGAAGAGCGGGCCTTTACCGATCGGACGGCCGTAATCTTTGAACGAATACGGCTTGATCGTGGAAGAGGACGCGGAACAATCTTGGCAATTGCCGTCCTCTCCGTAGTTGTCGTTGTGATAAGTATTGCCGCACCCCTCACAAGAGAAATAAGACTCCGCGCATCCTTCGCAGACTGTCTCGTCTGAGGTATTGGAGCCGCAGGACAAATCCGAGTGAAACGTATCGCGACAATCCGCGCACTCAAAACCGTTGTGCTGGACACAAGCACCGCACCACATTACGGAAGGGCGTCGCGGACCGCTTCCGTAGGAACGGCGCGGCGCTGTCACGGATACGAGATCGTCGGATAGGATCCGGTCATCGCACGCTTCGCACGATCCGGATTCGTCTTCCATCGCGATGGAACCATCGGAGAGAATCGCGAGGTCTTGGCCAGTGTCGCAACGGCCGTTGTACCAATCCACATGACCGGAAGTGACGCGACGGCGGTTAGCGGCGGAGAGGAGCGTTGTTTGAGGATTGAAGGGCATAAAAGACTCGGGTTTTTGTTCGCAAGCCAATGGAAACACAGGCGGAAACGGGTGGGAAGAAAAATATGCAATTTTCTTTTGAGCGGGGGGGAAAGCGATGACCAGGTGAGGGAACGGAGCGTGAACCAGGGCGAGCGGATTCAGGCATTGCAGAGCCGCAGAGGGTGGCGCACGCTGCGACGCATGGCGTCACTGGCAGGTCATTGGGACGAGATCCGAGCTAGATATCTAGCGGGCGAGGAGTTGTCGGCAATTGCTGACGATCTGGGACTCGTCAGAATGAGCGTAGCAGCACGCGCCTCTCGAGCGGGATTGCCGGAAATTAGGAGACAAATGCAAATCGTTTGCAAAGAAAAGAAGATAGAATCATTAGAATCATTGTCCGCATTAGTACGTTCCAAGCTTGCCGCCGATGCAATTAAAACCATTGAACGGGTCGACAATTACGACTTAGAAGGTATCAAAGACGAATCAACCAGGGAGCAAATACTGGGATCGGTAGCAAAGCGTTCAGCACTAGTATTTGGTTGGTCTGATCAAAGCGAAGCTGCGTCCATCTCGATTAACCTATTGGGTTCTATGCCTGATAGGATGGACAATATCACACTGTCGAGTAAAACAATTGAAGCGGATACTATAGAATAAGCATTCTTTTCCTATGTGATAGAATGGAAGGAATGGAACGACGACGGCCCCCCTTTGGGGGTGGGGTCGTTTACATACCCTCCCTCAAAAATTTTCCATCATTTTGAACGCATTAAATAAAGTAAAGATTGGTCAAACTGTATCTTTAAATCTTGCAGAGCGTAAACTTGCTAATTTCTTGGCAGAGCACAGGGGTAAAAATAATCGTAATTTCAATGTTCCGAGAATGAAATTTGGAGTTGTTGACGACGCGATAATTGATTTGGAGGGGATGGCTGGAGAGATTGCGTTTTGTAAATTGTTCAATGTGTATCCGGACATGGATATTGATTGTGCGCCTCCGCATCCGTCGCATGACTGTGTTCTGCCTGATGGTATGCGTGTCGATGTGAAGACGACAAAGCATCGGGCTGGAAAGCTGCTGGTGGATGCGCGGAGGTGCGGTAGAAAGGCTGATGGAGTAAATTTGTATGCGTTGATGGTCGGCACGTTCCCTGGGCCTTACGATTTTCGTGGGTTCATTGAAAAGCGCGATATCGTTCGTCCGGACAGGATTGGTTTATTTTACGGCAACAGCAACTATATCGCAGAGCAGAGCGAGCTTCGCGATAGCTACACGATAGCTACATTCTCATTGACAAAGTAATAGGTTCCAATGATTCATCCATCCATCGACCTTAATGATTGCATACGATTGGTCATCGGATGCGAATGTCTAAGCGGAAATGACAGCCCGCGTTTGGTGGTGGTGGGGAACATCGGTCCATTGGATGATGGATGGATGGCCCACTAAAAAATGGTAAACGCAGGAAACAGTTTTCATTATGGCTTGTCCCAATGTGTTTAATGCCTTTGCGGTGGCTACGGAGTCGCTTGCACAGGATGTCTATAAGCGCGCGTCGTATCGTTCGATGTGGCTCAACCTTATCGAGCGAGGCGAGTATCCGCAGGGCACTGGTTTGACCCAGACCTCGTTCACCACGACCAGCATCGAGCCGACTGCGGCTGAGACCTGGTCGGCCATCACGCTCGCGTCTGGCGTTCCTACTGGTGATAACGGTGGCGCTTGCGATGTGACGTACAACGACGTTCCCGTCGGTTACAACGCGGTCACCTGGGGTCCGGAGCGTTTCGCGCTCAAGGGTCCGTTGCTGTGTAAGGACGACCTGACTTTCGACCATCGTGTCGAGGCGTTCCTGCGTGTGTATCTTGAGAAGCTGTCTGTGCGGGCGCAGCGTTCTTGGGAAACCCGGTATCAGAATGTGTTCGCGAAGTATGCCATCAAGGCGGTCGCGGATTCGAGTTTCACGCAGACCGAAACGATTCCTGCCGGCGTGAATGAGTTCCCGTGGGCCGATGGTGTGAGCACTGGTCAGGCGTTGAATCAGTCCACGTCGGAGTTGACCCAGGAGATGCTGGATGTGGCGGCGGCGACGCTCATCCGCAATGGCGCGACGAATCCTGATAGTTCTGGGTTCATCTCGTACAGCAGCGATGGTCCTGTGTTCCCGTTGTACATCGGGTTGGAGGCGTCGCAGCGCATCGCGCAGAACAATCCTGCGTTCCGTTCCGACCTCAACATCGCGGATACCGGCTCTGGCGAAGGATCGACGTTGCTGAAGCGCATCGGTGCGAACCGGGTCATCAAGAACTTCCGGCATGTGCCGAATCTGTTCCCGCCCCGGTTCAGCTATTCCGGTGGCAAGTACACGCTCGTCCAGCCGTTCACTAGTGCGAGCGGCACTAAGGGTACTGTGTTCAGTGTCAATCCGACCTGGACGACTGCTGCGTACGAAGGTGCGTTCATCGTCACTCCGTACGTGTTCAAGAGTCACATCGTGCGTCCGGTGAACCGGGTCGGTGATCTGGCTTGGATGCCGACCAACTACATGGGCGAGTGGCAGTGGGTGACCGGTGCGTACAAGCTCAGTGTTGACTGCGCGGATCCTCTCGACAAGAAAGGCCAGCATTACGCGGAGTTCATGCACGCTCCTGAGCCGATCTTCACGAACCAGGGCATGACGATCATCTTCCGTCGTTGCACTGGCGCTCTGACCCAGATCATCTGCTCCTGATCGATAGGTTGGATTGACACAGCCCATCATTGGCCGAAAGGCTGGTGGTGGGTTTTTCGTATTGACAAGATATTGCATGAAGCAATGCTTCGTTCATGCCGAATTTTATTCTTCCGGAGGGTGTCGAGGTTCCTGAGAATCTGAAGGAAGGCGAGAAGTTTCAGACGATGGCGACCATCGTGTTGAAGAAGAACGGCAAGGCGATGTTGGTGGAGGTGGATGGCCAACCTCTGGCTGGATACGAGTCGAACGAGAGCGAAGCTGAAGGTAAAGGCAAGATGAAGGCGCATGGAGCGGAGGAAGGTGGTGAAGCGGCTCATGGAAAACAGGGATTCATTGCCGAAGTGATGCAGCGCGGTCGTGGTCCGATGGCCTGATAAATCGATATGGCAAACATCACATGCGACGAGGCGGAGACGCTGATCAACGAGATGGCGGCACTTGGATGCCGTTCTCCGCGTGAGCTTGAGTTGGCCAGGCTTGCCCTTGAGAATCGTATCGCTGTTTATTTGCAGGGTGGTGGCGCGACGCGAGGAGCGTTCAGGAGCGTCACCACCACAGGCACGGTGGTCAGCGGCGATTATCTGCTCATCTGCGATGCCACTGGCGGGGCGATCACGATGACGCTTCCTTCTGCTGCGCTTGTTCCGGGTCGTATCTATGCTTTCAAGCGCATCAATGCCGGCGCAAACAATGTCATTGTGGATGGATACGGGGCTGAAACCATCGATGGCGCATTGACCCATACGCTTACTCCGCAATGGAATGGAGCGGTGGTGATGTCGAACGGTGTCGCTTGGTTCAAGATCATCGCGAACTGATATGGCTAATCTTTCCTGCGAGGACGCTTTGACGTTGATCAACGAAGCTTATGGGGCTTCGTGCAAGAGTCCGCGTGAAAGGGTTCTGTTGGAACTTGGCCTACTTTGGGAGGCATCGACTCTTGGTGGAACGGCGGACATCACTGCTGACAACACGGTTATCGATTCATCTTCGACAATGATCACTGCGGACATGACGGAATTCATCTAATTTTATGGCAAAACAGACCATCAATATCGGTGCGGCTCCGAACGACGGGACGGGTACACCGTTGCGGACGTCGTTTGATTACACCAACCAGAACTTCACCGAGTTGTACACGGCTCTTGGAGGGGGTGTCGGCCTTCCCGGTTCCACGACGCAGGTCATCTTCAATGATGGCGGAACGAATCTGGCTGGTGACTCTGGGTTGACGTTCAACAAAACTACTGATGCGTTGACCCTTGCCGGTCCGATGACGATGGCTAGTTCCAACGTCACTGGCGGCACTATTCCGGCAAATGGAACGTGGCTTCCTGCTGCGAACACGTTGGAATTCGCCGCCAATTCGCTGGCGCAGTATCGGATTGCTCCTCTTGGCGTGTTCAGTTGGTACGACGGCGCAGGCGGCACGCGGATGACGCTCAATTCAACTGGATTGGGTGTTGGGATAACGCCGACCGAAAAGTTTGAGGTCGGCCTTGCTGGATCAGGAACGCCTCGGATTCGGTTTGTATCTTTCAGCGACTATGCAGTCATTGAATACCAAAGGTACACAGGGTCGGGAGCAAATTACTACGGCTCTCGTATTCTTGGTGGCGACGGACTTTATTTTTACACTTCCAATGCTGCGGCAATCGGAGCGCAGACTTTCACTACTCGGTTTGGAATTGATGTTAATGGCAACGCTCTTGTCGGAGTTGCTAGCGCCAACGCAAACGGTGGTGTTCTCCAGCTTAAATCGGGCATCACGTTCCCGGCGACGCAGGTTGCTGCAACCGACGTGAACACTCTCGATGATTACAAAGAGGGTACGTTTGTTCCGACCATTATTGGTGGAACAATCGCTGGTGTCGGGACGTATACTACGCAAATTGGAACATTCACAAAGGTTGGAAGGGTTGTGACCGTTAGTGTTTGGATTATTTGGACCGCGCACACTGGAACTGGGGCTTTCAGCATCGGAACTCTTCCATACACATCGTCATTTGCCGTTACTGGTGCTTCGATTGGATACATTTCAGGAGTTGCGCTTACTGCATCAAACATTGCAACTGCTTATGTAGCAGGAACTACTTTTTCAATTGCTCAAACCCCAGTTGGTGGAGGTGTCGGTAGTAATGCATCAATAAGCGCAAGCGGAACCATTTCAGTTTCTTGTACTTACATCGTTTAATCTTCTATGACTATCATCTATTGGATCATCGAGCGTCTTTTGGTCAATCCTGTTGAGGGTTCTGATTCAAATGTCGTCATCACCGCAGATTGGCGATGCAACGGGTCGCAGGATTCGCTCACTGGAACGTCTTACGGGAGCGTTTCGTTCGCTCCTCCGAGCGGCGATTTCACCCCGTACGACCAATTGACCGAGGCTCAGGTTCTTGGTTGGTGTTGGGACAACGGTGTTGATAAAGCGATCATCGAGGCGAGCGTGGAGAAACAAATCGCTGACCAAGCGAATCCTCCGGTCGTATCGCTTCCGCTTCCTTGGACGCCGGTTCCCGTTGAGGTCGCCGTCGCTCCCGTTGAGGTCGCTCCCGCTGCGGATTCCATTGTTGTCATTGACGAGCCAATCATTGTTTCCGAAGCTCCTGTCGCATGATCAAAATTGAACTGACGACTGAACAAGCGAACGCACTGATGCAACTCGTCGATATCGCCATCAAAGCCGGTGGTTATCAGAATGCAAAGGTCGCTGTTCCGATTGCCGACATCATCCTGGAAGCTGCAAAGCAGTCCGAGGAAACCAACTAAAAGGCCACCATGACTGGCCACCACGCTTTTGTTCGCGATATGTCGATAGGCGTTGGTGGGCCAGTTCTTGGCCTACTCGGGAACGCGATATTTTCAGAACCAAATCTAAAAGGAGCATCGCTTGCGCTTGGTGCGCTTGCCGCCCTTTTGACCTGTGTTGTAAAATCAATCGAACTGTACAGAAAACTTAAAAACGACAAATGAACGCTTATTTTGCATCTCTGCTTCGCCATGTTTTGACCGCTGCTGGCGGTTTCTTGGTTGCCAAGGGTCTTGTTTCGTCTGATCAAGCCGGCGAGCTTGTCGGTGCCGCTGTCACCGCTTCTGGTGTTGCTTGGTCCATCTACAACAACAAGAAAAACGCTGATGCAGCAGGTCAGAAATGAGTTTTTTGGCTGACCTGATTGTAAAACTGGTCGACTGGCTGTTTTCTTTGTCAAAACAGGATGTATCTAGTGAAGACGCCAAGAAACAACCGGAGCTTAAGCGTGATCTGCTTGCTCGCATCGATGAGCATGAGCGCGGGGTGCGCGAGTCGAGTGATCTACGTCCCCCACGGTGAGCCTGTGCGCCTCGCTGAGAGCGTCAAAGCGAGGGTTTGGGTACTTGACGCAAGCGGCAAAACGATTCGCAGCAGCAACCGCATCATCATCAGTGAAGGGTGGTATGCACTACCAAAGGATAAATGAGCAATAACGCACCGTATAAGGGTTCCGTTTCAGGAAGCGGACCTTACAAGCAGACAACCACATCAGCCTCCGCAAAAACCCCAACCAAGCCAACCACTAAGCCTGTTCCGAGTGGAAGTGGGCCTTACGGAAGCGGTCCATACAAGAAGTAATCGATTCCAAGAAAAACCCCCCGATTGTAATAAAAACAACCGGGGGGTAATTGTTTTAGAGTTTTATCGACCAAGCGATTTCATCACACTTGCCACAAAATCTTCGCTCTTGGAAGCGTCTCCGCTGCTTGATTTGCTGGAACCCCCGGTCGCCTTGGAACTGACTCCAGGCTGACTGCCGCGATACTTAGCCAGTTCGGCTTGTAGGCGCTTGTTGACTTCGACCTGAGAATACAGCAGTTCACGGTACTTGGGAGCGGCTGCGGCCCATAGGGCGGCTTTGGCGAGGTCTTCTTCACTGTTCTCGCCGTTGAAGATCTGCCGGGCGAGATTGAGTCGGCCATTCAACTCGGTGTTCCACTCCTCATCGTTGTCGCGAGGCTCGAAGATCTCAAGAGCGCGAGCGTTCTCGCTCACCTTGGTCCAGGTCTTGGTGGCCGATTCCAAAGCGGACGCGGTATTTGCATCGCTATCCTGCCTGTACTTCGAGATGACCGCATCGTAATCGGCTTTTGCCTCGGACATCTCAGCAGACTTTTCGCCGTTGATCTCGTCGTACTTGACAATCAATGCTCCGAGCTTCGCCTTCTTAGAAGGAGAAAGCCCTTCAACAATATCGTCAATCTGAGAGTTCCGATAATCGTTTTCGGGAGATTTGAGCAATCCA
>Ga0194035_1001226_pt1 | contig 13726 bp, 8 predicted proteins | sample JunL2320m_MetaG_FD_148680 | JGI IMG/M metagenome (GOLD analysis project Ga0194035, IMG submission 148680) | Anoxic zone freshwater microbial communities from boreal shield lake in IISD Experimental Lakes Area, Ontario, Canada - Jun2016-L239-20m | ecosystem: Environmental > Aquatic > Freshwater >...
ACAAAAGATTCCGCCTGCTGGATAGAAACTAGTTTGTCTTGGTCGCCATGAATGATCAATGATGGCGCAGATTGTTTGCTGATATGAGTAATAGGGGAAATAGCTGCGCCGATTTTTCTTCTTTCCATGATGTCTTCAACAGGTTCGAACTGTTTTTTTTGCTGATTGAAAACTACAAAATCAAAGGGTGCAACGATGTTTGGGATTGCCTGAGGGCCCCTGCCTAATTGCTCTTTTCCTTCTTCACCCCAATTGAGAAAATCTGTTGGTGGGAAGAAGCAGGCGACTGCGTTAGCCCCGCTTGCAAATCCTTGCAATTGGTCTTTTGAATTTAATTCGCCTCCCTTTTTGCCTGCAACTCCCATCATCAAAGAAAGATGCCCGCCTGCAGAGCCACCTGAAATCCCAATTTTCTCTGGGTCTATTTCATACTCTTTTGCTTTTGATCTAATGAATTTGGTGGCACGATGAAGATCTTCAATTGCTTCCGGAATAGTAAACTTTGGCTGGCTGCCATGCACCACTGCGAATACATGATAGCCACGGCTTGTAAACGGGTTAGTGGATTTGGGATTAATTGCCTCAGGGCTCGAGAACCAACCCCCGCTAACTATCATCACGATTGCGGCGCGATTCGATTTTACCGTTGGCTTGAAAACATCCATGGTCAGGGCGAGGCCGTATTTTCTGCCATATATAACATCGGCTTGTCGGTTGTCTTGAGCAATCGCAGTCGATGTTGCCAGCAATGCAAGGGTGAAAGAAATTATAACGCATTTGATGGTATGAATCAGCATGGAGATAAATCCAGTAATAGAGGGAAACCAAGAAGTTGTATGCCGAAAAGAATAAGCGAAATGAATGCTAAAAGCGAGGGGTTTAAAAACGGGCTTACTAAAATAACAGTGCTGAAGGTGGGACTTGAACCCACATACCCTTACGGGCGCCACCCCCTCAAGATGGTGTGTCTGCCAATTCCACCACTCCAGCGAAGCTAATTTAAGTATGGTATTTTCGTGGAAGAAATCAAGCCCCCATGGCTATAAAATGATCAGTCGGGCCAAATAATGCGCAAAGGTTGGGTAAAAATACGGTGTAATTTAGATTCTAAGGCCCAGTTTCTTATTTCTTTGCCTTCCAAGTTCAATTCGGTCACTGTTTGCCCTAAGCGGGTACCAATCAAGAAATTCCCATTGGAATTCATGGTCAAAGTAGCACCATAAATTGGAGAAGTACCTGTACTAATGTTTAAATTAATGGTTTTTATCAATTTACCTGTCTGATCATACTCATTGATCGCTTTGCCTCCGAATTCAGGTATTAAAATCGAACCCGATCGGGTTCCTTGAATCTGATAACCAAGAATGGTGCGGGTTGGTTCAATCACCCCTAATGAAATCTTTGTTTTTTCCTTCTTAAGGTTTTTTCCATCAAGAATAATCAAAGATTTATCCTTGAAAACAATTGCATAGTCGCCATTGATTAAGCGGGTGCCCGCCAGGCAATCATTATTGACTTCAATACTTTCTATAATTTTGTTGGTGTAATCGAGGACTAAAAGATTTTTTCGATTCAGAATAAACTTCGTTCCTAACCCATCTGTATCAAGTCCAAAAGTGGATATTAGCGGGTCGCTTCTTTCGTAAATTTCGCCAATGTTGTTGATGATCACGTGGCCCCTAGATCGTTCCATTAAGAAAAACAGGGTGTGATTGATTGCACAAGCTAGGTCAGCGTAAGAATTGGTGCGAAAAAGTTCGCTAACAGAACCATCTGGATTGAGGGAACAAATTTTTCCACTCAGGTTGGGTTCTGCAAGAGACGCAAGGATGCGCTTAGGTTGTAATTGATTGAAAGTATATGTGTTTAGATTAGTTGAGGCGTTTTTGCCATTCCATGCGGAAGCAAATAGTTTTTGCAGTTCTACCGCAGAAGGTTTTTCTTTCCCAAGTTCCTTTTCGGAAGCTTGGTCTTGAATCAATTCGTTAAGTAGTCCTGCAATCGGCATAAATTGATTGGTTTTCAATTCAGGTAATAAGGTTATCAGTAATCCAATGGCTTTTTTGTCTTTTTCTTGAAGAAGTGCAAGGAGTGCGTTTGCTTTTACGATAGCTTGGTCGTCAGTTGAAAGTTTCCTGAATGCAATCCCGTTGGGATTCCCAATTGCAAGTACCCGGGCAATAAGGATTCTACTTTTGATATCCTTGGTTAGAGAAAAATCCTCAAGTTTTTGTAACAATGTTGGGTTTGATTTTATTGTAATACTAAAAGCATCCAGCAATGCTTCTGATGTAAGGAGATCAAGTTCTGGGGTATCTGCTATTTTGATGAAGTATTCGAAAACCAATTCCGGATTCGACTTTCCCAATAATCGAATGATCGCTGTTTTGAGAGCAATTGATTCATGTGGAGATATTTGTTCAAGGCAATCTGAAGCCCTTTTGGCAACTTCGATGTCCTTGCTTTTGGTCGCTTTTTTTAATTCAAATATTGCGAGATTGTTAAGCTTCAGTAGTTCTCTGGAGGCTTGCTCTCGAACTTCAAAGCTTTCGTTTCCTAAATCAGCAACCCATTTTGCAGCTTTTATTCCGTTTGTTACATTTGGGATTCTGGATTGCAGCCAGTTCTGTATATCCTTGGGTTTGGTCGATATACCTGATTTATTAATGATTATATCATCCCAATAATTCACTTCATCTTCAGGCCATCCACCATGTGTAACATTGCCCAAAAGGAGCAAAAACAACAATGATTGCAGAAGGCTTTTACTCATGGTCTGAATGCTCTAGTAACCCGGGTGTTTGATTTATATGACCAGATTTCTTTGCCTTTTGGGTCTATTTCTAAGGCTTTCATTTGCGTCATCGATGTAATAAGAGTGTTTCCGTTTGGCAATCGAACAGCGGCCACGGGTTGCTCGCATTCAAATTGCCAAACTTCTTTTCCCTCGTTATTGAATTCGATTACTCTGTTGCCATAAACTTCAGTGATAAGTGAATTTCCATTCGGAAGAATATCCACTTTTCCCCCTGAGGTTCGAACATCAATATCGTAAGAAGCGACTGTTTTTTTGTTTTTATCATAGCGCACGAACTTTGCATTTCCTTGTAAGGTGCTAAGCACAAGGCAGAGATCGCCATTTGAAGCGATGTTGGCCTTCATGATTGGCTCGGCATTAGGTGGAGTGAACTCTGAAAGTTCCTTGCCTTTTTGGTCAACAAAAACGACATTAGATTTTGAGGCGATGAAGATAGAGCCATCTTCAAGTTTTTGAACTGCCAAGGGCCCATCAATTTTCTTTTCCCAAAGTATTTCACCCTTTTTATTTCGTTCAGTGACTTTGTTCCCTTGATGCTCTGCGATCAAAACGGTTTCATCAGTAAGAATTTGGGCATCGAGGGGGAATTGAAGCCCGTCGATTTTCCAAAGGATATTATTGCTGGAGTCAAGCATGATAACTTTGCCTGCATCCAGTAAAACCACAAGGGTTTTTCCGTAGTTTCTTGCACTAATAGTAAGCAAAGCATTGGAAATTTTCGAGGTGTCTGCGGTCCGCTTTGCCCATTCTTTTTGAAGTTCAGGTTGAGAGAGCCCTAAAGCGGGCATATTCGAAGGCAGTAACTTCCTAAGCATATGATCGAGTAGCGACGACTCCCACTGGCTGACGGAACTAATGCTGTTCACTAAAGGTGCGATGGATCGTTTGTCGCCTAATTTTGCAAAGGTCAGGGCGATTTTATAGCGCACTCGTGGTTCATCAGAATCAAGCAGCGAGAGGGCCTCTTTTTTAAACAATTCTGGGTTGATGATCGCCAACGCCTCTGCACAGACAGTTTTAGCCAAGGCATTTTTGCCTCCAATTGCATCAATAATTGGCTTTTCTGGTGTACCGTTTGATGAGCCAGTTGAGATAATTGCTTGAATCAAGTCTTCCGTGGTTTGATCGAGTTCAGCAAACTGCGAATAATTGATCAAAGTTGCCAGTGCGCCTTGGGGGTTCTTTTTGCCTAAAAGTCGTATGGACGCTGCGACGACGAATTTTCGTGATCCTTCTTCGATTTTTTGAATGCAATCTTTCGCTCTTCGAGATATTTCGACATCGGGACTTTTCGAAGCTGTTTTTAAATCGGGCAAGGCTGCAATCCCGATCGCATTCAAGGTTGCAGAGGTTTGTTCGCGGGTTTCAAAATTGTCATCCCCTAATTTTGCTATGAGTGCCTTGATCTGAATAGCGTCGATTTTATCTTCAGAGCGCTGAACTAAAAATTGTATAAGTGAACTGCCATCTGATTTTAAACCAGCGTCTGCAAGTGTTTTTTCATCCTCTGCAATGGTATCCATTGCGAGGGGTAATAACACTGCCAAGATCAATGCTCCTAATTGTCTTACCGGCATTTTAATAGCCTCCTGGCTTATTTTTGTTTATCTGGTTCGAATCCTGAACACCGGATGAAGAGCCTGTTTTTCTGAAAGTTGTTTTCCTGTTCGGTCAAACTCGATCAGTTTGGGTGGAACAGTTTGGGTTGCGATCAGAATGTTTTTATTGGGTAACCTCACTGCAGCGGTGGGTTGATTAACCGTTATGTCTAAAACAACTTTTCCCGAAGGATCAATTTCTTGGAGTTTGTTATGCCATGTGAGGGGCAGGATAACAGTTCCATCTTGAAGAATATCGTTAGCATGACTTGCGACGCCTAAAGGCAAGCGGATGATATTAGATTCTTTTCCTGTGCGGTCGATTTTTAACAAAGTCATTTGGTTGGTTGCAATTAGATAAGATCCATCTCTAAGCCTTTCCGCACTCATGATATCGCTTTGGGGTCTGGGTAAATTAAGTATTTCTTTTCCCGAGCGATCTACTTCAAGAATCATATTTCTGCAAGTGATGGAAGTAAGGCCACTGCGTAGCCTAGTTGCACTAAGAGGGTTTGAGGTTACGGTTTTTGTCCAAAGAATATCGCCTTTGGTGTTTCGTTCGGTGATTTTCATGTTGTGGTGTTCGGTAATTAAAATGCGGCCATTAGGAAGGGCCTGTGCATCCATGGGGCCTGAAAGTCCTGTTATAGTCCAGCGGGCTTTACCGTTGCGATCTAGTTCAAGAACCTGGTTGTTGGCCATGCTCGAAATGATGGTATTGCCATTGGAAATAGCTTGCAAGTTGCCTAGCAGGCTTTTAGTGAGAGAAGTTTTATCAGCATTTTTAGACCACCATGCAAGCCATGCATCCTTGGTTTTTTTTCTATCTGAAGGTGAAGCAGGAAGGTCGGTTGGGAGGTTCGCCCCTGCGAGTTCGAAAAGAAAAGTATCAGTGTCCGAGGATTGTTCCTGATTTAAATCTGCGAGTGTATTTATCAAAACAGGGACTGCAGATTTATCTGCAAGGTTTACCAGTGCCAGTGCCATGCGATTTCTAATCCAAGGGTTTTTATCGGTAAGAATCGTTTTTACAGTTTCTTTGGAATTTGCATCGTCGAATGGAAGAAGCAGCATTCCAGAGGCCAACTTAACCCTGAGGTTTTCAGCATTGAGGGATTTTAAGACCGCAGCATCAGGAAGAGGTTGCTGGCGGGCATAAAGGATTGCAGATTCGAGGAACTCGTTAAATTGTTCATCAGATTCAGCGACGGGAAAGTATGCAAGCAGTGCAGGCAGCAAACCTTTGGTTTTTTTTAGTGCGAGTATTCTCACGAGCGATGGAGAGATGGGCTTCGATTTGGATTCGCCCATCTCTTCAAGAAGGCTTTTTGCGCGGCCTTTAATTTCAACATCGAGGGAATTGGTGAGGGATCGAAGAGATGGCACGACAAGATCTCCGAGGGCTTTAATTTTCGTAGAAGCTTTCTCGCGGGTTTCGAAGTTGTCATCGCCCAGATCTCGGATTAATGCTTTTATTTTTATTTGATCCTCTGGGGTCGGAATCTTTTGTGTAAACTCAGGGAGTAACTTTTCGCCATTGATTTCTGTCCACCATTTTTTCCAGAGTCCAGAGTTCCCCTTTGGGGTTCCTTTATTCTTCGTTAATTCCTGGGGTGCAAAATCTCCTGCTATTTCCAGCAAAAGGTCTTCTGCTTCTTGAGCTTTGTTTTCAGGAAGAACGGGAAGTAGTTCAATCAGTGATTCAAATCCTAATGAATCAAGATTACGCGAGAGTGTGGCAGCGATTAGAAATCTCACTTCGGGGGATTCATCTTTAATGTTTTTGCGCAGTAAATCTTTGGGCAGCAGTTTTTGCGCAGGAATCAGCATTTCCCAAGCTAAAATTCTCTGGGTTTTAGATGGGGATGAAAGGGCATCCAATATTAATTGGTCTGGGGCGCTTTTCCGCCAGGTTAATTCGAAGAGTGATTTTCTGGCAAAATCCCAAGTTAGCTCGTCGTCGAGTACTGGGAATACTTCGAGTATGCCTCGCATTGCCAACTCGGGCGAACTTGTTGTTAAGGTTCGAATTACTGCAATTTCAGTTCTGCTGGATTGATTGCCCACCATTTCTAAACAGCTTTTTGCCAGAGTTTTAACCAAACCTTCCGAGGAGTTTTCCAAATTTCTTAATGCGGGCCTTCCAGTTGGACCCATGGAGGTAAGGGCCATTATTCCTTGAGTTTGAATTTCCTTTGAAGGTGAAGAAAGGTCTGCTATTGCTTTTGCGATTTCAGCTTCCGTGAATGAACCTTTTGATTTTCGTGTGAGCCAATTTCCTAAATCTGTTGGCGCAAGAGAGAACCCTACCTTAGTCAAATAAACAGTGTCGGCTTCAAGGGTGTCTTCGTTTGCAAGGGCAAAGATTGGATTGTTTAGCAAACAATAAAAGGCGATGACTAAACTTATTCCAAGAGCACTTAGTAGCCAAGTTATTTGCTTTTTTGCAACATATTGAGTGTCATTTATCATGGAGCCTTGCCTACCTTTATTGATCGATAAGAATTAGGTGCGCTTTCGTATATTATCTTGCCATCCGTTCGGATTTCAACAATTTTTGATCCGTTCAAACTTGGTGCAACCACATTGCCATTGGAAAGTTTTGTGGGAATTCCAGGCATGGTTATTGTTGACTCCCAAGTAGCTTGGCCGTTGAAATCAAACTCCATGATTTTGTTGACTGTTGGAATACTTACAAGCACTCGGTCGTTATGAGTTATTGCACCGCCATTGATGCCGAAGTTGGTGGGAAATGGGATTCTTGATTTAGAAACTTCGTTGCCTTTGGAATCGAGTTTTAGAAATGCGCCATTGTAAGTAAGCAAAGCATACTCGTTGGTGCGGGTTTTGCAGGCAGCAAGAATTGTTTCATTAGGATAGTTGAAGCTAAAGATTTCGTTGCCTGCCCTGTTGGTTTCAATGATTTTGTTTCTGGAAGCAATGAAAGTGTTGCCATTGGAAAGGCGCTGGCATAGGAAGGGATTACTAGCGGATTTTTCCCAGGAGATGTTGCCTTTGGTGTCTCTTTCGGTGACTCTGTTTGCGCCTTGTTCTGTGATCAATATTTTGTTGTTGGGTAATAAGATCGCATCGGTGGGGTTAGAGAGATTTGCAATTTCCCAGAGTATTTTTCCTGCAGGATTGACTAGCAAAACGCGCCCTGATTTTTTTTCTTGGTTGAACGACTCAACCACAAGAAAGTTTTTAAGTATCTCCTGGTTTTTTGTTCCGGGAACAAGAGTTAATTGGCCGCCCTCTTTTTGCCACCAGATATTCCATGCTGCAGCATCCGCTTTACTATCGCTTTTGCTTTCCGGGGATTTATCCTTGGCGATTGCTCTAAGGAATTGATCAATTGCATCTGCTTTTTCCCCAGATACTTTAGTCATCAATTCGATTAATACAGGAATTGCAGCTTTATTTTGGTTTTTAATCAGCTCCCTGGCGATTTCAAATCGAACTCTTGTCGATGGATCTGATAAGAGGGTTGCGCATATTTTTTGGGCTTCTACATTTGATGATTTTGCCAAAACCCTTCCAGCAAAGGTTCTGGTTTCTTCAATCCCCGAGGTTGAAGCCGCCACCAAGGAGGGCGTAATTGTGCTTTGATCAATGAGATAAAGGGCCAGACATTCGCCCAAAAGTTCTTGGATGTTTTCATCATGACAAGAAGGAATATAGGCCAATATGGTTTCGATGGCATTTGCAGGCCGTACCAATGTAATTAGTCTAACAAGTGCTGGGGTAATTTGATTTGATTGCAGTTGAAGTTTAATGGTGTTGATTTCTGGCTCAATTAACTTTGCAAGATTTATATCAAATGCAGCGCGGTTTAAAAGAAAGGCTTGCAATGCTGGGTTGCTTTTAAAGGCGCGGGTGTTCATGTGTTTTTTAGTAAGTTCGATGTTGTTCTCTTTAAAAATCTTATCGGATTCTGAAATCAATGCTAAAGGGGCCGTTGCTTCTCGCAATAAGGCAAGCAGATCTTGTTCATTGATTGATTTCCACCAGCCAGCCCAGGCCGCTTGGTTGATATTTCTTGAAACGGAGTCATCATTTTTTGGCCCTTGTATCGCCCATTCCCCAGCCAAGCTTGTAAGGGAAGATTCAATCAAAGAGGAGATATCTTTGGAATCGGAAGCTAAAAGTTTAAGAGCTGCGGGCAAGGCGATTCGGTCTTTCTGCTCGAGATAGGCTATCACTAGTCTTGTTCGGACTAAAGAGGAAGGGTCTTCGAGAAGGCTTTTCGCGAGTGCAATCTGGTTTGGGGTTCCTTTTCGCACAAGAATTTCTGCAGCGACAGCTCGTTTGTAGGGGTTTGAGTCGGCCAGTTTTTTTTCAAAGAGGGTTCCGGAAACTGAAGAAGTTAGAAATAAAGACCTGAGAGCGGATTCGCATTCGCTGCGTAAAGTTTCTTCTGCAGCAAAGGGAAGGAAATCAAAGAGGGCCTCAGCGGCATCGCTTTTTCCTTCAGATGCAAAAACTTTTAGAGCGGCAGCAATAAGGTTTTCAGAAGCTTTTCCCTCTAGAAGTTCGATGCAATCCTTAATGGTTTTTTCGGATGCGGGGTCAAGAACCTCTGCGGATGTTTTTTTAAGAGCAGAGATTACATAGTCGCCCATGCATATCAAATCTTTTTTAGCAGAAACCTTTTCTTCAGGGTTTCCTTTCAGAAGAAGGGAGATCAGTTTGTCAACATTTGCTTTAGCAGGGATTGATGAAGAGCGGCCTTTAAAAAATGGGATTAGGGATTGAGTGTTTGCGGGGTTGAAGCCCGCGGCTTTTAATAATTCTCGTTCGCTTGAGAGTTCTTCGCCTTTAATTGCAGGCAAACAAAAGCACAGCCCTAAAAGTATTGTCAGGCAAAGTTGTAACGGAAGAAACCGGCTGATTGCATTCATGATAATCGGCTAATCAATAAGACAACTGTTTTTTACCTTTAACAACAATAGTAAACTATAGACGAAACCTTGTAAGAAATGAAACAAAAAAGCTCCGGGAGTCTTATCCCGAAGCTTTTTGAATGGTTCAAATTTAACTGCAATGGTTTAGGGTAGGAAGACTTCGATACGGGCAGTTTTTCTTTGCCTTGTTAAAGTGTCTTGAAAAAACTCTTCACTGCAGAAATCTCTTACATCATCTTTGATCTTGGTAAAATCGGAAAGCTTTCCATCTTTTCTTTCGTTCACCCTTATCAAGTGAATTCCCATTTCTGTTTCAATAACATCGCTGATTTGTCCGGGCGCCAACTTAAAAGCTGCACTCGCCAAGGGTTCTTCCAAGGCGTATTTTCTTGGGATTAATCCGAGATTCCCTCCCATGGGCCCAGAGGCATCTTGCGAATAAGCTTTGGCAGCACTGGCGAAATCCATTTTACTCATCAATAGCTGGTTTCTAATGTCTTGCATTTTGGCTTTAAGTTTTGCAGTTTCGCTTGGGCTCATTCCAGGAGGAATCCTCATGATAATCAGTGAAACGCCGACCATTGTGCCATCAAAAAAATCTTTGTTGTGAAGATAGTAATTGTGCACATTCTCATCTTTGATCTTCGCTGCAGCATAATTTCCCCACTGCAACTTTAGGCGCATAGTTCGCTTTAACTGCGCTTCGGTTTGCTGGGTTTCGTTGCAGAGGCTTTGAATGGTTTTGCCCTGCTTTTTCAGTTCTGCTGCCAACTCTACCATTTTTTGATCCAAAGCTTGCTCTGGAATCGCCGCCGTGTTTTGTCTGATAAATTGCTGCATCAGCAAATCGTCTATCAGCATTGCCATCGCATCCCGGGCTATTTGTTTTCTAGTGTTTTCTGGCACTTGAACCGGGCTTGGGCCCATTTGTTTGATGATGCTTTCGAGCTCCGCACCGCTGATTTGCTCGCCATTGATATTGGCGACGGTTGCAGGGAATTTCTTAGCAGGTGGTGCTTGGCCTAGACTAGAGCTTGTTAAGATAGTCAATCCTACGCATAAAGTGGCCAAATTCGTTTTCCAATTCATACCTATTCTCCAGATTACCAATGAACGGCTTTTCCTTCGAGGAGGGCAATAACATGAAAAAAAGTGAATGGGTAGGCCAATTCGTTTTACAATTGTAATCCCAAATGATTATACTTTACCAAGGTTAGGGAGTTTTCCTTGTTTAACAATTTAGGAGCTAATTATGTATTTTGATTCAATGTCAAGGCGCGGGTTTGTCCAGAACGCAGTTGCTGCATTAGTATCTGCTGGTTACCCATTGTGGTATGCCAAGGAGACCGTAGCCGCTCAAGAAGCTAAAAAACAGGAAGCCCCTAATGGTCCAGTTATGGGTGCCATCGGAATTGGAAGTCCTTCAAGCAGGGGTCGTGCTATTTACGGTGATGCTCGCAGAAATAAAGCGACATTCGTTGCTGCATGTGATGTTGAATCCAACCATCTAGCTAATGCAGTTGCAATGATGAAGAAAGACGGTTCTGCAGATGTTAAGGGATTTAAAGATTTTCGTGAACTTCTTGACCGCAAGGATATCGAAGCTGTAACGATTGCAACTCCTGACCACTGGCATGCCTTGGTCGCAATTGAAGCACTTAAAAAAGGCAAGGATGTTTACTGCGAAAAGCCTTTGACTTTGACTGTTGAAGAAGCTTTGGCAGTGATGAAGGCAGCTGAAAAATCAGGTCGCACCTTCCAAACTGGTAGTCAACAACGGTCGGGCAAACAATTCCGACTTGCTTGCGAATTGGTTCGCAATGGCCGTATCGGAAAGATCAAGCAGGTTGAAGCCCGAATTGGTGGCAACCCCGTGAGTGGCGCAATTGCCAAGGGTGAAGCTCCAAAAACCTTGGATTGGGATATGTGGTTGGGGCCAACCCCGATGGTTGATTATCTATTTGAAGCGCGTGGCGAAAGAAAAGACAACAAGGGCAATGCCCGGAAGGTTGAATTCACTAATTGTCATTATGAATTCCGCTGGTTCTACAATTACTCGGGTGGAAAAATGACCGATTGGGGCGCCCACCATATCGATATAGCTCAGTGGGGTCTGGGAATGGATGGCAGTGGCCCTATCGCTGTTGAAGCTACAGGCGCAGAACCTTATAAGGGTAACAATGGTTATAATTGTCATCCTAATTTCAAGGTGACCTACACTTATGCCAATGGTTCAAAGCTGTTGGTTTCTGATTCCACGCTGCCCGATACCATCGGTGACAAAGATGGCAACGGTATCTTGTTTGTAGGTGAAAACAATCAGTGGATCTTTGTAAATCGTGGCAAGATTACTGCAAGTGATCCCAAGTTGCTTGAAGAACCACTTAAGCCAGATGCGATGAGGCTTGAAGTTTCAAACGATCATATGGGTAACTTCTTTGAATGCAGAAAGAATGGCAAGAAGCCAATTTGTAATGCGTCCATTGGCGGTGGCTCTGTGATTGTTTGCCAAATCGGTGCAATTGCCTTACGAACTGGCAAGAGCCTGAAATGGGATCCTAAGGCTTATACCTTTGATAATTCAGAGGCCAATGCGATGCTCAGTAATCCAATGCGCAAGCCTTGGAAGCTGGAAGTGTAGGCTTGGATTTTTATTCCAATTGGCAAGGGGTCCCACTATCATGGGCCCCTTGTTTTTTATCATGCGCTATGAATGGGTTAATCTTTCTGATGAAATGTTACTTCGCCAGTGCGAGGTTGATACTTACCGTGCAAGTGGGCCTGGTGGGCAGAAGCGCAATAAAACCAGCTCCGCTGTAAGGATTAGGCATCTTGCCAGCCAGTTGTTAGTGATCGCAGAAGAAAGCAGATCACAGCATGAAAACAAAGCGAAAGCATTGAGGCGATTGCGGAAAGCTTTTTATTTGAAGTTGCGCGAACCTTTGGAAGTTGGGGTAGAGGACGGTTGGCTTGCTAGTCATCGAGAAATATCACCAGCGTTAGATAAGCACGGAAGGCTTTTTGTAGGTGTTAAAAATCCTGCGTTTCTACCCGCTGTAGGTGCGCTGCTTGATATGTTGGAGCTTTGTCAGGCACGGGTTAGTGATGTTGCAAAGGCACTCGGTGCATCAACCGCATCTGTGGTAGGATTCATGAAGCAGGATGACAAGGTTTGGGAGACATTGAATCAGATAAGGCAAAAGTATGGACAACACCTTATGTATTAGGAAGTGCAGATGAGCGAACCATATGGATTTTCGTGGGTGGATGAAAAAAAGCTTGCTGGGTTAGCCCGGCCTGTTTCTCAGGAAGAAATCGAATGGCTTAGAAGTAATGGCATTGATTTGCTGATAACCCTTACCGAAGAAAAGTTGCCTCGCAATTGGATCGATGCCGCAGGTTTGATGATGATTCATGAACCTGTTGTGGATATGGAACCACCCACTCTAAACCAAATAGATCGCATTATAAAATCAATATTGAAAGCACACCTTTCAAATATGGGTGTTGCCGTTCATTGTGCTGCTGGTATGGGAAGAACGGGCGTAGCTTTGGCTTCTTATTATGTAGCCAAGGGTATGGCGGCTAAAGAGGCGATGTCGAAGATTCGCACCTTGCGCCCCGGTTCAATTGAAACAGAGATGCAGGAAGAATCGGTTCATGAGTTTGCGCGCTTGCTTAAGAAGTCTGCAAATTCCTAGTGTGATACTGGTGTGTATGTAATTTAAAGAAGGTATGTAAGCCTCTGATAAAGGGCTTTTATAAGAGCGCCTTTTCGTGAAAAAGAAATGCGCTTGGTATATGCTCAAGAATATCCAGTGCAGTCAAACTGTGCTCTCCCAATTGTTTTTTTGCGCAGTCTCCCGCTAACCCGTGTAAATAAACTCCTAGTTTTGCAGCATCAAACGCCTGCATTCCCTGCCCAAGCAGTGCCCCGATAATTCCTGAAAGCACATCCCCGCTACCTCCGGTTGCCATGCCGGGGTTTCCTGTGGCGTTGGTGTAAACGCTTTTACCATCACTAACCACCGTGCCATGCCCTTTAAGAACAACTATTATTCCGTGTGCTTGGGCAAAACTCATGGCGAGAGTTTTGCGATCAGCTTGAATTTCTTTAGCAGTCAATCCTGTAAGTCTTGAAAACTCGCCTGGATGCGGCGTGATTACAACTTGTTTGTTTTTAAAAGCTGTGGGGAAGCTTTCGGAAGCCAGGCTATTGAGCGCATCCGCATCTAATAAAACAGGGATCTGAAGGTTAAGGAGGTGGGAGGCCATTTCTTGGCAGGCCTTGGTGGCTCCTGCTCCGGGGCCAAGAACTACCGCGCTGGCTTTGTTAATCAATGGGAAGACCGTTTGAATGGACTGATGATTAAATCTACCTTCTTCATCTTCGGGAAGAGCCATGG
>Ga0194035_1001227_pt1 | contig 13721 bp, 11 predicted proteins | sample JunL2320m_MetaG_FD_148680 | JGI IMG/M metagenome (GOLD analysis project Ga0194035, IMG submission 148680) | Anoxic zone freshwater microbial communities from boreal shield lake in IISD Experimental Lakes Area, Ontario, Canada - Jun2016-L239-20m | ecosystem: Environmental > Aquatic > Freshwater >...
TGCTGGAGGTGATTCCCAACATCACCCTGATCATCGTGCTGGCCTTCGGCGCCTACGCGGCCGGGAATGGACTGGTCACGATGGGGACCCTGGTGGCGTTCATCACCATGATGCTGTCGCTGGTGTGGCCGATCGCGTCCCTGGGCTTCCTGCTCTCGATGACCCAGGAGTCGATGACGGCCGCCAACCGGATCGCCGAGATCTTCGATGCGCCGGTGGAGATCGATGACGGTCCCCGGCCGGAGGTGCCCCGGGACGGCCGCCTGGAATTCGTGGACGTGGGCTTCCGGTTCGCGGGGGCCGACGACGATGCGGGGCGAGGTACGAGCCCGGCTGAGGAGTCGGACAAATTCGCGGGGTCCGACGACGATGCGGGCCCCGAGGACTGGGTGTTGCGCCGGGTATCGGTCACCGTCGCACCGGGGGAGACGCTCGCCCTGGTGGGCGCGACCGGCTCGGGAAAGTCGGTCCTGGCCGGGCTCCTGCCGCGACTCCACGACGTGACCGAGGGCGCCATCCTCCTCGACGGCGTCGACATCAGGGACCTCTCGCTTGAGGCACTGCGGCGCGCGGTGGCCGTCGCCTTCGAGGACCCGACGCTGTTCTCGATGTCGGTCGCGGAGAACCTGACTCTGGGCCGATCTCCGGATGACCCCGCCGCCGCCGCCGAGATCGCAGAAGCAGTCGAGATCGCCGCCGCAGAGTTCGTCTACGACCTGCCGTTCGGACTGGACACCCGGATCGGCGAGCAGGGCATGAGTCTGTCCGGCGGTCAGCGCCAGCGCCTGGCCCTGGCCCGCGCGATCCTGGCCCGGCCGACGGTGCTGGTCCTCGACGACACCCTGTCGGCTCTCGACGTGCATACCGAGGCGAAAGTCACCGAAGCGCTGAGCGAGGCGCTGGCCGGCGTCACCACAATCCTTGTGGCCCATCGTGCTTCGACGGTTCTGCTGGCTGATCGCGTGGCCCTGCTGGACACGGTGGACATCGCGGGCACGCCCACCCACACCATCACCCACATCGGAACCCACGACGAGTTGCTCGCCGGCGTCCCGCGCTACCGATACCTGCTGGCCGCCGACGACGAACTCGACGACGGTTGCGAGCCACAGCCCGTATGGGAAACCGACGATGCCCGCACACGGCTGGACCACACCTGCGAGGAGGCGTACGAACAGCGGACGGTCGCCCGCCGGCCCGGTGGTTACGCGGCCTCCGACGGCGGTGCCCGGTGAGCGACGGAACGCAAAACTCCTGGCGCGGTCAACTCGACGAGCAGCTGGGCGATCTGCCGATCGACGAGTCCCGTCCCCGCCGGCGCGAAGCCCTCGAGCTGTTGCGGGATCTGTTGTCGCCCTACCGGTACGCGGTGGCCGCACTTGCGGTGGTCGTGGTCGCGGAAAATGCTGCGCGCCTGGCTATTCCGCTATTGGTCAAGCGCGGTATCGACCACGCCATCCCGCCGCTGCTGGCCGGTGGCTCCGCCGGTGAACTCATGGTGGTGGTGGCCGTGCTCTGCGGGCTGGTGGCCGTGCAGGCCGTCAGCCGGATGGCGTTCCTCAACGCATCCGGCCGGATCGGTCAGCGCATGCTGCTCGAGCTGCGCCGCCGGCTGTTCCGCCACTTCGGCCACCTCGATATCGCCTTCCACGACCGTTACACCTCCGGCCGGGTGGTCAGCCGGTCGACCAACGACATCGAAGCCATCCAGGACATGCTCGAAAACGGCTTCGACAGCCTGGTCACCGCGGCGCTCACCCTGGTCGGAACCGCGATCCTGTTGGTGGTCCTCGATGTCCGGCTGGGCCTGATGTGCCTGGCGGCCTTCCCGGTGCTGGTGGGACTGGTGCGTTGGTTCGCGCGCGAGTCGGCCACCACCTACCGCCGGGTGCGGGAGAGCGCCGCGCTGGTGATCGTCCAGTTCGTCGAGACCATGACCGGGATCAAAGCGGTCCAGGCATACCGCCGCCAGCCGCGAAACCAGCAGATCTTCGATGCCGTCGCCGACGAGTACCGGGTGGACAACGAGCAGAGCTTCCGGCTGCTGGCCGTCTTCATGCCCGCGGTGAAACTGGTGGGCAACCTGACCACCGGCATGGTGCTGCTCTACGGCGGCTACCGGGTGATGCACGACCAGATGACGATCGGCACCCTGACCGCCTTCCTGCTGTACCTGCGGATGTTCTTCGAGCCCATGCAGGAGATTTCCCAGTTCTTCAACACCTTTCAGTCGGCGTCGTCGGCGCTGGAGAAAATCGCCGGCGTGCTCGCCCAGAAACCGCGGATCGCCGACCCGCCCCAGCCGGTGCGGCTGACGACGGTAGGGGGTGAAATCGGTTTGCGCGACGTGAATTTCGAGTATGTGCCGGCACACCCGGTGCTGTCCGGGATGACGTTGACGTTGCCGGCCGGACAGACCGTCGCCCTGGTCGGCACCACCGGCTCGGGCAAGACCACCATCGCCAAGCTGATCGCCCGCTTCTATGACCCGGACGCCGGTTCGGTCACCCTCGACGGTGTCGATCTGCGTGACCTCGCGCAGGCCGACCTGCGCCGCCACGTCGTCATGGTGACGCAGGAGAACTTCCTGTTCTCCGGCACCGTCGCCGACAACATCCGCTTCGGCCGCCCCGACGCCACCGACGCGCAGGTGCGGTCCGCAGCGTCGGCCGTGGGCGCCGACGAGTTCATCACCGCACTGCCCGACGGCTACGACACCGACGTCGCCAAACGGGGGGGCCGGCTCTCAGCAGGGCAACGCCAACTGGTTGCCTTCGCCCGTGCGTTCCTCGCCGACCCGGCCGTCCTGATCCTCGACGAGGCGACGTCCTCGCTGGACATCCCCAGCGAGCGTCTGGTGCAACGGGCGCTGCGGACCGTGCTCGCCAGTCGTACCGCGCTGATCATCGCCCACCGGCTCTCGACGGTGGCGATCGCCGACCGGGTACTGGTGCTCGAACACGGCCGCATCATCGAGGACGGGGCGCCGGATGCCCTGATCGTTGCGGGCGGGCGGTACGCCGCCCTGCACCGCGCCTGGATCGACTCCCTGGCATAGGCGCAGAATCGATGTATGAAGCGATTCGCCGACCGGGCGGACGCCGGGCGGCGGCTGGCCGAGGCACTCGGTCGCTACCGCGAGCGCGATCTGCTGGTGCTGGGCCTGCCCCGTGGCGGCGTGCCGGTCGCCTTTGAGGTGGCCGCCGCACTGCACGCTCCGCTCGACGTGCTGGTGGTGCGCAAACTCGGCGTGCCCTACCAACCGGAACTGGCCTTCGGGGCGATCGGCGAGGGCGGCGTCGAGGTGCTCAACGACGTCGTGGTGCGCCGCCTCGGGCTCCGGGCCGAGGCCATCGCGGCCGTGGAAGACGCGCAACGGACCGAACTGCAGCGGCGGGTCGACCGCTACCGCGGCGGCCGGCCGGGTCTGGACCTCACAGCGCGCACGGTGCTCATCGTCGACGACGGCTTCGCCACCGGGGCCACGGCCCGGGCCGCCGTCCTGGTCGCGCGTGCCCGTGGCGCAGACACGGTGGTCCTGGCCGCCCCCATCGGTGCGGCGGACACCATCGCCGAATTGCGCAAGGTCGCCGACGAGGTGGTCTGCATAGGTGTGCCGAGGGACTTCATGGCGGTCGGCCAGGGCTACGACGATTTCGACCAGACCTCCGATGAACAGGTGTGTGCCCTGCTCGGGGCGGCACACCGCAATCCGCCCGGTCCGGAAACGGACCAGTAAGGCTCTGTGTTAATGACCGGCATCGAGCGCGAAAGCCATTGCCCCACTGCGGATCAGGAAACCGTCAGTGCAGCAGGAAAATGGCGACGCACATCAGCAGCACGGCCAGTGCCGGCAGGAACTTCGACACCGGGTCCTTGACCTTCGCATGCATTGCCAGCGCGCCGACCATCAACACCGCGACGACCGCTGCGGGCAGCCGGACGAGCCCTGGAAGCCAGATGCCCGCAATCAGGAGTGCTCCGCAGACGACCTTCAAGCCGCCAACCAGGTAGAAGGTCCAGTCGGGGAGTCCGTAGACGGCGAACTCTTCCTTGAGCGACCCCGCCGCGCCGCCACGGTAGGCCGTCGATGAGCGGGCCCGCACCAGCCAGACGTTGAGAAGCCCGAGTCCGACGATGACCTGAAGTATGTTGGAGACCAAATTGCTTGACATGGACGCCCTTCTGCCGAGTGATGTCGCTTCTGTGGACGATAACCGATCGGAATCCCATGGGGATGCTCTACCAGGTACTCAAGGTGGCGTCGATTGTCGCTTTCCTCTTCTACGGATTGAGCGTGCTCTTCGCCAACGCGATGGAGAAGGAGTTCGAACGCTATGGGATGGCCAGATTCCGCAAGCTGACCGGAGTCCTGGAGGTCGCCGGTTCGCTGGGGCTCGTCGCCGGGTACTTCGTGCCCGGCCTCACCATCGCCGCGTCCGGCGGCCTGAGCTTGCTCATGGCTCTGGGGGTCGGCATCCGCTTCCGGTCCGGAGACTCAGTGGCTGAAGCGTTCCAAGCCTGCGGCATGCTGCTGATCAACCTGTTCATCCTCGTCTATGCCTGGAGATTCGCCGGGCGTTAGCCGCCAGTAGGCTTGGGCCCCATGATCGGTATCGAGCGCGTCGGGGATGTGACCACGATCGAGATGCAGCGTCCCCAACGGCGCAACGCATTGAACACCGAATTGGTGGACACCCTGCGCGAGGCGGTGGAGAAGGCGGCCGGCGACGACGTCCGGGCCATCGTTCTCACCGGGGCGGGCACCGTGTTCTGCGCCGGTGCCGACCTCTCCGGTGACGTCTTCGCCGCCGACTTCCCGGAGAAGGCGATCGCGCTCAACCTGGCCATCGACGCCGCACCCGTGCCGGTGATCGCCGCCATCAACGGACCTGCCATCGGCGCGGGTGTGCAGCTAGCTATGGTCTGCGACCTTCGGGTCGTCGCGCCGGGCGCCTACTTCCAGTTTCCGATCGCCAGATATGGCCTGGCGCTTGATAATTGGAGCGTCCGTCGGCTCTCCTCACTCGCTGGACACGGCCGCGCCCGCGCCATGCTGCTGGCCGCCGAGAAGCTCGACGCCGACACCGCGTTGATGACCGGCATGGCCAACCGCATCGGATCCCTGGCCGATGCTCAGGCCTGGGCCGCGGAGATCGCCGGGTTCGCGCCGTTGTCGTTGCGGCACTCCAAGCGGGTACTCAACGACGACGGCGCCTACGAGGAGCAGAGCGATCTGCACAAGGAGCTTTTCGACAAAGCGTGGGGCAGTCAGGACGTGATCGAAGCGCAGGTGGCCCGCTTCGAGAAGCGCTCCGCGAGGTTCCAGGGAGCCTGAACCGTGCCCGGCCTACCCGACCTCTCTGCGTTGCTGCCCAGCGGCAAGGCCGCGTTGCGCGTTGCAGCCGGATCCGCCTCGCTGGCTGCCGGCGGGTGGGCTCTGCGCGCCCTGCGTGACACACCGGCTGCGCTGGGCGCCGGTCCGGGTGCGATCCGGGCGGCCGCGAGCGGATCGCCGAACTTTTCCGACGGGGTGTTCCACAATCTCGAGCCCTCCTCGGCCTTTCGGCTAGAAACCGAGGAGAACCGTCTGATTCTGTTCGAGATGTTCTCGGGCCGCTTACACAGTCTGCCGAAGGCCAACATTCCCCTGGCGGAATCCCGGCCGAGCTCCACCGCCGGCCCGCTGGCGGTCACCTGGCTTGGGCACGCCACCGCGCTGGTGGAGATCGACGGCTTCCGGTTGCTCACCGACCCGGTGTGGAGTGAACGCTGTTCTCCGTCACAGAACATCGGCCCCCGCCGGCTGCATCCGCCACCGGTGCCGCTGGAGGCGCTTCCTGCGGTGGATGCCGTGGTGATCAGCCACGATCATCATGACCACCTCGACATGGACACCATCCAGGCGCTGGCGCGCTCCCAGCGGTCGATGTTCGTCACGCCGCTGGGCGTGGGAGCCCACCTGCGCGAATGGGGCATACCGTCGTCGCGTGTCGTCGAACTGGACTGGGGCTCCAGCTACACGATCGACGACCTCACCCTGACCTGCACCCCGGCCCGGCACTACTCCGGGCGATTCCTCTCCCGCAACAACACCCTGTGGTCGTCGTGGGTGTTCACCGGGCCGCGGCATCGGGCGTTCTTCGGTGGCGACACCGGGTACACCAGCAGCTTCGCCGACATCGGGGCCCATCACGGCCCGTTCGACCTGACGTTGCTGCCGATCGGCGCCTACAACAAGAGTTGGCCCGACATCCACATGAACCCGGAGGAGGCCGTGCGGGCGCACCTGGATCTCAATGCCGCCGCCCCGGGTGGACTCATGGTGCCGATCCACTGGGGCACCTTCCGGTTGGCGCCGCACCCGTGGGCCGAACCCGCCGAGCGACTGGTGGAGGCAGCTGCGGCCGGCGCCGTCGATATCGTCGTGCCCAAGCCCGGCGGCCGGGTGCTGCCGGGCCCGAGCGCGGTCGAAACCTGGTGGCGGCTTTGACCCGAGCCCGTCGCGCTCTTGCCATCCTCCTGGCCGCTGCGGTGACCGCCTGCAGCTCACCCGCAACCCAACAAACCTCAGGCGCAACACTCTCCGACGAACCGCCACCCCTGGTCGCGGCGGTTCCGTTGCCGGACAACGCCGTTGACAACGCCGTCGGAAAAATCGACGGTATCGTGGACGACCTGATGTCGTCCTCAGGTATCCCGGGTATGGCGGTCGCGGTGGTCCATGATGGAAAGACTTTGTACGCCAAGGGTTTCGGAGTGCGCGATGCCGACAAGCCGGACAAGGTGGACGCCGACACGGTGTTCCAGTTGGCGTCGCTGTCCAAACCGCTTGCCGCCACCGTAGTCGCCCATCAGGTGGGCGCCGGCGCCGTCGGATGGGACACCCCGGTCGTCGCCAAGCTGCCGTGGTTCGGCCTTTCCGATCCGGCCGTCACCCGCATGGTCGGCGTCGGCGACTTTTTCGCACATCGCTCAGGGCTGCCCGACCATGCCGGCGACATGCTCGAGGATCTCGGCTACGACCGTCGCGCCGTGCTGGAACGATTGAGGCTGCTGCCACTCGAGGAGTTCCGAACGTCTTACGCCTACAACAACTTCGGTGTCACGGCCGCGGCCGAGGCGGTTGCCTCGGGTGCCGGCGAGTCGTGGGAGGACCTGAGCGAGCGGGTGCTGTACCGGCCGCTGGGAATGGCGTCCAGCAGTTCCCGTTTCGCCGACTATCAAGCGCGCCCCAACAAGGCGGTCGGCCATGTGAAGACCGACGCCGGGTACGCGCCCCGCTTCACTCGTGACCCGGATGCCCAGTCGCCGGCGGGCGGGGTCAGCGCCTCGGTCAACGACCTCACCCACTGGCTGACGATGCTGCTGGCCGATGGCAGTTACAACGGTGCGACCGTCGTCGAACCGAAAGCGCTGCTGCCCGCGCTGACACCGCAGATCGTGTCCAACCCCCCGAGCGAACAGGCGATGCGGCCGGGCTTCTACGGCTTTGGTTTCAACGTCGGGACATCATCGGCCGGACGCACTCAGTTCAGCCATTCGGGAGCCTTCAGTCTCGGCGCCGCAACCAATTTCGTCATCATCCCGTCGGCCGGCGTGGCGATCGTCGCGCTGACCAACGCCGCGCCGTCGGGCGTGCCGGAGACGCTGACCGCCGAGTTCGCCGACCTGGTCCAGTTCGGCGAGGTCCGGGAGGACTGGCGAAAGCTCTACGCCGGCGCGTTCGCCTCGATGGACACCCCGGTCGGCAGCCTCGTCGGCAAGTCACCGCCGGACAACCCCGCACCGCCGCGTCCACTGGCCGCCTATACCGGCAGCTACGCCAATGCCTACTGGGGCCCGGCCACCGTCGCCGAGAAGAACGGGCAGCTCAGCCTGGCAATCGGGCCGCGCCCTGACGTCTACCCGCTGCGGCACCGGGACGGCGACGTGTTCACCTTCGAGCTGGCCGGCGAAAACGCTCCTGCGGGAAGCCTTTCCGCAGCGACCTTCGACGGCAACAGGTTGACGCTGGAGTATTTCGACGCCGACAAGATGGGAACCTTCACCCGATGATGCGCGAGGAGCGGAAGTCTCGATGACGGTCAGCATTGCCGCAGGGCTCTCCGACTCCGAGGTCGCAGCCCGGGTCGCCGAGGGCAAGACCAACGACGTCCCCAGCCGCGCCTCGCGCAGTGTCAACGAAATCGTCCGCGCCAACGTGTTCACCCGGATCAACGCCATCCTCGGGGTGCTGTTCCTCATCGTGCTGGCCACCGGCTCACTGATCAACGGCCTGTTCGGGTTGCTGATCGTCGCCAACAGCGCCATCGGCATCATCCAGGAGTTGCGGGCCAAGCAGACGCTGGACAGCCTGGCCATCGTCGGTCAGGCCAAGCCCACGGTGCGCCGCCAGTCGGGCACCGCTGAACTGCCGCCCAACAAGGTGGTGCTCGACGACGTGATCGAACTCGGCCCGGGCGATCAGATCGTCGTCGACGGGGAACTGCTGGAGGCCAGCGCGTTCGAGGTCGACGAGTCGCTGCTCACCGGCGAGGCCGACCCGATCGACAAGGTGGTCGGCGACCAGGTGATGTCGGGCAGCTTCGTCGTCGCCGGATCCGGCGCCTACCGCGCGACCAAGGTGGGGCGGGAGGCCTACGCCGCGCGTCTGGCCGCCGAGGCCAGCAAGTTCACCCTGGTGAAATCCGAACTGCGCAGCGGTATCAACAAGATTCTTCAGTTCATCACCTATCTGCTCTGGCCCACCGGGCTGCTCGTCATCTACACCCAGCTGTTCCTCACCGACGTCGGCTGGCGGGAGTCGGTGCTGCGGATGGTCGGCGCACTGGTGCCGATGGTTCCCGAGGGCCTGGTGCTGATGACCTCCATCGCCTTCGCCGTCGGCGTGGTGCGGCTCGGCCGCCGCCAATGCCTGGTGCAGGAACTCCCGGCGATCGAGGGGCTGGCCCGGGTCGATCTGGTCTGCGCCGACAAGACCGGCACCTTGACCGAGAACGGCATGCGTCTGTCGGAGGCCAGGTCACTTGCTGAGGTGAGCGATAGCCAGGTCGGCACGGTGCTGGCAGCGCTGGCCGCCGACGACGCCCGACCGAATGCCAGCATGCAAGCCATTGGCGAGGCGTATCCGCAAGCCCCGGGGTGGACGGCGACCGGCGTGGCCCCGTTCAAGTCGGCCACCAAATGGAGTGGAGCCTCCTTCGGCGAGCATGGCAACTGGGTGATCGGGGCGCCGGACGTGCTGGCCGAACCGGGCTCCCCGGTGGCCGCCCAGGCCGAACAGATCGGCGCCAAGGGCCTGCGGGTGCTGCTGCTCGGGGCCTCAGATGCCAATGTCGATGCCGCCGATGCACCCGGGCGGGTGACCCCGGTCGCCCTCGTGGTTCTGGAGCAGAGGGTACGCCCGGACGCCCGTGACACCCTGGAATACTTTGCCTCCCAACATGTCACGGTCAAGGTGATCTCCGGCGACAACGCGGTGTCGGTGGGTGCGGTGGCCCGATCGCTGGGCCTGCACGGCGAAACCATGGACGCCCGGGATTTGCCCACCGAGCCCGAAGCCCTGGCCGAGACGATGACGGAATACACCACCTTCGGCCGGGTGCGTCCGGACCAGAAGCGGGCGATGGTGCACGCCCTGCAATCGCGTGGCCACACCGTCGCCATGACCGGTGACGGCGTCAACGACGTCCTGGCCCTCAAGGACGCCGACATCGGCGTGGCGATGGGCTCGGGCAGTCCGGCCTCTCGGGCGGTGGCCCAAATCGTGCTGCTGGACAACAAGTTCGCCACGCTGCCGTACGTGGTCGGCGAAGGCCGGCGGGTGATCGGCAACATCGAACGCGTTTCGAACCTGTTCCTCACCAAGACGGTCTACTCGGTGCTGCTGGCCCTGCTGGTCGGCGTCGCCGGATTGATTTCACACTTCGGCCACACCGATCCGCTGCTGTACCCGTTCCAGCCCATCCACGTCACCATCGCCGCGTGGTTCACCATCGGCATCCCGGCCTTCGTCCTGTCCCTGGCTCCCAACAACGAACGGGCCCGGACCGGTTTCGTACGCAGGGTGATGACCGCCGCCCTGCCGGCCGGCGCGATCGTCGGGCTGTCGACGTTCATCACCTACCTGCTGTCCTATCCCGGCAAGAACGGCTCGGCCGCGGCGCAGACCCAGGCCTCGACGGCGGCGCTGATCACCCTGCTGATCGGGGCGGTGTGGGTGCTCGCGGTGGTGGCCCGGCCCTACCAGTGGTGGCGCATCGCACTGGTCGCCGCTTCCGCGATCGGCTACCTGGTGATCTTTGCGCTGCCGTTGGCCCGCGAGAAGTTCATGCTCGACCCGTCCAACGTGACGATGACCGCTACCGCGGTGCTGATCGGCCTGGTGGCTGCCGCCCTCATCGAGGCGTCCTGGTGGATCCAGGGCCGGGTTCTCGGTGAATCGAGACTGCTGTGGCGGGCTGACGACTAGTCTTCTCAGACGGGGATGTCACCGGGGTAGCCGGACGACGCCCGTTCCCACATGACACTAGGAAAGGGTGAATACATGTCGTTCATCGACAAGGCCAAGGAAGCTCTCGGCGACGCCAAGGAGGCTCTGAGCGAGACCGTCGAAAAAGCCAAGGACGCCATCGGCGATTCCGTCGACAAGGTCCAGGACGCGGCCCACAACGTCGCCGACAAGGCCACCGACGTTGCCGGCAACGCCAAGGAGGCCGTCGCCGACAAGGTGTCCGACGCCAAGGAGGCCGTCACCGGCGCTGCTGAGAACGTCGCCGACAGCGCCAAGGGCGCGGCCGACAAGGTCGCCGCCAAGGCTGCCGAGGTCGCCGACAAGGTCGACGGCAAGGTCGACGGCAAGTAACCGTCGATGGCGAAGGTCTCGGTCTCCGTAGACGTTCCGCTATCGCCGGAGGAGGCGTGGCAACACGCCTCCGACCTGTCCCGGTACAAAGAATGGCTCACCATTCACCGGGTCTGGCGTTCCAAGTTGCCCGAGAACCTCGACAAGGGCTCCGTTGTGGAGTCCATTGTCGAGGTCAAGGGCATGCCCAACCGGGTCAAGTGGACCATCGTGAATTTCACGCCGCCGGAGTCGATGACGCTCGACGGCGTCGGCACCGGCGGTGTGAAGGTCAAACTGATCGGCAGAGTCCGTCCGAAAGAGAGCGTCCGCCCCGGAGACAGGGGCGCGAGCTTGGACGGGGCCGCCTCGGTCGTCACCATGGACGTCCACCTCGGCGGCCCCGCCTTGTTCGGGCCCATCGGCATGATCGTCGCCGCCGCACTTCGCGGTGACATTCGGGAGTCGCTCAACCGCTTCGTCGCGACATTCGCCGCCCCCCGCGACGATCAAGCGGCGAGGAACGAGCGGCGTTGAGGAGCGGGGCGATTAGGCCGGAGGGCTGATTCCGATGACCCTCGATAAGCACCACAACAAGTACGAGTACGGAATCGACTTCGGCGCGGTGGACGCCATCGACATCCACACCCACGTCGAAGTCGACTCCGCCGGCCACGGTGCCTACGACCCCGAGCTGGCCGAGGCCACCGGTCGCCACTTCAAACTCGATCCGGGGCATGTGGCAGGCGTCGACGAACTCGCCGAGCACTATCGCCGGCACAACACCGCGGCAGTGGTTTTCACCATCGACGCCCGGACGGCCTCCGGGCACCGGCCCAACTCGGTCGAGGACCTCATCGCCGGCGCGGCGCGCAACAACGACGTGCTCATCCCGTTCGGCACCGTGGACCCGTGGGCCGGCGATGCGGTGCGCCGGGTTCGCGAACTGACCGGCGACTATGGGGTCAAGGGCTTCAAGTTCCACCCGAGCCTGCAGGGTTTCGAGCCCAACGACCGCCGCTTCTACCCGGTGTACGAGGCGATCGCCGCGGCCGGGGTGCCTGCACTGTTCCACACCGGCCAGACCGGTCTGGGATCCGCGCTTCCGGGTGGGTACGGCATCAAACTGCGCTACTCCGACCCGATGCTGCTCGACGACGTCGCAGCCGACTTCCCGGAACTGACCATCGTGATGGCGCACCCGGCGGTGCCGTGGGTGGACGCGCAGATCGCGATCGCCTCCCACAAAGCCAACTGCTACATCGATTTGTCCGGTTGGTCACCGAAATACTTTCCGCCACAACTCATTCGGGCCTTGGGCCGCCAGCTGCGGACCAAGGCGCTGTTCGGCACCGACCATCCCTACATCACCCTGGAGCGGTGGCGCCGGGATTTCGACACCCTCGACGTCGATCCGGCGGTGTTGCCAATGATCCTCAAGCGCAACGCTTTAGAGGTGCTGGGGGTCTCCCAGGCTTAGCCGCTCGACGGTGCTGGCTGCCGGGTGCAGCTTGTGCGGACGGTTGGCATGTTGTCCCTTACGCAGAGTCTCGAGCAATTCGTGGTAGGGGCCTACCAGATAGGCGGTCTCGCCGGCGCGCAATCGGATGTCGCGGTGCGGGTTCAATTCGGTGGGTGACCCGTCGCGTTCGATGGCGATCACCCGTGTGCGGGTGGACAACTCGGAAATCCGCATTCCGTCCAGATCGCTGCCGGGTTGCACGCGCAACCCGCCCACCATGAACGAGTGCTGCCCCACTGAGAAGGTGCCGACCACTTCCAAACCCATGGCCGCGCCGATGAACCAGGGGGTGGACAGATCCACTGTGGAACGAACGTAATTGAATTCCAGCCGGTTTCCGACGGCGTCCCCGAGATCCCGGTCGAAGATCCGCAGCACGATCGGGATGCGCCGTCCGTGCAAGGTATCTTCCGGCCCCAGGATCTCCCGCAGCACGATGCCGGCCTCGATATTGACCATGTCGTCCTCGGTGAGCACGGCGACCGCCCGGGCATGTTCGACGCGCGCCGCGTCGAGTGTCGTTCGCAGCGTCGCATCTCCGATGATCACCGGGATGTGCAGTTCGGCGGCCTGCGAGAGGTAGCGGTTGGTTTCGTTGCGCTCGATGACCACCACCGAGTAGCCGGCTTCCTTCAGCAACCCCGCTACCCGGATGCCGAACGACCCCAGACCGACCACCACGAAATGGCGTCGCAGGTGCCGGATGTGCTGCCGGCTCGTCGCCTGGGAGAGCCGTCGGGACAGCAGGACGTCGGCGACGAAGGCGACGACGATGGCGGTGGTGGCCAGGCCGCCGAGCATCATCACCACGCCCCAGAGTCGCAGCCAGACGGGCTGATTCATGAAGTTGAAGTCGCCGTAGCCGACGGTGGCCAGCGTCTCGGTGGTGAAGTACAGCGCGTCGACCCAGCTCATGCCGGGTGCCTTGAAAAAGAACCGGAGGATGACCGTCGAACTCACCAGCAGCATCAGCAGAACCGTCAGAGCCCGATAGAACGTCGGGTGGATGTCGTCGTTGAAGGCGCGGACGGTGTCCAAGACCCGCAACAGCGGCCTGCGCCGGCGTGCGGTGATCTCGCCGGTACGGCCGACCGGCATGCCCTGCGCGGCCAGTTCTTCGGCGCGGCCGATCATGGCGGTCCAGTCGCCGGCGTGGACCGCGGCGTCCAGCGGCGGGCAGGGGATGACCTCGCCGGAGTCGCCTGACTCTCCCCCGCGGATGATCGCGACCGGTGCGAGACGCCCGTAGATCTCCCGCAGCGTGCCGTCCCTGGGTGCCGCGGCCCCGGACACCACGAACTCCACATCCCCCACCCGGATGGCATGGGCGGTGCGGCCCAGCAGTGCTTCGAC
>Ga0194035_1001233_pt1 | contig 13689 bp, 12 predicted proteins | sample JunL2320m_MetaG_FD_148680 | JGI IMG/M metagenome (GOLD analysis project Ga0194035, IMG submission 148680) | Anoxic zone freshwater microbial communities from boreal shield lake in IISD Experimental Lakes Area, Ontario, Canada - Jun2016-L239-20m | ecosystem: Environmental > Aquatic > Freshwater >...
TAGAGGAGGAGCAGGTCCTAGAGGAGGAGCAGGTCCTAGAGGAGGAGCAGGTCCTAGAGGAGGAGCAGGTCCTAGAGGAGGAGCAGGTCTTAGAGGAGGAGCAGGTCGTAGAGGAGGAGCAGGTCGTCGAGGTCCACGATGAGTGGGAGGACGACCCCGAATGGGTTGAGCCAGACCTGCCACCTCTGCCGCCCCCACCAAAACACCGCGGGCGAGGACACAGGTCACCCGTGACTGCTAAATCGGGCGGTAGAACGCGGAAGTACACCGCTCGGATCGTCGCTGTGGGCGCGCTGATCTTGGTGATTGGAGGGCTCTGGTTTGCCAACGAGCTCTTCCAGCCGTTTAAGAGCGACAGCCCATCTAGCCCAACGATCACCGTTAAAGTTGCGCGCGGCTCCTCCGTAGACGCCGTCGCTAATCAGTTAGCCAGCCAAGGTGTTATCTCCTCAGCGTTCTTTTTCAAGCTTCGCGCCAAGATCTCAGGCAGGCAAGACGAGTTCAAACCTGGGATCTACCAACTGCCAACCGACATGAGCTACGACGCCGCCATCACCGCTCTTTCTAAGGGTCCACCTCCAGCCAAGACAGAGAAGTACACAATTACCGAAGGGCGCACTCGCCAGCAGGTCAACCGCCTACTCAAGAAAACAGACCTCAAAGGCAGCTACCTAGCTGCGACTCGCACCTCGAAAATCCTTACGCCTCAACAGTACGGTGCTCCCAAGAGAATCAAGAATCTTGAAGGTTTCCTCTTCCCTGCGACCTACGACATTCGGGTCGGCGCGACTGTACAAGCGCTCGTTGATCAGCAGCTTGTGACCTTCAAAAACCGTTTCTCCAAGATTGACCTCACCAAGGCCAAAAAGAAGAATCTAACGGGATTTGACATCGTCACGATCGCCTCCATGATCGAAGAAGAGGTCACAGTAGATTCAGAGCGCCCGCTCGTCGCTGCGGTCATATACAACCGCCTAAAAGCTGGCATGACGCTAGGGATAGACGCGACGGTTCGCTTTGCGGTCAATAACTACGACCAACCACTGAAGGTATCCGAGCTTGAGACTGAGTCGCCCTACAACACGCGAAAGTTTGCCGGACTACCGCCGGGTCCGATTAGTAGCCCTGGCGAGGCATCACTCTACGCGGCCGCCAATCCCGCGAAGGTGAGCTACCTCTACTACGTCGTTAAGCCAGGTACCTGCTATCGCCAAACCTTCTCGACAACCAATGAACAGTTCCAGCGCGATGTCGCAGCCTACGACGCTGCTCGTGCTAAAGCCGGCGGCAAGTCACCCGTGAAGTGCCCATGAAACGTTCCAGCTGATGGCGCGCGCTGGGGTCCTAGGCTGGCCGGTATCCCACAGTCGCTCTCCTGCCATGCACGAAGCTGCATACCGCCATCTAGGGCTTAGCGAATGGTCCTACCAGCGCCTTCCAGTTCCACCGTCCTTATTTACAGAAACCGTGCGGGCGCTGCCGGGTTCGCGCTTCGTCGGAGTAAACGTGACGATTCCACACAAAGAGGCAGCACTCGCAATCGCTGATAGCGCTACGCCCGCAGCACTCGCAATCGGTGCCGCTAACTCCCTAGCCTTCGCCTCGGATGGCTCAATCCAAGCCGATAACACCGACGCACCCGGACTGATAGCTGCTCTACCGCGCTCCCCGAAGGGTCAGACGGCCTTAATCCTTGGCGCTGGAGGAAGCGCCAGGGCTGTCCTATGGGCCCTGCTGGGCGCTGGAGCCGCGCAGGTGCACGTCTGGAATCGCACTCCAACGCGAGCTCTGGAGATTTGCGATGCGATAGGTGGGGGAGAGCCCACTAGCGCAACCCATCGAGCCGACCTGCTCATCAACTGCACTGCTGCAGGCCTTAGCGACCAGGCCTCAACTTTTGATGAACTCCCTATCGGCCCAAGCGACCTCGGTGATTACGGCTGCGTCGTAGATCTCATGTACAGGGATGGCAGTGGGCGCACTGCGCTTCTAAGCGCAGCAGACGCAGCAGGTACAAAGACGGTGGATGGAATCGAGATACTCGTCCAGCAGGGCGCCATATCGCTATCGGCGTGGACTGGCCTGGCGGCTCCTATCGGGGTAATGCTGTCAGCGGCTCGGGAACCTACCTAGAGCTCCGACGGCCACTAGGCCGTCACCCGACACGGCGAGGGAGCCTAAGAGCGCTTGCCCGCTTTGACTGCTGCCGGACTACGACGGGTGCCTGTCCTGCCGCGCACTAGAGCAACGCCAGTCGCGGCCAAGGCCATCCCTAAAGCAGCACCGGTCACGCTTAAGACAATTACGGCACTCGTCGGGTCGGCGAGGTTCAGTAGATCCTGACTCCACGGAAGCATCACAGCAAAGGCTGCAAAGGAGATAAGTACAAAGGCCAGCGCGCCCACGATATATCGCCGTTCACGCCGACGGCCGAGGACAATCTCGCTAACTAAGTAAAGAATGATCGCGACTACGGTCGTGAGGCCGACCGTACGAGCCTCTGCGTTAGATAGGCCGATCGCGTGGACGGCTTCTAGATAGGTGAAGAGAAGCGCAGCCGACGCAATACCGAAGGCGAATGGAAGTGCGGTTAGAAGCGCCGGAAGTAGCTTGGTAGCGGCTGCGCTTAATACCTTCGATAGCTGCTTAGAAGGCTGCGGTGCGGATTCGACAGCGCGAGCATCTGTGACGGCGCGCCACTCAACATAGCGTCGTACGCCTTCGCGGAAGGTAGTTGTCGCGGTCCAGCTGAGCTCGGCCTCTGCGCGCGCTCCACTGACTTCGACGCCAACATAGTCGGCGGTCCGCGCACCGGTGCTTTCGATCGGCACGTCGGCTACTAGATCCTGAACGATCTCAGCGATCTCTAGGATCGTCGTGGACTCGTCGCTAACAAGGTTGTAGATCCTGTTGACGGCCACAGGGTCGAGCGCCGCTACACATCCGTCTGCGAGATCTTCCACATAGACGAACCGCCGTGACTGAGCTCCGCCTCCGGCGACAGTCAGCGGATCACCAGCAAGTGCCTTGTTGACAAATGCTGGAATAACAGCAGCTTCACGGGCGCGCGGGCCGTAGGGAATGCCAAAGCGCAAGATCGTGTGGTCGAGGCCGTAGAGCTCGCCGTAGCTGCGGCAGTACATCTCGCCTGCAAGCTTGGAAGCCGTGTATAGATGGTTTGGAACCCCGAGCGCTGAATCCTCGTCGACCCGCTGCCCAGACTCGCCCGTGTAGACCCAGATCGTGCTCGCGTAGATAACCCGATCGACCTCGGCGCGCCTCGCAGCTTCGAGGACGGTGACCGTCCCGCGAGCGTTGCATGCTTCAGAGTCAAGCGGTGCCTTAACGACCTCGTTAACGTCTGCGGCCGCGGCTAGATGCATCACCGCATCACAGCCTTGCATCGCTGCCTCTAATGCGTCGACGTCGTCGAGTTCGCCGATCACGCTAGCGACCGTGTCGTCGTGCCAGCGCGGCGCCAAGCGATCAAAGATCACTGGCGTGTGCCCGGCTTCGCTTAGCTTGTCAACCACATGAGAGCCGATGAACCCAGAACCGCCGGTCACTAGGACCTTGAGTGATTTCTGCTCTATTGCTTGCCCCGAGCCAGAGTCTGACGCAAGAGTTGGTGAAGTTTGTGCCATAAGGGTGGGCGCCAGCGTTAGGCCGCAAGACTAGGACGGCCGCTGATGCAGCACGAACTCTACAGCCTGATCGGACGGAAAGTGGTGATCTTGGGAAATCTTGCCAGCCAGTCTTGTGATTCTCGCCCCGTTTGCTCTTCAATCTTAGGAAAACACTGAGGGTTCTAACGGCATCTGATCGGGCTCGAAGCGTGCAACCAGCCCCTTGGGGGTCACTATCTCACCCCGCTCTGCCAGTCCCAAGCTGGTCGCGATCCAACTCAGCACATCACTTTCCGATCTTCCTAAGAGCGCCAGGTCAGAGAGGGTCACCGAACCATGGCGCTTGGCCAGCCGATTGCCATCTGCGCCAAGCACGAGGGGAATATGCGCGTATCGAGGAGTTTCGTAACCCAGTAGGCGCCCTACCAGCAACTGACGTGCGGTCGTATCTAGAAGGTCAGCCCCTCGCACCACCTCGCCGATCTCTTGGTCGCTGTCGTCAACCACGACGGCAAGGTTGTAGGCCGGCGTTTGATCTGCCCGCCACAGCACAAAATCATCGACGACTGCGCTGACCTCGCCGCAGTAGCGATCCTCGAAAGTGATTGCCTCACCACGTGCGTCCAGGCGCAAGGCGTTCGGTCGCCCTGAACGTTGAAGGTCGGCTCGTTGACTAGTAGTCAACTCTCGGCATGTCCCCGCATAGGCCCCCTCAGGTAGCGGGCCATGCGGGGCCGAGCTGGCTGCGCGAACCTCGGCCCGAGTACACCAACATGGATAGACCCTGCCGGCGGCGACAAGGCGGTCGAGTGCGTCGCGGTAGAGCTCTGTGCGCTGCGACTGCCTAACCACTTCGCCGTCCCAGTCAAGCCCAAGCCGAGCGAGATCATCAATCTGGGTGGCCTCGTAACGCGAACTACAGCGCTCTCGGTCGAGGTCTTCTATCCGCAGAGTGAACCGCGCCCGGTCGTGGCGCGCAAAGAGCCAAGCCGCAAGGGCTGTGCGGAGGTTGCCAACGTGCAACGGAGCGGATGGGCTGGGGGCAAAACGACCATCGGGCACCGTCCAACCATTCCATACTGCGGCGACATAAGACTTAGAACGCTCCAAATACAACGTTCTTCGCAACTTTTTGTCCTCGCTCTCTCCAACGCCAACCCAGCAGACCTAACTTCAATTGCACCGATGTCGCCTCACTCGACGCTCATCTCTACTCGACTGGCTAATAGCGCGATGCTTGCTATTAGTCGCCCGGCTCGTCACTCGTTCTTCGAACCTGTTGCGTTCAGCTTGGCTTGCGCAGCTTGCGTAATTGCTGGCTTCGACGCAGACCTTCTCTCTAAAATTATCTTCATAACGACCCTGATTGCTGTCTCGATTGTGGACCTCAACCAGCGAATAATTCCCAACCGCATGCTTGCGCCTGCTGCCCTCGCTGGGGTAGTCATCCTCGTGATCGGATCCGGGGATCAGCTTCCCGCTGGCCTTGTCGGCGCTCTGGGTGCGGGTGGATTCCTCTTGCTAGCAGCCGTTGGCGCCCCGGGGGCGATGGGCATGGGCGACGTCAAGCTAGCTGCAGTGATGGGCCTTTATCTTGGGCCTGCGGTGGTTCCAGCCCTGCTCATTGCCCTGATAGCGGCGTCCGCGTTTGGATTGGCTGTGATGTTCAAAAACGGAATCAAACGGGGCCGCAAAGCGACGGTTGCGTTTGGCCCGTTTCTATCTGCCGGTGCACTTCTGGCGCTGTTTATCGGGCAAGGGATCGTCGCCTGGTACCTCTAGCATCTCCACCGAAATGAATCCGACCCTCCGGATAACACCGGCCGCCGTAAGGGGAAGCCGTCATAACCGGCCAGCGCCCCGTACTCTGTGGCACTTATGTCTATGCGTCTAATAACAGCGGGAGAGTCCCACGGACCTGGTCTTACCTGCATCGTTGAAGGACTTCCAGCGGGACTTGAACTCTCTCAGGAAGAGCTCAACCGCGATATGGCCCGACGCCAACTCGGTCACGGCCGTGGTGGGCGTATGAAGATTGAGACCGACACGGCGCAGGTCACCGCTGGCATCCGCCACGGCCGCACTCTCGGGGGTCCGATCGCCCTTCAAGTCGCCAACCGTGACTACGCCAACTGGGAGGAGAGGATGAACCCATGGCCGGTCGAGGCTGACGTCCCCGAGGTTCATCTCCCTCGCCCCGGACACGCAGACCTCGTAGGCACGATGAAGTTCGCCACCTCCGACGTGCGCAACATCCTTGAACGCGCCAGCGCACGCGAGACTGCAGCTCGTGTCGCCGGCGGGGCCTTGGCGAAGATTTTCCTTCAAGCCCTCGGTGTGCAGATCTTTTCCCACGTGATCCAGATCACAGGAGTACGCGCCCCCCAGCGATCGGACTTAACGGCCGCTGACTTCGCTGATATCGACGCCTCACCTGTGCGTTGTTTAGATCCAGAGACCAGCACCGCAATGGTCGCTGAGATCAACCGGCTGCGCAAAGCCAATGAGTCACTCGGTGGAGTTTTTGAAGTTCGCACATTCGGGCTGACCCCAGGGCTAGGCTCACACGTCTCGTGGGAAGAGCGCCTCGATGGACGCCTAGGCCAGGCGATCCTCTCTATCCAAGCGATGAAAGGTGTTGGAATCGGCGAAGGGTTCGAACTCGCCGCCAAGCCAGGCTCCCAAGCCCATGACGAGATCTTCTACAGCCCTGAACGCGGCTACTACCGGGAGACAAATCGCTGCGGCGGGCTCGAAGGCGGGATGACCACTGGACAGCCGCTGGTGATAAGCGCGGCCATGAAGCCCCTACCTACTCTCACTAAGCCCTTGCGCTCGGTTGACATCTCAACGCGAGAACCCGCAGCGGCGCTACGAGAGAGAACGGACTCCACGACGGTTCCTGCCGCAGCGATCGTTGGAGAGGCAATGGTGGCGTTCGTACTTGCCGACGCCTACAGGACGAAGTTCGGCGGCGACCACATTGACGACGTGCGTGAGGCCCTCAGAGCCTACGAAGAGCGGATCGGGTGGAAGCGCTGAAGCCCAGCGGGGCAGTTGTCTTTATCGGCTTTATGGGTGCGGGCAAGTCGACCGCAATAAGAACCGCTGCTGCTAGTGGATTAGCAACCATCGACACCGACGAGCGCATGGTCTTAGCACTCGGCATGACGATTGCGGAGTTTTTTGAGCGCCACGGCGAGGCAGCGTTTCGCGAGCGAGAAGAGATCGTCGTCTGCGACCTCCTCGATGCTGTTGACGGAGGGGCGGTTGCGCTTGGGGGAGGCAGCATCCTCTCGCCAAAGGTAAGGACCGCCTTGGCTCGCCATACGGTGGTCGCGCTTGAGGTCGGGGTTGAGACAGCCTGGATCCGTGCGGCAGGACACGACCGGCCGCTGGCTTCAAACAGGGCCGAATTCGAAGCCATCTACGCTGAGCGTAGTGGGCTCTACTCGGCGCTAGCCCAAGCCGTGCTCCCAGAAGGCTCCGTCGTGGCATCTGCCTTGCAATCAATCTTGGCGCTGCGCCTGGCCCCAGAGCACACCCGCTTGCTGTGGGCTACGACGACGTCAAGCGCCTATCCGGTTTTCATCGCCAACGCCCTGCTCGCATCTGACTTCTGGCCTGTCCAAGGCAGACGCTTTGTTGTTACCGACGGCACCGTCGCAAGCCTCTATCCCCAGATCCTGATCCCATCAATGGGCAGCGCCACAGTGATGCCTGGAGAGCAGAGCAAAACCATCGCGCACGCCGAAATAGTCTGGACCGAGATGGTGCGAGCGATGGTCACTCGCTCAGATCATGTGGCAGCGATCGGAGGGGGCGTCGTCGGGGATCTAGGAGGATTTTGTGCGGCCACCTATCAACGCGGCATCCCGGTTGTGCAAGTTCCCACGACGATCGTCTCCCAAGTTGACTCTGCATATGGCGGCAAGACTGGCGTGGACTTAGCCGAGGCCAAGAACTACGTCGGCGCCTACCACCAGCCAGCCGCCGTGCTTGTCGACCCGTCCCTGCTGGAAACCTTGTCGGGCGCCGAATACTCTGCCGGCTTTGTAGAGGTGATCAAGACCGCCCTGATCTCCGGCGGACAGCTATGGGAGCGCGTACGGTCGGGGGCACCGCTCGACCAAGAGATGATCTTCGACTGCGCACGCACGAAACTCGCGATTGTTGCCCACGACGAACGCGACGATGGCCGCCGCCAAGTCTTAAATCTTGGCCACACGGTCGGCCACGCGATCGAAACCGTCACGGGCTACGCGAGCTACCGCCACGGAGAGGCAGTGGGCCTGGGCCTTCTGGTCGCCCTGCGCCTATCTGGCCAAGACGGTCTACGCAGCGAAGTTGAGGCGCTGCTTGTCGCCAATGACCTACCCACGCGGCTAGAGGACGTTGATGTTGATGACGTAGTACTAGGTACCACGCACGATAAGAAGCGTCTCGGTGAAGCACCGACTCCTTTTGTATTAGTCGATGCGGCGGGCGCCGTAGAGCCTGGACGCAACGTGGCGCCCGACGCGATTCGCGCCGCAGTGGAAGAGTTGACGCTCTGATGGGTAATCGCAACCGCATCGCAGTCCTCCACGGGGTCAACCTTGACCAGCTAGCCGTGCGCCCTAGCGATCACTACGGCCAACTGTCCTTCGACGAACTCGAGCGCCAAATCGGCGAGTACGCCTCAGAGCTCGGACTACAGTGCCGCTTCTTCCAGACCAACCACGAAGGCGAGTTTGTCGAGCACCTGCACAGCCTGGCTGGGATGGCCGACGCGATCATCCTTAACCCGGGGGCTTGGACCCACTACGCATGGTCACTTCACGACGCCCTCGAGCTGACCGGCCTACCGGCCGTCGAAGTCCATCTCTCAGACGTCTCCAACCGCGAAGATTGGCGACAGCTCTCGGTTATCTCTGACGTTTGCATCGCGACCGTGAGCGGGAAGGGAGTGCAGGGCTACCGTGAAGCCTTGTCTCTACTGCGCGCCCAACTAGGCCAATGAGTAAAGCCGACAGGCCCGATCGTCTCGCCCGAAGCGCCAGCGAGGACGGGCTCGACCTGCTCCTAATTACCGACCTCACCGACCTGCGCTGGCTAACTGGCTTCAACGGTAGCTCTGGATTAGCAGTAGTCGGCGCAGATCGACGGACCTTCATCACAGACTTTCGATACGTCACCCAGGCCAGCGAACAGGTGACCGAATTTGATTGTGAGTGCTGCAAGCTCGAACTATTTGACGCCCTCCCGTCGGTCATAGCCAGCGGATCTCGGGTTGGCTTTGACGAGAGCCAGATAACAGTCAAGGCCCAACAACGACTTGTTGAACTTCTCCCGAACTGCGAGCTAGTAGCGGCCGGCGAGCTGGTCAAGCAGCTACGCGCAGTTAAAGACAGCGGCGAGATCAAAGCGATCGCTGCAGCGGCAGTCCTAGCCGACGCTGCCTTTCAAGCAACCATAGGAGAGGGCCTAGTAGGACGGACCGAGCGAGCGGTCGCGCTTGAGCTCGAACATAGGATGCGAATGATGGGCGCCCAGCGTCCTAGCTTTGACTCAATCGTTGCCGCCGGAGCGCACGCGGCGCTTCCGCACGCTCAGCCAAGAGACAAGGAAATTCCGGCTGATGTTCTCGTCGTGATCGACTGGGGAGCCGAACTCGACGGCTACTGTTCGGATTCAACGCGCACCGTAGCCACAGGTGCTATCTCTGACTCCGCTCGCGATGTCTACGAGCTTGTGCTCTCTGCACAGATAGCGTCATTGGATGCAGTGACAGCAGGGATCGGCGGCCGCGAGATCGACTCCGTGGCCCGCGACCTAATCACGGCTGGCGGTCATGGCGATCACTTCGGTCACGGATTAGGACACGGCGTAGGGATGGAGGTTCACGAGGGGCCACGTCTAAGTAGCTCCTCGCAAGCCACGCTCGTGGCTGGCAATGTCGTCACGGTTGAGCCTGGCATCTATCTGCCAGGAGAGCTCGGGGTCCGGATAGAGGATCTGGTGGTCGTCACCGCCGACTCAAACCAGCGCCTCAATACGCTCAGCAAGGACCTCCTAACCGTCGCCTAATTATCGCTCGGCGACCACTGCCTGATCTAGAAGTCGACGATCAACTTGTGGCCGGGGCTGTTTGCTTGGGCCTCCCAGATGGCTGGCAGCTCGTCTAAGCTCGCACGCTTGACGGCGACCGTGAGATCCCCGCGCGCGCTGTGGGCGGCGATCTCGTTATATGCCTCACGCAGCAGCCCCGAATCCGCGGCGAGGTTGGTGTGTCCAATAATCGTCAACATCCGTCCGCGTATCGTTCCCGATCCAAGCAGCGCTGTCGGCCCTGCGGATTGGCCGATCTGCACCAGCCGGCCGCCAAAGGCCATCGCTTCGACAGCCGCAGCGGCGGGCTCTCCCCAAAGTGGATCGATCACGACGTCATAGCCTGGGCCCGCCGCCGCTTCAATCAAGGCTTCTTGCCACCGATCGCTGCCGATAACAACGCACGCATCGGCGCCTAATCTGGCTGCCAGCTCAAGACCTTGCTCGCTTCGTGCTGCTGCGACCACCCGACCAGCGCCCAGGAGCCGCGCGGCTTGAATTGCGACCTGACCGACGACTCCACCGGCCCCAAGCACGAGAACCGTCTCGCCTTCGCGTGTCTGGGCGCGACGGGTAAGCGCCAGCCATGCGGCAGAACCCGCAATTCCACAAGCGATCGCTTGGGCGGGCTCAATCCCTTCGGGTAGGGCGACCAGCGAATCTTGCTCGACGAGCACGCGCTGGCCAAACGCTCCGAATGGTGCGACCGCAGAGTTGAAGTAAGCAAGTCGGCCGTCCCCGAGACGTGCGACACCCTCGCGACCCACTACGTAGGGAAGGGTCGGTGAGCCCGCGTAGAAAGAGCCTGAGGCGATTGACCGATCGACCGGATTCATCCCGGCCGCGACGACCTCCAGTACAACCTGCCCTTGAGCTGCTTCCTCGGCGTCGTCAAAGTCTCCGACCACTGGGGTCGTGGCGTACTGGTGTAGGACGGCAGCGCGCATGTCGGTTTGAAGATATCCGCTATCCATACGCTGCGGCAGTTAAAGCCGCCAACTGGGGTGCCGGCCCTTAGGCCCCAGATAGGATCGGCTCCCCATGATGGCCCGCCCACACACCAAATCCTTGCTCGCTGCGGTCCTAGCCTGCACACTTGCAGTCAGCGTAATTGCCACAACTGAGGCAGCCGCTGCGCGCTGCCCGATAGGGGCGCAAGGCGGGGTAACCATGACCGCCCATTGGACATGGATTACAGAAGTCGGGGACCACTACTCGCGCGTCGTAGCCACCGCGTCGGCTAGGCGCGGGTGGATTCGGCTTGTGAGAACACGAACCGGCCTCTCTGCGCTACTAACACAGGCGAACCCGACTTCCCTCGGAGGATGGCGTTCGATGAGTCGTCCCTCCGGAACCCAAGCCCTATCTCCGCCGACAGGGAGCCTGATGTCGATACCCCTCGCGGTACGCCAAAGCTCTAAGCGGGTCATCTTCTCGTGGCTGCCAGCCGCGATGCCGTCTGTGATTGCTAGATACGCCTTGCCAGAGAACTACGCACAGCTGCGCTCCAGCGCATCACTGCCTTTGGCCGCGGTCTGCGAGGGAGTATTCGATCTGAGAATGAGGCGACACACGACCGTCTACGCCCCTGGACTGCGCTCCACCTTAAAGCTGACCCTCGTCGCCGACTTAGCGATCACTCGGCGCTAGGAAGCGGGCCGCTCTTGGCTCGGCTATCGGCGGCGGCGCGCTCAGCAGACCGCGATCGAAGTAACGACGGTGGGTCCTTGGCATATGAACGAGCTAGCCCGTTCATCAATGCCTGGGTCTGGGCGGTAGAGAGCTGTGCGCTGGGATGTAGGGGCTTGTACTTCCAGTCCGGCATCTCGCCACTCGAGATTTGCTTTAGAACGCGCTGAATGTCTGGCTGTGGCTGATCCCACTGTGAGACGTTAAACCGCGCCCGTCCATCTTCAACGTCATGGGCGACTAGCCAAGAAACTGGGGCGACGTTGGTGTACCACGGCCACTTCGTCAGATTGCTGTGACAGTCTCCGCAGGCACCAGTGAAGAGCTCTTGAGTGGTTGCGGTGTCGAACTTGAGCGCTCGGGTGACCGGCGGGTTGGCGTGAGCGCGGCCGTATGGAACTGCTTGGGCCAAGAGAAACAACACGAAGGCCCCAAGCACAGTGAAGCCAATAATCCGGCGAGCGCCGTATCTGTTCCAAGCCCCTTTTATAGGTACGAGGTTAGACGCCCCGGCGGCTACCTCGTAAGAGCCCGGGGCGTAGGAGGAGTCGCTAGTTGGGAGTAAACCGTGAGCTTCACAGTTCAGCCTGCCCGTCTGCACGTGGTCTCATACCACAAGCAGCAGCCCCAGCGCGGCCATTGCCAAGATCGATCCAACCAGACCCACTGTCGCGAGCCCCCAGCTGTCGCGGGAGCCGAATGCGTCGGGTAATAGATCAAGCACAACCAGCGCCAACATAGCGCCCGCCGCAAACCCCATTGACCAAGGAAGAAGGGCGGAGACCTCTTCGACCAAGACAAAAGCGACGACTGCTCCAATGGGCTGGGGAACACTGGTACCCACGGCGGCCCAGAACTGCTGCTTACCAGAAAACCCTGCCTGAGCCATCGGAATCGCAGTCGCCGTCCCCTCGGGGATGTTCTGTATCGCAATAGCGATGAAGACGAAGAGCCCGATAGCCCCGTCGGCCGACCAAGACGAGCCTAAGGCAAATCCTTCGGGAAGGCTGTGCACGAAAAGCACGATAAAAATCAGGGCCGAGCGCCGCGTATCCACGCCACTGTGTTGTCCTATTTTAATGTCGCGACCGCCCATCAGACGACGACCTAGAACCAAAAACGCGACCCCAATAGCCACTCCGAGAATGACTGGGAGCCACTGCTCCTTAACTAGTGGCTCGATAAGTAAGCCGACAGAAGCTGCGGCCATAACCCCCGCGGCGACCCCCCAAAGCAACGGGCGCCAGCGTTGAGTTCTAACCGTCCCTAGCCAGACAACTGGAAGAGCTCCAACGCCCGTCGCCAACGCTGTAACGCACGCGAGCAAGAAGACCTCAAGTAGCCCCATGACTGCAGAGTACGCAAACGACCGCCTTACTAGAATCCGCGGCAGGCGCCACTAGTTTGATGTACGGTGGCGTTATGCGATCAATTGCCACACTTCTTTTCTCATCACTACTAGCAGTTGCTCTGCTTACGGGCTCGGCAGACGCGCAGACCGTCAAGGGTTGCGTCATCAAGCATCACGCCGCTTGCCAGCACGCGAACCTCCACCACATAGATCTTCATGGCGCCAACCTCCATCACGCCAACCTCCATCACGCCAACCTCCATCACGCCAACCTTCGCGGCGCCAACCTACATCACGCGATCCTCAATCACGCCAACCTCCAACACGCCGACCTTCGCGGGGCGATTCTTCATCACGCCGTAATCCATCACGCCAAGATGAGTTACGTAGACCTCCGTGGCGCAGACCTTAGATACGCTGATCTCAGGAGCGTTGACCTACGGCACTCAGACCTTCGAGGCGCAAATCTCAAGGGCGCGAAACTTCATAACTATCAACGTGCGCAGAAAGCTGTTGTCTACACCGATTGCACAACTTACACGAACTGTAGAACGCCTCGTTGCACGCCAAACTGCTCCGGCGCGAAACTAGACAACTCCGACTTGCGGGGCTCAACGCTCGAGTACGCGGATCTGAGTAATGCGTCGATAACTTTTTCCGACCTCAGCGGCTCGGACCTGACGTATACGAAACTCTATAAAACCATCGTGTACGGAAGCAACCTAACCGACACAGACTTCTCCTACGCGAAGCTCACGTATGCGGACTTAGACCTCGCGGATCTAACCCGGGCGACTCTCGTGTCTACGGACCTCACTAACGCCTCGATGTGGATGACCACTTTGACGGCAACCTACTTCTACAACACAATTTGCCAAAACGGCCTGTATACGCTTCCGAAGCTCAACACTCCATACGCCGTACTGCCGACCT
>Ga0194035_1001234_pt1 | contig 13686 bp, 14 predicted proteins | sample JunL2320m_MetaG_FD_148680 | JGI IMG/M metagenome (GOLD analysis project Ga0194035, IMG submission 148680) | Anoxic zone freshwater microbial communities from boreal shield lake in IISD Experimental Lakes Area, Ontario, Canada - Jun2016-L239-20m | ecosystem: Environmental > Aquatic > Freshwater >...
CAACCGCCGCATGAGCAAAGCAGAAGATCAGTCGTAGCGAGGAGCAACAGCCATGAGCATGATTCATATCCTCCACCCGAAAGCTGAACAAGAAGCCGACCGCCGTCGGTTGGCTGCCCGGGACGAAGCCGCGAAGGCGCCCGTCCAAACTGCAGCTGTAAGTACCTCGCGCCCACTGACCGAGCCAACCGCAGTTGCAGCGCCAGCACCAAAAGTTGCAACCAGCCGCCCCTCGGTTGCTAAACACGTAACCAGCCAACCCACAGATATTGACCCGCTGCTCAATCCAGACCCGCTGATGTTCGGCGCATCTCCCGCGCAACCGGCACCCGAACCAGAAGCACCGGCTGCCCCGGAAGCCGCGAAAGCCATTCCTCAGGCCAGCGCTGCGGCAGCAGTCAGCCAGTCATCGACCAAAGCACCACCCAATAAATCGGGCTTCACCGATGCCCTTTCTGGATTCGGGGCCGGCTTGCGCGGTGACAATGCCTTCAACAAAGTGAGCGGCCACACCGCCGGCAGCATCACCGGGACAGCTGCAAATATCGTCAGCGGCACGGCGACCGGAATCGGCGGTGCGAACTCTGCATCTAAAGCGCTCGGCGGTGGGGTCATGCCGAGTCTTTCGGAGGCCATGTTGGGTGTTGATCCAGGCCAGGTAGCCAAGCACCTAGGAGTTGGCCTGCAAGCCGGTGCGTGGATGGCCAAGGAAGCCTCCGGCGAAAAACCAACCGATGTAGCGGGCGAGGCGCGCAAAGACTACGTAGCAGCAGATATGCAACGAATGGTTGCCCGTAAAAATAAGAAGGGCATGTTTAAGTCTGCCGTTGTTAAGGCGCTCGCCGCAAAGAGGCTTGGCGATGCAGTTCAAGATGGAGGGCATCGAGCAACATACGAGGGCACAATGGAAGAGTCTGAGAAGCTTAATGAGGCGCGCCCAGAAACTAGCGGCATGACGAGAGCCATGCAGATGGCCGCATTGCCAGGCCAAGCTCTCAAAAAAACTGGCGAAACAATCACGGGTGCAGATGGCGAAGAAGACCTACTTAAGGGCAATTTGAAAACTGCAGCAGCGGTCTCCGCCTTAGGCCTCGGCACCCAAGCAGCGACAGCTGGCCTAGCAACCGCCGGCCATATTGTGGCTCCAGGATTGGGTGGCGTGACGGCTTCCACCGCGGTTAAAGGCACCGGGTATGCAGCCAGGGCCGCCGGAACACTGCTTTCAAAACCCTTCCAATGGCTGGGTGGCAATAAACAAGATCAGGCTGACGCCCACGACAAGCACCTTGATGGCGGGAGTGCGGAAGAGCGCGCCGCTGGCACCGCCCAGACCCAAGCCGGCAGCATCTTGCACCGTGGTTTTAGGTCACGGGGTCAGGCAACCGGTGAAGGCGGCGTTGGTTGGGAGAAGTCCGGCGCTAAGACAGCAGACCCCGCCCCGGTCGCCGGTGAAAGCTACAAAGAAGGCGGCATCACCGGCTGGCTTAAAGGATTGTGGAGCTCAGGTAAGCACCAAGCTAAGACCGAAGCTTCGCATGCTGTCGATGACGTGAAGACCACCGCGCTTAACGCACGCAAAACCGCCGTTGATGCAAAGGATTCAGCCAAGGGATTCGGCAGCAGGATCAAGGACAAACTCTCCTCTTGGTGGTCGAAGTTGACCGGTCCCAAAAAACCGGCTGAAGAGGATCAGGGCGTCGAGATGACCTCAAGGTAATTGCACCTGAGAACTCGATTTGAGTAAGGCCTTCCATTTTTTCGGTGGTTGATTTGTTGGTCGGGAAAGAAATCAAACGTCGGTTAAATTTGTTTGGTTTCCCATATGATGAAATTAGGACCGGCTTGGTCCCTATGGTGCAATGACGACACGCCTTCGGCGAATGGCTGGTCGGTAATTTCGAAGGTTGAGTAGATGTTGTTTACTCGTCGCTTTGCACTCGTAGTGTCTTTCACCGCGGCTATCTATATTGCCTCCCCGGCGGTTGCCGACGCCTGCACGCGAATCCTTTGGAACGACAACAACATTGCGGTGCTCTCGAGCCGAAGCATGGATTGGGTGGGTTCATCGAAGCCCCTACTCACGGTCTTGCCGCGCGGAATGAGTCGCGACGGCGGGGAGTGGGGCGGTACACAGGTCGTGTCGACGAACCCGGCCCGTTGGACTTCACGCCATGGCAGCCTCGTGGTGACGGCGCTCAACGCGGGCACATCGGACGGCATGAATGAGCGCGGCCTGACAGTGCACGGGCTCTGGTTGAACGCAACCGACTACGGACCTCGAGATCCGTCGCGGGCCGGGGTGCAGGCTGCACTTTGGACCCAGTACGTATTGGACAACGCGGCGACCGTGGATGAGGCAATCGCCTTACAATCCAGTATCCAACCGATCGACGTTTTTATCCCCATCTCCGGTTCTTCAGGGCAGGGGGTGCGGGTGCCGCTCGCGCTCGCCGTAGAAGATGTAACGGGTGACTCCGCGATTATGCAATACATAAACGGCGAGCTAATTGTCCATCACGGTCACGAGTTCAGGGTGCTATCTAATGATCCGCCTTATGATGACGCGTTAGCTGAACTCGCTAAGTACGATTTCACAGATGCCACGCGCGATGTTCCTTTGCCAGGTAACACGAATTCATTGGATCGGTTTATTCGAGCCAACTTCTACATAGACTTCCTGCGGAGGACCACTCCCAAAACCAATCTAGAAGCTGTTTCATCATTGATGTCGGTCGCGCGCAATGTCTCGGATCCAATAGGTGCCCCCTACACCAAACCTGGCGAAGTCGACGAGACGGACTACCGCACCCTCGCGGATCTCACTAACCGCGTTTACTACTTTGAGCTATCTCGGGGCCTGTCGACTCTGCGTACTGACCTGCGAAGTTTGAATTTCCGTAAAGGGGCTCCCGTGCTCGTGCTTAATCCGCAGAATCAGCGACTGCAAGGCAATGTCACGTCAAACTACTTTGCCGCAAAGAAAGCACCGTTTAGCGGCGAGGGACCATGAACAGAAAACTCCTGGTAGTCCCTTCCCTAATCGCTATCGGCCTAGTCGTTGCTGCTTGCGGTGGCCAAGGCGAATCGATGATTACTTTCTCCAAGTACACCGGTGTGACCGGAAACGTATTCGCTATGAAGGCTGACGGCTCCGAACTTCGTCAGATCACCTCCGCGGGTGGTGTCCAAGCCCACAGCACGCTCACTCCCGACGGTGTCACAGTGGTTTATTCGCAGGTGAATACGGATGGCTCATCCATTATGAGTGTCCCGCTCACCGGAGGCACTCCAACTGAGCTCAACCGTGGTTCTCACTGGTCTCTCATACCAAATGTTTCACCAGATGGTGCGCGTATTGCGTTCACCAGCGACGCTGACGGAAATTACGAAATCTACACAATGGCGATCGATGGTTCTGACGTGCAACAGTTAACTTTCACCGATCCACCTACCCAGCATCTTGGTCCTAAGTACTCCCCAAATGGCTCGCAAATTTTGTACGCCACGGATCAAGATGAGACTGACCCGGCCAATGAGCAAGACATTTGGGTTATGCCCACCGGTGGGGGTACACCCACCAGACTTACCACCACTATAAACGATCGCGAGAGCAGAGGATGGTCACCAGATGGCTCGCACATCGTGACGCAATCGGTTGTGAACGGTGTGGGCCAACTCTTGGTGCTGAATGCCGATGGCTCCGGTCTCAAACAGATCACCAACATTGCAGCCGGCACCCCAGTGCTCTCCCTCGGTGGGATTTTCCCGAACATGTCAGGGGCGGTCACCCCGGCATGGTCACCGGACGGAGAGTGGATCGCTTTCGCAAGCAACCACGAAGGAAACTACGACATCTACCTCATTCATCCTGATGGTTCGGACATGACCCGGCTGACCAATTCGCCCGAGCCAGAACTCTCTGTTGGCTGGGGGCCACTGCGATGAAAAGGATCCCCGGAAAATCTAAAGCCCTTTACGCGGCCGGCGTGACACTTATCGGGTCACTGGTTTTAATAGCAAGCATTGGCTCTCCCGCTTTGTCACAGCAGTTCACCGGTGATGCAATGCGCATCAGCATACGTAAGGACGTAAAGGATCTGACAAGCTCCCAAAAAGCAGAAATAGTTGCCGCGATCTTGAAGGCTAAGGCCACGCCCGACCCAAATGACCCAAGTCATAGCTATTACGACCGCTTCGTAATCTGGCACCGCGATGCCTTCGCCTGCAAGAACTCTTGGCACCAGGATGGAGACTGGGCCGGAGCCGCGCACAACTCGCCAACTTTCTTGCCGTGGCACCGCGAATTCCTGGATAAGTTTGAAACGATGCTCCGCGAGATGAGCGGTGACCCGGCACTGGCACTGCCCTACTGGGACTGGACTGATCCAGCATCAACAGCGGCCGTGTTCGCACCCGACTTCATGGGCGGTAATGGCGACCCAGCGCACAGCTATGCGGTCACCGACGGGCCGTTCATTAAGGGAAAATGGCGGATTATCATTAAGGATCCGGCGGCCCTTCAAAAGGACTTGACCCCACAAACTTCTTTCCTAACTAGGAACTTTGGTCACTTCGTCGATACTTCGGTCTTGCTGCCGACCGCAGCAGCTGTGCGAGGTGCTCTCGCGGTAAACCACTATGACCATAATCCGTACAACGCTAGCTCACCGCTGCCGCTCTCTTTTCGCAATTCACTGGAGGGTTGGCGCGACGCTAAACTTGCGCACTGTGATGACGGCTGGACAATAAATGAGGAAGTTGACATGTCACCCCACGAGCTCCACAACTTGGTGCACATCTACGTCGGTGGAGTATGGCGCGTGGGTGACAAACTTTCCCAAGGCACGATGGCATACAACACCTCACCCAATGATCCCGTCTTCTTCTTCCACCATGCCAACATTGACCGTCTCTTCGCTGCCTGGGAAAAAACCAGTCGTGAGCACTATCAACCAGCAGCAGGTGCGAAACAGGGTTGGAATGCCAACGACACTATGTGGCCTTGGCATGACCGAACTATAAATAGTTGGTTCGGCACTTTGCGCAATGGTTACCGATACGCGTCGCTCCCAAAAATGTAGGCGGCTGGAGGTTTAGTTACCGCGCCGGCACATCAGCCACCGGTTGCCAGGCAGTGGACATTTGGGCTGAGCCATCAAAAGTCACCTGTTTCAGGTTCAACCCATTTGCGTCCATTTCAAAAATCTCATAGGGGCCGGCTCTGTCACTGGCAAAAACGATTCGCTTTCCGTCCGGGGAAAACGACGGGGTTATGTCACCTTGAAACGTCCCAAACGAGAAGCCTGGGTATTTTTCCCCGGGATTGAAAGGTGGCGTTGTGCCTGGATTGGAGGCCAACTGCTGGGTGCGACCTGTCTTGAGCCTGAGCACGAAGATCTGACCGACCCCATCGACATTGTTGTTGTATACGATTCTACGTCCGTCAGGTGACCATGATCGCGAGAAATCATTGTGCACTTGTTTAGTGAGGCGGCGGGATCGAGTGCCATCCGAGTTCATTACATATAGGTCGAAGCCACCACCAGCTCGATTGCTAGCGAAAGCGATTTGCGTGCCGTCTGGGGATACTTTGGGGCCCATATCCTTTTCTTTGGAACTCGACAGTCGCACTTCATTTGTTCCGTCGATATTAATAGCATAAATCTGCGCTGATCCGACCCCTCTCGCGGACTGAAACGCTATCCGCTGCCCTCCGGGGAAGAAGGAGGGAACATTATGCTTTCCGGGATTCTTGGTCACTTGGGTCTGCGCTGATCCATCGGAGTTCATTATCCAGATGTCGAACCTGCCGTCACGTTCGGAGGTGTAGGCAATTTTACTTCCATCATCTGAATATGAAGGGTGCGTATCGACTCCTGGGTTTGTGGTGAGTCGGCGCAATCCAGAACCATCGGGGTGCATGGTGTAGATCTCGCTGTTACCGTCCCGAAGACTCGCGAAAGCTATCCTGCCGTTTCGCGCTTTGGAGGCTGCCCTTGCTTCTTCCAGAGTGCTAACACCTTGTGTGATTTTACCGAGCACTTTGGTGGAGCCTGATTTTTTGCTAGCGCTACTAATTGTTTTACCAGCTGAGTTCACCAGTTTAAAACTGGATTCTGTAGTTACGATTCGGGCGTCAACTAAGGTCACCGTTGAGCGCACCGCTGGCGAGGCTGTTGTCGGCGTACTTGTTGTGGTTGATGCGCACCCTGTGAGAAGCCCAGCAGTAAGCAGCCCAAGGGTGAGGGTGGTGGTGCGGGGTGAGAGTTTCAACAGGTTTCCTTTGGTGTTGGTTGGGGGTTTAGCTAAGTGGGCTTTGCGCAGTCCGCACCGGTCGGACCCAGTAAATGTGCTCCTTATACAGGAATTGCTTTTGCCCAGAGCCTAAGTTCAGGAGGTAAGCGGATTTTTCACCCTTCTGTGAGGAACTCCAGTAATTAGTTGCCCCAAACCCGCCGATAGCGTTTCGCCCAGTGAATTCGTACAAGAGTGTTAGCTCCTCTATGGTCGGCAGGCGCCAGTCGGTTTTACCTCCACCGGTGTAGGCCGCTGTGCTGGTGACCGCCCCCTGCCAATCATTTCCAATATCTGAGGTTCGTTTGAGCACTCCGCCGCAGTATTCGCAATTCCACCAGCTACCGGTCCAACCGTTTGAGGCGACCTCAAGAATTGTTGCCTGGCCATTACCGGGCACGACACTGAAAATGATTCCCTCGCCGGGGCCCTTATCGCCGGGGAAACAGAACGCAGTGTTTTCCGCGCAGGTCACGTTGTTGGCTTCCCTAGAAACATTCACCGAAGGTGTAGGTGTGCTTGTAGGGGTGGTTGCGCAACTTGTAAGGAGCCCCACCGTCAGTAAACCCAACGTGAGCGCGATGGTTGTGGTGCGGAGTGAGGGTTTCAACAGGTTTCCTAAGCTGAATGGGGGGAGTTCGGCGCTGGTTGCTTAGATCGTCCGCACCGGGCGGATGTGTTCTTCCTCGTCATGGGTCAAGGTGTTCTTGCGCCCATCTTGGAAACTCAAAGAAATCGGATATGGATCCGAACCAGTGCTCGTCGAGGAACTCCAGTAGTAGTCAGACCCACTTATCCCAAGTTTGTCTCGTTGATTCCAAAGTTCTGTCAGTTCCGCGAAAGAGGGTAGGAACCAATCGGTCTTGCCTCCACCGTCATAATTCTCAGCCGTGTTCGCCGCTCCCAACGAGCAGGCGGCGACCATCGTCTTTGTGTTGTCGAATCCAGAACTAATGCTTTCACTCAGGGCAACAGTGGGCCCGATTTTGTCGCACCACACTTCCTTTGGGTTTGTACTTCCCCCATTCCAATCGGCGGGGGCGGCCTCCATATATCTACCCCACGCCTGTTCCGAACCCGCGTCATAGAAAACCATCCCGCCACCAGGGCCAATATCACCAATGGCACACGCGCCGCCGTCTGCGCACGTCCCAACGGCTGCCTGCCTGTCAACAGCGCCGGTAAGCGAGGGCGTAGGTGCGACGCCAGTATCAGGTGTCGTTGCTCCACCACAACCAGCTAACACCCCGGCGAGTAGCAGGCCGAGAGCCAATGCGGTTGTGGCCCTAAACAGTGAACGCTTCAACTTGTTTCCCTTTGGTAGGTATTTGGCACTTAATCGGCGAGTAAGGACAGGTCAGTTGAGATAGTTGGCGTTGCCGTTAGATCCGGCGGCTTCACGGTCAATACTCACCGTCGGTGTCGGTGTGCCTGTCGGAGTGGTTGCGCATCCTGCAAAGAGCCCCACCGTGAGCAAACCCAACGTGAAAGTGGCGGTGGTGCTGGGTGAGAGTTTCAACAGGTTTCCTTGGTTAGATGGGGGGACACGGGTTATGAAATCTTGTAGTCACCTGACACACAGATGTCTGTACTGCCTGAGGCTTTGCTTTTGGTGAACGTTATCCGCAATTGGAAAAGGTCTGTGTCTGGTTCCCGTTTAATGGTGAATCCGTGGTTTTTGTAGAACCAGTTGGCCGCACTGCCGATCTTCAGATATGTGATCTGTCCGCAGAGGTCCCCTTCTGTTTTGACTATAGGTTCGCCGCCTTCTCCTGATGAATCCCCAATAAGTCGAAATGATTGAGTGTCGGGGAAAGTCACTTCCAGCCGAACATTTGGAATGTTTCCACCTTCTATGTATGCGGTACCACCTGTTGGGATCTGGCCTAGCCCGACACTGTCACTACTTTCCGGGTCTAGGTCTGTAATGGTTATGGTCTCGCCGGAGTCGTTGGCTAGATTCCAGTAACTGCCATAAGGAAGGCCAGCGGCCTGCCGGGGAGGAGACGCTGTTTGTATTGACACTCCCCCAAGAGCCCCGGTCGTTTGTCCCCCGCATCCTGCGAGTAGCCCCACTGTGAGTAAACCCAACGTGAGGGTGAGGGTGGTTCGGGGTGAGAGTTTCAATTTGTTTCCTTAGCTACTTTGTGCAGGGATTGGTGGCGCAGGTGGATCTTTTTTAGTCACACACGCCTCAAAGTCGGTGGCACCTTCAGGTGGGGTTGGGGTGAAAATGATGCGGAACTGTTTCCAGTCATCGTCAGGGAGGCGTTTGATGGTGAACCCGTGTTGTGCGGAATTCTTATACTGTTGAAAAAACCAGAATTTGGTCTCATCTGCCTTGTAGCTGACTTCCCCACACCATTCTCCCTGTAATACCGGGTATCCCATTGGCCACGGTGGATTGTGGGCCTCTAATTTCATCGAGGTGCCATCTTCAAATGTCACAGTGAGGTCCACGTCATGACCAAAATGCGTGCCCTCAGCACTTGCGGTTTCCCCCGGCTGAACATCACCCATTCCTTGGTTGGTATCTGATACGTCAGCAGCAACTGTGATCACTTCCCCTGTTGAGTTTAAAACGTTCACATTGGTTCCTATAGACAGGATTCCTGCTTCCCTGGAAGCACTCATCGCTGGTGATGGTGTGCTTGTCGGGGTAGATGCGCAACCTGCGAGGAACCCAGCTATCAGTAAACCCAACGTGAAAGTTGCGGTGGTCGTGGTGCGGGGTGAGGGTTTCAACAGGTTTCCCTAATTAGATGTTCGGTGGGGGGACACGGGTTTGGTGGGAACTCCTTACCTGAGCGATATGTCAACGGTGAATTGCTTCATTTCGTTTGTGTCTTCTTTGCGCAGGACCGTGTATATAAATTCATAGACGACTTCGTGACTTATGGTGTCCTTGAACGCTTGTTCGTAAGTTATGGTGTCGTTCACCGCATATTGGTGACTGTTCGGTTCCAATTCGTCGACGAACTTTATCGACAGCCATGGTCTTCCAATGTATGGGTTGCTAGCTTTGAAAGTGGCGTAGAAGTCAACCCGAGTGCTGTCACGATAAAGCTTTATTTCTGTAGCCCTGTCGTCGGTTATAAAACAGGTGGACTGCCCATAAGGCACATCCTTGTCCCCTATCTGAATGGTGAAGGTGTCGCCAGCGGAGTCGATTCCGTCATTTTTGTAACAAGTGTTCACCGGCAACGTGAGGGGGGCGTCTTTCTCAGTTGCCTGCCGGGAGGCACCCACCGACGGTGCAGGTGCACTTGTAGGGGTGGTTGTGCATCCTGCGAGGAGCCCCGCAGTGACTAGAGCCAACATGAAGGTTGTGGTGGTGCGGGGTGAGAGTTTCAACAGGTTTCCTTAGCTAGGTGGGGGGATGCGGGTGGGTGGTTTATTTTTCAGGGCACAAACTGGGGGTCTAAAGGCAAATGTCAGGGCTGGTTTCCGCCTTGGTGGCGGTGAACGTGATAGCGAATTGGATCCATTCATCATCTGCGCGTCGTTCAACAGTGATGCCGCGGCCCTTGAAGTTCCAATCTTGCTTCTCTCCAACTGCGTAGTCAGTCCCGTCGCATCCTGACACTGTGACGCGCGGAGATCCCACGAGCAGGTTCGTCACCTCGAGTTCCAGTGTGTCATTGTCGGAGAATCGCACACCAATCACGACATCCTTGGAGCCGCCGACCTGCACTGCAGGTCCGGTCCCCTCAATACTTGCGGTGCCTCCGTTATCCACCACGCCGAGTCCGTTGCTGGAATCGGACACCACACTCGTCAGGTTGATGGTTTGACCCGAGTTGTTCACCAGCAAGACGTTAGTTCCCCGCAAACCCCAAGCTGCCTCGCGGGAAACGCTCACCGACGGTGCCGGTGTGCTTGTCGGGGTGGTGGCGCATCCTGCGAGGAGCCCCGCAGTGACTAGAGCCAACGTGAAGGCGGTGGTCGTGCGGGGTGAAAGTTTCAACAGGTGTCCTCAGTAGATGCCTAGTAGGGACGCGAGTAGGTGGGACTTCACTAATGGATCTTTATGTCAACAGTGAATTCCTTCGCGAAGGCCGCGTCTGTCTTGCGGTGGACCGTATAGGACATTTCCCATCTGGTGTCTACGTATGTTTCAGTTATATTTTCGTCCAAATGGATTTTGTGCACGGTCTCGTCGGGGGTTATCCCCACCCACGGCTTACCAATGAGAGGGTTGTGGGCGGTGAAAGTCGCGATAGTCGGGTCCTTTTTTTTGTTTGTGTAAAACTTGGTTTCTTTGTCCTTCGAGGAGCTGTATGTGAAACAAGCTGTTTGCCCATAGAGCAGGTGGTGGTGCCCTATCCAAGCCTCATGGTTTCCTGCAGCGTCGCTTAGGTGGTTGGTGTAACACACATTCGTTGGCATTTGAGCGAATGCGGGGGCCGCCGACATGGTAACGGCGACACCTAATAACGCGGTGGCGGTAAGGGCGTAGATCGTTCGGCGGCTTCGCATTGAATTTTCCTTTAATTAGTGGGTGGGGTTAAGCAGGGTTGAGTGGTATTTAGCCGAGCCATTTAGCGGCTAGGTCAACCGCTACCTGGTTGACAATCGATTTTTTTTGTTGGGAGAGACCTTTAGCATCAATAAAGTCATACTCCACGCTTTGAATGGTGTCTCCGACAAGGAACAGCGCGTAGTAGTAGCCGTCTTCAGTATCTGGGTTTAGGCCGACTGCGGGTGCCTTGACGAAAATCCAGATGCCTTGACGGCCGTCAACGCTTTGCTCGGTGGTGCCATTGGATAGATATTGCACACTGGGGCCCGAAACTGAGCGGCCGGTGCATTTCTTAGCGCGCTTCTCGATGACCGTCCAGTCTTTTTGGGCCAACGCCGCAGAGTCGTACTGCCACACCTTCTGCTCCAAGGCGATGGGATCAAGGACTGCGTTAGTTTCACCGAGTTCCACCTGATAGAGCAGGTGCGTTAATGGGCCGGTGATTTCTACCCCGTTCTTATCGCACAGCCCCTGCGTGAGGCTACTTTTGTCGGCTTTGACTGTGTATTCCCAGCCCGGAGCAACATTCAGTGCCCTTGGTACATCTGCGTAAGTCAACATTTTCGTTAACGCAGTTGCTCCCTGGTCTGGGGTGGGGATCGTTGCCCCACTTGCTGGTGCTGTCGATAGCGCTACCGCCATGATGGCCGTAGCGCTTAGGGCAACTACGGTTCGTGTAATGCGCATTAGCGGATCCCTCCGGTTGGAACTTGGACTGGGTTGGTGTTGATGGTCAGCGTGCTTGAACTGAATTGGTCCCCACCGAATACGGTGTTGAGGGCTTTCACCGTGACTTCGTAGTCGGCCCCGTAAACCAGGTTGGTGATCACGCAGCTGGTCACCGAGATGAGTAGACATCCGGGTACCGGTCGAGGTGTTGCACCGCTAAATGCGACCGAGTAGGTCACCGCCCCCACTCCTAGGCCCCCGTTAGTAACTGATGGGTTCCAGGTGAGGGTGATGGATGTTGGTGAGGTCACCGTTGCCGCTGTTATTAGCGGTGGTGGTGGCGTACCTTCGGGAGTTGCGATTGCTGGGTAGGTTGATGTGGGGCTCCACCCGAACTTGTTTTTAGCTGCCACGGTGAACGAATACGTCACTCCATTTACTAGGTGCATCCACAGGTAGGCACCGTCGCACTCAAAATCTGGTGCTGCGGTTGTCGCGGAGACCGGGCATAGAGTTTCCTCAGTTAAAACACCAGCGGGGAACGGGGCCTGCGGGGTTGCGGTCACGAGGTAATCCGAAGGAGGCACGCCACCATCTGGGTCGGGTGCCTCCCAGGTGAGACTTACGGTGGTGTTGCCGACACCGGCGATCTCAACGAGCGCAGGTGCAGCGGGCAAGCCCAAAGGGTTGTGAAGTGCATTAAGTGTCATACCACCGGAGTTTTTATCGGTGTAAGCCTGAACACCGAAGGAGTATTCAAGCCCTGGGGTGAGACCGAGCAATCTGTACTGGCGAACATCTGGTCCGACATTGATCTGGGGGAACTCTGGGCGCAGAAAACCCTCGGCATTGAACATCGAAATTGTGTAACCCAAGATTGGGTTCTCGCCAATATTTTCAGGAGTAACCCATGACAAACTCACCGACGTGGACCCACCAGCGACAACGCGCAAGTTCCGCGGACCACTTGGTCGGGCATTGGGTATCCCGATTGCTGCGATGGATTCAGGCCCGCGCAGATGAGGCCAGCCACCATTTTTCGCTTCAACCGTGACGTCGTAATGGCGGCCGTTGACCAGGTGCGAAATTGTGCACGAAGTCGGACCGGTCGATTCACACACCGGTGGCTTCCCGGGGACACCAGCTGTTGGTAGAACTCGGTATCCACTAATTGCGGTGCCCCCATTATTTTGGGGTGGCTCCCATGAAACGTGCAGGCTCTCGTTATCTGGCACCACCTGTACATTCATAGGCTCGGTGGGGGCAATTGTGGCGATGCGTTCGACAGTGGCCACTTCGCTGTGGCCGCCTGCATCGATGGAGGTGACGGTGAAGGTGTAGAGCTGACCAATTTTTAGCGGAGTGACATTGGACGCGGTGAGGTTTGTGGTCTCAAAAAGAACTCCGTCGACATAAACCTTGTAGGCCGTTGGGGTCGCTCCAACAGTTGGCGCCTTCCAAAACAATCGCACCAGCGGCTTGCTCGGATCGATTGGATTCTCTAACGGCCGGGCTTGCAAGTTAGTGGGGGCCTCGAGGACAGCAGCAAGAGGGGCGAGGGCCTGCGCGGGGGCGGCTAGGCCACCAGCGAGGACGCAACAAGTCGTTGCTGCGGCGGCGGTCCAACGAAAGGTGCGGAGTGAAAGTTTCAACTTGTTTCCCTTAGATAGGCATTCGGCACTTCATAGGCACGTGGGAACTAGTTAGCTGCGAAAGGTGGCGGTATCGCCAGATCTGCCCGTGGTTAGGCGCGAGGTGTCTGCCTCGGGAACTGCATAGGCCTGCCCCAACCCGGAAATCGATTGATCAGATGCCGAAGCACGGTGGGAAACCCACCATCTAAGTTCACTCTAGGTTAACTAGTCACTTTCACCTAATGCTTTTCAATTATTCCTAGCGTCCCTGCCGATAAACGATCAGTACAGTCGAGAGACGATAGATCGGTTCGGTATGACGGCCACCGTCATATTCAGGGGAGGTGCCCAAGGTGCAGGTGGTCGGCACGGGCGGGGTGGCTCCTGGACGGCAGGTATTCACGTAGGGAGTAACCCCATATGCGAATTTTGTGATGGTTTTTGAGATGTCTTGCCCCAACTCAATAACCCAAGGTTTAACCAGATCACCAGGGCACCACCCAGCACGCGAATACCAATAGTTACCCAATTGCCCATGGGCCCCAGATGTTGCGCAGTCCTTACGCC
>Ga0194035_1001235_pt1 | contig 13679 bp, 12 predicted proteins | sample JunL2320m_MetaG_FD_148680 | JGI IMG/M metagenome (GOLD analysis project Ga0194035, IMG submission 148680) | Anoxic zone freshwater microbial communities from boreal shield lake in IISD Experimental Lakes Area, Ontario, Canada - Jun2016-L239-20m | ecosystem: Environmental > Aquatic > Freshwater >...
GTGTATTGCTCTATTGCACGAGTGGATGGATTGTCATGCACATGAACAAACGCGATGAACCCGCGCATCAACATCGCGGATCATTGCTAACACCTGTCATCGAAGGTTTCGTATTGATTAAGAATGACCCAAGGCTTATCGGTATTTTTTTAATCACCGTAACTTTTAATATTTTTGGCTGGCCCTACACCAGCATGATTCCTGTCATCGCAACTGATTATTTGCAACTGATACCCAAAGACGTTGGATTTCTTGCCAGCTTTGAGGGTATCGGTGGACTCACGGGTGCATTTTTATTTGCAAACTTTGCGCGACCGCATTGGTATGGGCGTATCTATGTGATTGCAGTTGCCATGTATTTTGTGACGATGATTGGATTTGCAAATACGCTTTGGTCGCCACTGGCCGCATTGTTTTTATTCTGCAATGGGCTCGGAGCGTTGGGGTTTTCTGTGATGCAAGCAACCTTGGTTTACAGAGATTCACCCATTGAGATGCGCGCACGATTGTTAGGTGTACTTTCAACTTGTATTGGTACGGGACCGATTGGTTTTTTGTATATCGGTTTTTTGGCAGAAACCTTCTCGCCTCGAATAGCCATCGTTGCCTTGGCTGTGCAAGGCCTGATCATGCTGGTCCTGACACGAAAATACTGGTTGCTTGTGTTTAGGTAAGGACTGCATCACTCAATGCAATATAGATTTTGAAATAAATTATTGCATCGATATTTTGGCATTGCGAATTACTTCGCCCCAGCGCACAAACTCTGAATCAAAGTAAACTTTTGCAGCAGCTGTACCGCCATCACCTGCAATCGTTCTCACAATTCCTAATTTAGAAATATCCGCCGCTGCTTCTGGATCGAGAAACATCGCGTTGAAGGCTGCATTTACTTTGTCGACAATCGCCTTGGGCGTTCCCTTGGGAGCAAACAGTCCATGCCAAAAATCCATCTTGATTGCTAAGCCTTGCTCTTTGTACGTTTTTACTTCTGGAACAATAAAATAACGTTCTTGAGTATCAATTGACAAAATTTTCACTTTACCAGTTGCCACTTGAGGCTTAGCCAAGGCAGCAGGCAAAATCATCGCATCTATTTGACCTGCAACAACTGCTTGAAAGGCTGGGCCAGACCCCTTAAATGGAACATGCAAAAAATTAATTTTAGCTACTGCACTCAAAGCAGCCATTCGCACATGTCCACCACTACCAATACCCCAAGTTCCAAATGTAACTTTTTCTGGATTGGCACGTGCCTTAACAATCAATTCATCCAACGTTGAAACACCCAAGTCTGATCTAACGATCAATACATTGGGGTTATATCCCAAAACAGCAATCGGAACAAAGTCGTTGATAGGGTCGTATCGCATATTCGAAAACAGATGCGGATTGACAGAATGAGTGTCTGCAACTGTGTATTGAATCAAATAGCCATCAGGTGGGGAGTTGGCCACCATTTCAGTTGCAATCATTCCGCTTGCACCATCGCGATTTTCAATAACAACCGCGACATTGAGCTGCTTTGATAGATGCTTAGCAACAACCCTCGCAACCATATCTGTTCCACCACCTGCCGACCATCCCACAATCATTCGGATCGGTTTATCTGGATAGGCTGCAACAGCTGAAAAAATGAAGCCGGTGAATAAAAAAAATGTAGCGATACGCAATATCATCGATTTTCTCATTGCAAACTCCCTAGACTATATGATGAACAAGAAACAAAGTTAAGAGACTAACTTTGCACGACTACCTTTACTGATTGTTGCAAATTGAAATGCATCCCAGCGATAAGCACCTGGAAAATCAGTACTGCCCCACCCTAAATCCATGGGATGAGAGGTCTCAGCCATCGTACAAGCCAGATTGAAAAGGGTTAAGTCCGGTCCAGACATTGCGCTCAACTTACGTTGACTCACGTACGCCATGATGGCGGGCATTCGAGGCAACATTTCGTGATAGAAATCAGAAAGCTCTTGATATGAAATAGAGTGCAACTTTTTAAATCTCTCTTCTTCACATTTGAGTGCCCAAGCTTCTACTAAATGTTGAAGGTCTAAAAATTCTTGAGGAAGTATAGATGGAGTAGTCATAAATTTATTCCTTGCCAAGCATCACATTAGCCGCTCGATAATGATTTTGGATCAACAACTCTTGTTGAGACAAAACAATATGAGGCAACGCTCCCGAGATAGCGCCTAGCAATGTGGTCTCCATGGTATTCATATCTTCACGAATCACCTCGCGAGCGCGCGTGACCGAATACGACTGAGCAATGGCATCAGCGGGATTATCGGTTCCATATGCAAAACGCCAATTACGCACCTCCGTTGTCTCATGATCAATCGGCCAAAATGTCAAGTAGGAATGCGTATTTGCTTGCGGTGCAAAAACACAATTAGGAAACAAGTGAACAATATCAAATCCCCACTGATCAAACCTTGATGGATTGATACCGGGCGGGTATTGAGACATATCAACAGGAGGAAACCAAGGGAACATCGGCTTGGAATATTCATAAAGAATCGCCTCAGTTGGCGTTTTTTTATGATTCTGATTGCCATGCGTTGAATAGCGACCGAAATGCCGTCCTACTTCTAAATAAGGCCGATGTCGATCTGGATTACCTGCACCACCTTGGTAATCGGGCACTGTATTTTTATGGATATAGAGATTGTGATATCCCTCGCAAAAAGCATTGGTTGCCAAATTCCAATTGGTTTTCAAAATCAACTTATGATCGGCAATTTTGACTCTACCCGCAGAAAAACCACGATAACCACTGTAAATTTCATCGCCCAAATATTGTTGCAAGGTTTCGCGAGGGGTTTTATCTAAGCATACAAAAACAATATCTTCCCAAACCTCGCTATGAACGGGAACTAAGCCATGCTCTTCCTTGTTAATTCCATTGAACTGACTGGCATCCGTGATATTAATCAGTTTCCCAGAGTTGGAATAGGACCATGCGTGAAATGCGCATGTGAATACTTTTAAACACCCGGATGGTGTATGAACCAACCTGTCACCTCGGTGACGACAAACATTATGAAACACTCGGATTTGATTGTCTTCGCCGCGTACAACCAATAATGAGGCTTTCAGAGGCGGGATTTCGGTTGCAATATAACTGCCTTTTCCAGGCAAGTCGGTTGTGCTTGCGGCAACCAGCCATGAGCGACGAAAGATATTCTCTCTTTCTAATTCAAAGAATTCGGGTTGAACTCGCTCAGTAATAGGTATTTTGTTTTTACATTGACTGCTATCACCAGCAAAAATTGTCTCAAGCTGCTTTATCATGTGTAACTCTCTGATGTAAAAAAGATTCTTTGGTACATCCGCGAATGTTTACACGCTTAGCAGGAACCAACAATCAATATAAACCCTATTGAAAGTTTGATCTTTAACAAAAAACAGGATTTGAAATGAAGCTAGTATCTTTTGCACACGGTGGACAAATTCATTACGGCGCGGTCAAAAATGGCAAGGTAGTTGATCTGAGTGCACGAATGGGTGGTCAGTATCCCGACATCATTAGTTTTATCGCACACGATGGAAAAACTGTTGCCGAATCGATTGTTGCGCAATCGATTGGTGACTATGATTACAACAGCTTAGATCTCTTGCCAGTGGTGCCCAACCCAGGGAAAATTTTATGCGTTGGCCTCAACTACCACGACCACGTTACTGAAGCCAATAATGCAGTTGGCAATCGCAAAGCACCAGATCGCGCCATGATATTTGCACGTTGGCCCGAATCATTAACAGCCCATAAAAAACCGATTATTCGTCCTCGCGTTTCTCAAATGCTTGATTGGGAAGCTGAGTTGCTTGTTGTTATTGGTAAACCCACAGGTCGCTATGTACCCAAGAGCAAAGTGTTTGACTATATTTTTGGATACTCGTGTTTCAATGAGGCGTGTCTGCGCGATTATCAACGTCATTCGAGCCAAATCAATCCTGGCAAAAATTTTGAAAAAACAGGTGCGAGTGGTCCTTGGATGGTTACGGCAGATGAAATTCCAAACCCCATGAATCTCAATATTGAAATGCGACTCAATGGCACAGTGATGCAAAAGTCAAACACATCGGATATGATTCACTCGATTGAAGCAACCATTGAATACATCACTGAATGGATGCCACTTCAACCTGGTGATTTGATTGCAACAGGCACGATGGGTGGTGTTGGATTTGCCAGAACACCACCTATTTTTATGAAACCAGGCGACATCGCTGAAATCGAAATTCAAGACATTGGTGTTTTAATTAATACAATTGAAGATGAACCTTCAAATTTAGGAAAGTAGTAATACTTTGACCCACTTATACGGACGTCAAGCTTTTGTTGAGATCCTCATCAGCGAAGGTGTGACTCATCTATTTGGCAATCCGGGTACAACCGAGTTGCCCATCATGCAAGCTTTGCCAGAATATCCAGATTTAAAGTTTGTACTGGGTCTGCAAGAATCGGTGGTCATGGCCATGGCAGATGGCTATGCTAGAGCTTCTCGCCAACTGTGCGCTGCCAATGTTCACGTCGCGCCTGGACTTGGCAATGCAATGGGTGCTTTGTATAACGCCAAATTTTCTGGCTCACCTGTGATTCTGACTGCGGGTCAACAAGAGCAAGGACATGGATTACTTGAGCCTTTGCTCTTCGACCATTTAACTTCAATGGCGGCACCGTTGGTTAAATGGTCGATAGAGGTAACAAGGTTGCAAGATTTACCTCGCATCATGCGACGTGCCGCGAAGATTGCAATGACGCCTCCGATGGGCCCTGTTTTTATCAGCCTACCGGGTGACATATTGAATGACATCGCAGACATTGATATGGGGCACTCGGTACGTATTGATCACCGAGTGCGCCCCTCTGATCAGTCTTTAAATGAATTGATCAACGCCCTTCTTTCAGCAAAAAATCCTGTCATTATTTCTGGAAAAGAGTTGTCTTCCAAGCAAGCATTCTTAGACGCAGGTGAATTGGCATCGCTACTGGGTGCAGCTGTTTTTCAAGAGTCGATACCTTACAGTGCAACGTTTTTAACCTCTCACCCTTTGTACCAAGGCATGCTCACGCGCAGTCAAGAGAATGTACAAAAAACGCTGGATCCATTTGATTTAGTTTTATGTTTGGGTGCAGATTTACTTCGAATGTCGGTTTACAGTCCTGTCGATCCATTGCCCCATCACTTGCGAGTGATTCATTTGAGTGAGCGCAGTTGGGAGCTTGGGAAAAATTATAAAACTGAATTAGCATTGCAAGCCCATGTTGGCGAAAGCTTGCAAGCATTACTGCCCTTGCTCAAGTCTCGCATCGATACGAGCTATCAAGAAAAAGCATCGACGCGATCAAAGCCACTCGAGCAAAAAAATTGGACTGTCAAACGTGCATCGCTGTTGAAAGAAACTCAATCACAAAGTTCAGCAGCTCCCATGTCTGCCGCAACTTTTATCATGCACATCACGTCGCAATTAACACCTGATGTGATAGTGATTGAAGAGGCTCTAACTTCAACACAACCTCTGCCACAACTTTTACATCAGCACGACCAAGATAGTTTTTTTGGTCTTGCCAGTGGTGGACTTGGTTTTGGAATTCCAGGCGCTGTGGGTATCAGCATGGCCAAACCCAATCGACCCATTGTGGCGATTGTTGGGGACGGCAGTGCCATGTATGGTATTCAAGGATTGTGGACTGCCGTTCATTTCAAACTGCCGATTACATACATCATCGCCAATAATAAGGGATACCGAATCATCAAAGAAAGGCTCGTATCCATGCAAGGCTCTGATCGATTCATTGGCATGGATATGAACGATCCTGCAATTGATTTTTGCCAATTGGCTCAGTCAATGGGAATGAAATCAGTCAAAGTATCCGATCCCATCCAATTGAGTAGCGTACTCAAAGCAGGTATTGAAAGTGGCAAACCCAATCTCATCGAAGTCATCGTTTCAAATGGCTTTGGCAATTAACTTCTTTTATAAATTCAAATGAGCATACGAGGCAAAGCATCTATCGCGGGTATTTTTGAACACCCCACGCGTAAAGCGCCTGATAAAACCGTTGCGCAACTTCACGCAGAATGTGCGCGCGGTGCACTCGCTGATGCGGGTTTAACACTGAAAGATGTTGACGGCTATTTTTGTGCTGGCGATGCACCGGGTCTTGGCCCTCTCAATATGGCTGACTACATAGGACTGCATTGCAACCATATCGACTCAACTGATACGGGTGGCTCTTCTTATCTTGTGCATGTATCGCATGCGGCTCAAGCGATTTCGGCGGGCAAATGCAATGTTGCATTGATCACATTGGCAGGTCGACCCCGATCAGAATCAAGCAGTGGAATGAAGCCAAGAAACTGGGGGCCAAATGTTCCCGATGAACCCTTTGAGTCGCCCTTTGGTGTTGTAACCGTCAATAACTATGCATTGGTTGCTGCACGTCATATGCATGATTGGGGCACCACTGCCGAACAATTGGCTTGGGTCAAAGTGGCCGCATCCACTCATGCGCAATACAACCCCAACGCCATGCTTCGTGAGGTTGTAAGCGTTGCAGACGTGTTGGCCTCTCCCTTGATATCCGATCCACTGCGCAGAATGGACTGTTGTGTGGTGAGTGATGGAGGTGGCGCGCTCATTGTGACGCGACCCGAAATTGCCAAATCACTTAATCGTCCAGTGATTACGATTCGTGGTGCTGGTGAAGCCATCAAAGGCAACCGAGGCGGTCGCATTGATCTGTCTTACTCTGCTGCGACATGGTCTGGAAAAACAGCTTTTACCGAAGCACGACTCACACCTGCGGACATTCAATACGCATCCATTTATGACAGTTTCACCATTACAGTTTTAATGCAACTCGAAGATCTGGGCTTTTGTGCAAAGGGTGCAGGTGGGCGCTTTGTAGCCGACGGCAATTTAATATCGGGGGTGGGCAAACTACCTTTTAATACAGATGGTGGTGGTCTTTGTAATAACCACCCATCCAATCGAGGTGGCATGACCAAAGTGATCGAGGCTGTGCGTCAACTTCGAGGTGAATCACATCCGCAGGTTCAAGTTAAAAATTGCACACTTGCACTTGCACAAGGCATGGGTGGCCAACTGGGGTCGCGACACGGCAGTGCAACACTCATACTCGAAAGGCAATAACACAATGACAACACCCCATCAAGATAGAGAGTTAGCTGACCCCGTGATTTACCCGGACAATTTATTTTTTTGGGCTTCTGCATCAAAAGGAAAATTGATGCTCAAGCGTTGTAAATCATGCAGCGATTTTCATTGGTTTCCACGCTCCATTTGTCCTTTATGTGGAAGTGACGATACCTACTGGCTCCCCTCTGAAGGTAAAGGAAAAATCTATTCATTAACGATCACTCGAAAAGCAGGCCCTATGGCCTATGCATTAGCCTACGTCACACTTGAAGAAGGCATCACACTGATGAGCAATATCGTTGATTGCGATCTTGACTCGTTACGCATTGGGTACGACGTGCAAGTTGTCTTTAAAAACAGCCCCTCGGGTCAGGCCGTACCGATGTTTAAACCCATTAAATAAACTCGCAATAATTATTCACTTCGAATCAATTGTCCAGGTAATTGTCCTGTTGGCTCTCCATGCTCCATCACCACTTGACCATTAACCATAGTCGACACATAACCACTGGCTTTCTGGATCAAACGCCTACCGCCCGCGGGTAAATCATTGACCATTTTCGGGTTTGATAAATCTAATTTTTCATAATCAATGATATTGATATCCGCTTTCATTCCAAGAACCAAAGCACCACGATCAAACATACCCAGTGCACGTACATTGCGCTGAGTTTGTGCATGCACTAAAAATTCAATCGGCAATTTGGGGCCGCGCGTTCGATCACGCGCCCAGTGCTTGATTAAATACGTTGGATAACTCGCATCGCAGATATAGCCACAATGCGCTCCAGCGTCTCCAAGTCCAAGCAGTGTGGCAGGATGCGTGAGCATGGCATGAACAACATCCAAATTATTTTCTGTGTAGTTGTAAAGAGGAAAATAAAATTTTTGTCGACTCTCATCTTGCAACATCATGTCAAAGGCTACTTCAACAGCAGACAATCCAATACCAGCGGCAATCCCAGCAATACTTTCTTCAGCTAACGGCTCATAATTTGCGCGATCATAGATAGGAAAGTATTTATGGAAATGTTGCGTGATGCTTTCAAGCCTGCGGTTATCGGTCGCATTCATCGACTCCATCAACATACGTTTTTTAAGTTCAGGGTTTTGCAATTCACGAACGCGTTTAGCTAACGATAAATGCGCAATTTTTTGATATGAAGGCGTCATGAAAAAAGGTTGCATCGAGCATTCCAATCCATGAATCATCCCAATTCCACGACAGGCCACTTGAGCCTTGATATCGAGCCCCTCACCTCTGGCAATTTCAGTACGTCGCAACACTTCGCGCCAACGCTCAGGCAAAAAATCATGTTGCAACAAGGTATAGGACATGGGCCAGCCGCTGGCTTGCGTCACATCGCGAATCATATTGAATTCAGCGTCTAAATCATCCCAATCCGAAATTAACTGCAAGACACCTTTTCCTGTTTCTCCTATTGCAGTTGCAATCTCAATGAGTTCTTGTCCATCCACACCCAACGAAGGCACTGCCGCACCGCGTTTGGTTCGATGCACTATTGTTCTTGAAGATGTAAAACCTAAAGCGCCAGCAGCAATGGCTTCTTTGGCTATGGCTGCCATGATTTTCATATCATCTAAAGTGGCGGCTTCACGATTGGCACCGCGCTCACCCATCACAAAAACTCGAAGTGCACCGTGCGGAATTTGAGCACCCACGTTCATGATTCGAGGTATACGCGACATCGCATCCATGTATTGTGGAAATGTTTCCCACTCCCACTTGACACCTTCGGCAAGTACGGCTCCAGGAATATCTTCAACACCTTCCATCAATTCCATCATCCACTCGCGTTGATGCACATGCGCAGGTGCAAAACCAACGCCGCAATTGCCCATCACTGCTGTGGTTACACCATGCCATGAAGATGGAGATAAATAAGGGTCCCAGCTGACTTGTCCGTCGTAATGCGTATGAATATCAACCCAACCCGGAGTAACAAAAAGACCATCGGCATTAATGGCTCGATTTGCTTTACTCGTTATTTTTCCAATATCAACGATACAACCGTCTTTAATTGCGACATCGGAGGTGATGGATGCAGCGCCTGTCCCATCAATCAACGTACCGCCTTTAATAATTAAATCATGCATCGTGTTAATTAAATGGGCTGATGATGAGATGAACGCAACAGTTGCACAAGTTAATCGACGCGAGCACCTGAGTCACGAACCAACTTGGTCCATTTGGCTAATTCAACATTTGTAAATTCATTGAATTCTTTACCATTGAGAGGTGTCATGATCATGCCTTGGCTAATCATTTTTTCACGAATGACCGGATCCTTCATCACCAATGATGAAACTTGATACAACTTTTCAACAACGTCGCTGGGCATTCCTGCGGGCCCACTCAAACCCCACCAAGGACGAAGATCAAAACCAGCGACCACATCAGATATAGGAGGTACTTCAGGAGCAATAGGACTGCGGTCTTTGGTGGCCACACCGATCGCACGCAACCTACCTGCTTTTACGTACTGATAGATAACAGGCACGTGATAGAAAGTCATTGACACCTCACCCGCCAACAAATCATTAAAACCTTGTGAAATATTTTTATAGGGCACATGCCGAATATCAATGCCCGCCATGGTCTTTAACAACTCACCACACATGTGCGGAGATGTTCCAGAGCCAGCAGATATATAAGTTAACTTGCCTGGATTTGCTTTTGCATATTCAATCAGTTCGCTTAAATTTTGAGCTGGAATTTTTGGATTGATCACTAACATATTGGGTGCAGAAAGAAGCAATGCAATATGAGTGAAGTCTTTGATAGGGTCAAAGGACACCTTGCCATAAAGCGCGGAGTTGGTTGCATGCGTTGCGCTTGTAGAAAGCGTCAATGTATAACCATCAGGCGCCGAGCGTGCCGTACTTTCTGCAGAAATGTTGCCACCTGCACCCACTTTATTATCGACAATAATGTTTTGACCTAATAATTCACTGAGCTTTTGCGCATAAATCCTTGCGATCACATCGGTCGTTGTACCGGCCGAATAAGGCACCAACAACCGAATGGGCTTATTTGGATAAGTGGCTGATTGACCATAAGACTGCGGCAGTGCCGCCAGCAAAATAGTTGCAGCCATTGTGCGACGTCTTTGTAGCAAAAAATTAGAAATAGTTTTCATAGGCCGCCGTCATAGAAATAGGATTGAACAATTTCCGTCCTTATTTTGAACAGATTACTAATCTTTGCCTAAAACTCAATAAATAATGCTAGGCAAAACCCTCAGAAAAAAATTAACTCAGCGCAATCTCCGTTCCTAGCAAAGCGATTCGGAAGCGGTTTTTGAGATAAGACCCCTCGCGTGGTGGCAACACGATCGGTAGCTTTTCAGAATCCACCTTCACCTGCGCGAACAAAGGCCCCTTGCGAGCTTTGTCTTTTTTATAGATTTCGTCTCGCAGGCTTTCCAACTCTGTCTTTTTTCTAACCATTACGGATTGAGCAAAACCTGCAGACTTGGCGATTCCTGACAGATCAACACCGTGTCCAGTGACCGTTTGCTGCATACCCGTTTCTCCATAATGCTCGTTGTCGAGAACAACAATCGATAGATTAGATGGCTGATGGGCGCCGACCACAGCCAAGGAGCTCATTCCCATTAGCATTTCACCGTCTCCTGTAATGATCAAGACATTTCGCTTGGGCTGCGCCATCGCCAGACCAAGACCGATCATGCTTGCCCCTCCCATTGCGCCCCATAAAGGAAATGACAAAGGATGATCTCCAGCGGCGGTGATATCCCATGCGGGAGCACCCAGCCCTGCAACGACCAACAAGTCACCCCGTTGGCGTAATAAGTAATTCACGACATCACGACGGTGTAGAGCTTTTTTCATTTGGAGTCTGTGTGGGTTAGTTTTATAAAATCCTTGGCGCCAATCACCTTTTGACCGATCAAAACAGCCATGGGTCGCAATGTGTTGTAAGACATACGCAATACACCCGAGACTTCTTCAATCACATCCTCGTGGGTATCCGCACGCTTAACAATCACACCCATCGCAGAAAGCACCGTCTCTGTGGCATGACCCATTGGAACTTGCGAAGGATTGAATTCTGCATAGTCTCCACGCATCGTCACTAACATGATCAATGGAAATTGGCACGATGTACTCAACGAAAGCATATTGATGCAGTTACCCACACCACTGCTTTGCATCAACAACACGCCCTTAACGCCGCCCAACCAAGCACCACCGAGCAATGCCACGCCTTGCTCTTCACTGGTTAAGCGAATTACAGACATGTCTTTGTCAGCCTCGCACAGCTGAATCAAGTTGGAGTGACCCGCGTCAGGAACCATGGCGATCTGCTTGATCTGGTGCTCCCGCAATAACTTGTAGACAGGTCCTGACCAGTGGGTGGCCTGCGTTTTTTTTGTTTGTTTCAAATGGGGTCTCCTCTGTTATGACATCTCACCCTATGACTCTTCTAATTTAACGCATCAGAGCACTATCGAAAACCCTAGTATTGAAAATTTGAAGTATCTCTAGGATGAACAATTCAACTCGTTTTAAGAATTGTATGATTTTCAAGACCCTCATTCAGTTAATCACTTTTACATTCACTTGCTTTTTATTTGCATCTGGCGTTATGGCCCAAGCAAACTGGCCTAACCAACCAATCAAAATCATTAACCCCTTTCCCACGGGTGGAACTGTCGATCAAATCTCAAGGCTTTTACAACCCCATCTACAACAAGCTTTAGGTCAACCCATTGTGATTGACAGTCGTTCGGGTGCTTCTGGCTCTATTGGTACTGCAATGGCTGCCAAGGCCGCTCCCGATGGCTACACATGGGTGATGGTTTTTGATACACACGGAGTTAACCCCAGCCTTTATCCCAACTTGCCTTTTGACACATTAAAAGATTTAACACCTGTGATGCAAATTGGTACGGGGTCTATGGTTGTGACCGCACACTCAACAACTCCCTATAAAAGTTTCAATGATGTTGTTCAAGCAGCAAAAAAGAGCCCCGGCACCATTGGTTATGGAACGATTGGTTCTGGAAGCATGGCGCACTTAGCAATGACCTATCTAGGTAATGCACTCAAAGTAGATTGGACGCACATTCCCTATAAAGGCGGCGGCCCCTTGGCAACGGATGGGGTTGCAGGTCATGTGCCCGTCACGATGGCAACCTATGCTTTATGGGCACCACACTTTGCAGGTGGCAGGCTTCGCCCCCTTGCAGTAACTTCACCCAAAAGAATGCCAGAACTACCAGATGTGCCCACTCTTCAAGAATTGGGCATTGAAGGCTTTGAAGCGCAAGCTTATTGGGGCATGCTCGGTCCTGCTGGCATACCCGCACCTATCTTCAGTCGTATGAATTCAGAGGTTGCCAAGATTTTAAAAATACCCGCTGTTCAAGAACGTCTCACCCAAATGGGCGTTGTTGTCACATCATCAAGTCCTAATGAGTTTGACCGCTTCATTCGAAGCGAAGTTGATAAATGGGGCAAAGTTGTCAGAGAAAACAATATCAAAGCAGGCCAATAGGAAAAACAGTGAAATCATCCTCCAATCAATTGCATAGACAAATTTTTAAAATTTTAGTTTTGGGAATTGGCTTGAGTTTTTTAATTTTAAAAGCTCATTCACAGGGCTACCCCACTCGCCCCATCACCATCATCGCTCCCTATGCTGCGGGTGGCGATAGCGACTTCTCGGGAAGAAATCTGGCTGCTGTCGTTTCCAAATATATAGGTCAGCCCGTTGTTGTTCAAAATATTGTTGGCGCATCTGGAACCATCGGCTCTGCGAGGGTAAAGACAGCAGCACCTGATGGATACACGCTATTGATTCCAAGGGGCGGCTCTCACGCGATCACTCCTGCCCTTGATAGCAAGACGCCTTATAAGTGGAATGAATTCAGCATGATCACGCTGCTGGATTTAAATCCAGTGGTTTGTGTTGTGAAAGCTGATACCCCTTACAAAACGATCAAAGACCTATTGACCTCTATACAAACTCAACCAGGCAAGCTTAACTATGCGACTGCGGGCGCCGCCACGACACAACATCTAGCCGTTGAGGTTTTATTGCGAGCCGCTAATATTTCCTCAACGAATGCCGTACAAATACCTTATAAAGGCGGCGGAGAAGCAACAGCCGCCGTGCTCAGTGGACAAGTGCAATTTCTTTGCAACAACCTACCCACCTTGGTTGGACAAATCAAAGGAGGCACAATGCGCGCTTTGGTTACATCCACATCCGAGCGACTCAAGGAGTTTCCAGACGTCCCCACCGCACGTGAGGCGGGTGTTGGCCCACTTGAGCAAGTCACGGGTTGGAGCGGACTTTATGGCCCACCCGGTTTACCTGTTGAAGTCATGAATAAATGGAACGAGGTTCTTAAAAAAGTAGCCGACGATCCAGACTGGCACAAAGCCAATATGAATATGGGCGCCATTGCAGCCTTACGGTCATCATCAGATACAGAAAAATTCGCCCGCGA
>Ga0194035_1001237_pt1 | contig 13656 bp, 15 predicted proteins | sample JunL2320m_MetaG_FD_148680 | JGI IMG/M metagenome (GOLD analysis project Ga0194035, IMG submission 148680) | Anoxic zone freshwater microbial communities from boreal shield lake in IISD Experimental Lakes Area, Ontario, Canada - Jun2016-L239-20m | ecosystem: Environmental > Aquatic > Freshwater >...
GCACGCAACCCATCATCCCTTGCGCATAATTGCCAACGGCCGGCTGGAAGATCGGCGCATGGGCGAGTTCGGAATAGACCTGCATCTCGGGCAGGTGCTTGTGCGAAAAGCCGAGGCCATAGGGGTGATAGGCAATGGCGGCAGCGCCCTTCACCTCATACTCCTCGATCATCTTCTTGCCGCCACCGGAGTAACCAGAGACTGCGTTGTAGGTGACGGGATAGTCGGGCGACATGATGCCGGCCGCGATCAGCGGGCGGACCAGCGCGATCAGCCCCTGCGGATAGCAGCCGGGGTTGGCGACACGTTTGGCATTGGCAATCTGCTGGCGATGGAGGGCGGAGATTTCCGCCATGCCATAGGCCCAGCCCTCGGCCACGCGGAAGACGGTCGAGGCATCGATGACGCGGGTCTTCGACGCGGGGTCGATCATCGCGACCGCTTCCTTTGCCGCCTCGTCGGGCAGGCAGAGGATGGCAACGTCGACCGAATTCAGCAGTTCGCGGCGCGCCTGCGGATCCTTCCGGCGTTCGGGGTCGATCGAGACGAGCGTCACATCCGAGCGGTTCTGCAACCGCTCGCGGATCTGGAGTCCGGTGGTTCCGGCCTCGCCATCGATGAAAATGCTTGTCATGGGCCGTTCCTATAGAGGGGAAGGGCAAGGGCTGCAACATGGCCCGGCGCATGCCGCACGCTTAAGGAGTGCGGTCCTCGATGCCATACATGTCGTCGTCGGAGAGGCCGAAATGGTGGCCGATCTCGTGCACCAGCACGTGGGTGACGACCGCTCCCAGCGTCTCCTCATGCTCGGCCCAGTAGTCGAGGATGGCGCGGCGATAGAGGAAGACCATGTTGGGCATGCGCCCGGTTTCCGGGATCGCCGCGTCATGGGCGAGGCCGATGCCCTGGAACAGGCCCAGGAGATCGAAGGGCCCGGCATCCATCTCGTTCTGCACCTCTTCCGTAGGGAAGTCGGTGACAGAGATGATCACCTCGCCGCAGAGCGCACGAAAGTCATCGGGGAGGCCCCTGAAGGCCTCTGCCGCCAATTCTTCGATGTCGCTGAGGGTAGGGGCGGAGAGTCCGGACAGCCGGTGGTCCGCCATGGTGCAGGAATTATTCGCAGTTGCCGGTGCAGCTGGCCGCCGAACCCGTCATCGCCTGCACGGTGGTGAAGCCGGCGAGGCCGCCGGTGACGAGCGTCAGGAGCACAAGGCCCATGAAAATGCGGCGCAGGAACTTTGCGTCCGCCTGAACAGTTGAACTAGCCACTTGAAATCCCCACTCGAATGTTGGCGCCGGCCTTAACCTTGGCATCACCTTATCGCCACGCCGGTGACATAAGGTTTAACGAGAAGTTCAGCAACCGTTAATGATCTGCGTCACACTTGGCTGACTCGACCATCAATGTCCCCGATCGATCCTTGTTCCTGCCGGGGTCTTCCCCGTACAGGAACGAACTGCGGTCCCTAGCGTGCCCGCCGATTGTTCGCAAATGAACTTACCGCTGAAATATTGCAGTGCTGTATCAAAGGGAAAGCTGCAAGCCGGTTGGTCAAAATAAATTGGCCCCGCCAGTGGCGGGGCCGAAGTCTGTAGAATCACCTAGCCTAGGCTCAGGCGTCCTTGCGAACGTCCACGAAGCGGCCAGCGAGGGCGGCCGCAGCCGCCATTTCTGGCGACAGCAGGTGGGTCCGGCCCTTGTAGCCCTGGCGGCCCTCGAAGTTGCGGTTCGAGGTGGACGCACAGCGCTGGCCGGGCTTCAGCTGGTCCGGGTTCATGCCGAGGCACATGGAGCAGCCGGGCTCGCGCCACTCAAAGCCGGCGGCCTTGAAGATCTTGTCGAGGCCCTCGGCCTCGGCCTGTTCCTTCACGAGGCCGGAGCCCGGAACGATCATCGCATAGGCGAGGCGGTCGGACACCTTCTTGCCCTCGACGACCTTGGCGACATTGCGCAGGTCCTCGATGCGGCCATTGGTGCAGGAACCGATCCACACGACGTCGAGCTCGACGTCGGTCATCTTCGTTCCGGGCTTCAGGCCCATGTATTCAAGCGCGCGCCACTTGGACTGGCGCTTGCCCTCGTCCGAGATATCGTCCGGGTTGGGCACGGTGCCGTCGATGGTGATGACGTCCTCAGGGGATGTGCCCCAAGACACGATGGGCGGCAGGCTGGCGGCATCGAGCGTGATGACGCGGTCGAAATGCGCGCCTTCGTCTGTCTTCAGCGTGTTCCAGTAGGCAACGGCCTTGTCCCAGTCGGCACCCTTGGGCGCCATCGGGCGACCCTTGAGATATTCAAAGGCCTTCTCGTCAGGCGCAATCATGCCGGCGCGGGCGCCGCCCTCGATGGTCATGTTGCAGACCGTCATGCGGCCTTCCATGGAAAGGTCGCGGATCGCCTCTCCGGCGAACTCGATCACCGAGCCGGTGCCGCCCGCCGTGCCGATCTGGCCGATGACGGCGAGGATGATGTCCTTGGCAGTCGAATGCTTGGGCAGCTTGCCGTCCACCTGGACGAGCATGTTCTTGGCCTTTTTCTGGATCAGCGTCTGGGTGGCGAGCACATGCTCGACCTCGGATGTGCCGATGCCATGGGCCAGCGCACCGAAGGCGCCGTGGGTGGAGGTGTGGCTGTCGCCGCAGACGATCGTCGTGCCCGGCAGCGTGAAGCCCTGCTCGGGGCCCACCACGTGGACGATGCCCTGGCGCTTGTCGAGCTCGTTGAAATACTTGATGCCGAATTCAGCGGCGTTCTTTGCCAGCGTCTCGACCTGGATGCGGCTTTCGTCTTCCGCGATGCCTTTGGAGCGGTCCGTGGTCGGCACGTTGTGGTCGACGACGGCGAGCGTCTTTTCCGGGTGGCGCACCTTGCGGCCGGTCATGCGCAGGCCCTCGAAAGCCTGCGGGCTGGTCACTTCATGCACGAGGTGGCGGTCGATGTAGAGCAGGCAGGTGCCGTCCTCGGCCTCATGGGCAAGGTGATCGTCCCAGATCTTGTCATAGAGCGTGTGCGGCTTGGCCATGGGTTCATGCCTTCGGAGAAAGTGGATTTTGGGGCGTATTTAGCGAGTTCAGGCCCCAAGTCAAACCCCGGGCGGCGATGGATGGTCGTCCTCTCCCGCTTAACGAGCGGGAGAAGACGCTTCAGTCCGGGTTGATGCGGAAATCCGCACCCTCGGGCAGCGTCTGGCCGCCGTCGACGATGATTGTCGTGCCGGTGATGTAGGAGGCCTCGTCCGAGGCGAGGAACAGGGCGCAGTTGGCGATGTCTCTCGGGGTGCCCAGCCGTCCCAGCGGTACGGCCACTTCCATGGACTTGATGAAGGCTTCTGACCGGTGCATCTGCATGCCGGAGGTGAGGATGTTGCCGGGCTCGATGCCATTGACCGTGATGCCGTAGCCCGAGAACTCCAGTGCGGCTGACTTGATGAAGCCGTTGATGCCCGCCTTGGAGGCCGAATAATGGCCGTGGCCGGGGCTGGTCACGCGGGGCCCGGTGATGGACGAGGTGAAGATCATGCGGCCGGACTTCTTCTGCTTCATGTGCGGAAGCGCTGCGCGGGCTGCGAGGAAGGTACCCTTGAGGTTCACTGCCAGCACCTTGTCCCATTCTTCAGGCGAGGTGTTCTCGATCAGCGTCCAGGGGTAGATGCCGGCATTCTGCACGAGGATGTCGAGACCGCCGAAGCCATCGAGCGCCGTCTGTACTGCACGCTGGGCATGGTCCATGCGCGAAATGTCGGTTTCGATGAAGAGGCCTTTCAGCCGTGCGGCCGTTTCCTTGCCGGCCTCCACCTCGGTGTCGGCGATGACGACCTTGGCGCCTTCCTCGACGAAGCGCTGGGCGATGCCCTCTCCAATGCCGCGTGCCGCGCCGATGACCAGCGCGATCTTGCCTTCCAGCCTTTTCGTCATGCGAACCTCTGGCGTATCTGGATCTTGAGCGTGTCGAGCAGAACCGCAGCGAGCACGAGCAAGCCAAGGATCACCTGCGTGTAATGCGCAGGAAGCCCCATCAGGTTGATGGCGGTGTGGATGGATGAGAGCAGCAGCACGCCGGCATAGACGCCGGGCAGCTTGCCGACGCCGCCCTTCAGGCTGACGCCACCGATGACGACTGCCGCGAAGGCGTTGAACAGCATGCCGGTGCCAAGATTTGCGGTTGCGCCGCTCGTGCGGATGGCAAGCAGCCAGCCGGCGAGGCCTGCGATGGCGCCCGCCAGGATGAAGGAGACGAACATCAGCCGGTCCACCTTGATGCCGGCGCGGAAGGCAGCCACCGCATTGCCGCCGACCAGCGTGATGTGGCGACCGAAGGGGGTGCGGCTCATGATGAAGGAGAACACCACGAAGCAGATGATGGCGATCCAGGCCATGAGGGGAATATAGAGAAACTGCTCGATGCCGATGGAGCGCAGCGAGGGCGAAAGATCCTGCGCCGAGCGCCCGCCGGAGATTGCCACCACAAGCCCGCGCACCCAGATGTAGGAGGCGAGCGTCACGATGAAGGCGTTCATCTTCATCTTAATGGTGAAGAAGCCGTTGAGGAAGCCGATGAGGCCGCCCACCGCCAGCGAGATGATGAGCGAGACGGGGATCGCCAGCCATTCAGGAGTGAGGGTGATGCCGAGCCCGATGCCGTGCGAGCAGAACAGGATGCTGGTGATCATGGCGGCGAGTGCCGCGGTCGACTCGACCGAGAGGTCCATGTGGCCGGCGATGATGACGATGGCAAGACCGATGGCCATCACGCCGACGAAGGTCGACTGCTCGACGATATTGGCGAAGATTCCGATCTGGAAGTAGTTCGGCACGAAGATGGAGAATGCGATCAGCACAGCCGCCAGCATGAACCAGACGAGATGGTCGAGAACGAATTCGGCAGTGGCCCGCTGGCGAGGTGAGTTCATGGCATGGTCCAGTTCTGTCCTCTCTGCCCGTCACCCCGGCTTTCGCCGGGATGACGGTGGAGAGAGTGGTTATGCGTGTGACGCCGCTTATTGTACCGGCGTGATCTTGTCGGTCGGCGCCTTCAGGTTGCCCCAGAAGCGCGGCTCGTCGACATTCGCCTTGGTGATGGCGGCACCCGGGATCTTGATGTTCGGGCCCCACTTCTCGATGGTCATCACCGAGTCAAGACCGAGCACGTTGTAGTTTCCGGGCTTGATTTCCTGCTTGTTCACCACCTTGTCGGCGAACATGGCGAGTGCTGCCGCCTGGGCATAGAGCGGCTGTTCCACCTCGACGTTGAGCCAGCCCTTGCGGATCAGGTCGAGGCCCACCGGCGCACCATTGGAGGAGATCATCATCACGTCGCCCGGCTTCTTGCCCTTGGCCTCGAGAGCGGCCACGGCGGCCACCGAGAGATGGGCGGCGTGCAGGAAGATCAGGTCGATGTCGGGGTTGGCCACCATCTGGTCAGACACGATGGTGCCGGCGTTGGAGGCTTCCCACTGCATGGCGGGCAGCGAGATGATCTGGACGTCGGGGAACTCCTTCATCTTGTCCTCGAAGCCCTTCTGGATGTCGAGGGAATAGGGATCCGACGGATCGCCCAGAACCTGCAGGATCTTGCCCTTCACCGCGCCGTTCTTTTCCTTCAGCAGGCGCTGGATTTCGCCCGCCGCCACCTGGCCGATCTCGATCGTTCCCGCGACCGAAGTGAGGTCGGAGGGTGTCGAGGTGATCTGGCGGTCGAACTCCATGACGGGAATTCCGGCCGCGCGCGCTTTTTCGATCGAGGGGGCGAGCGCGTTGAAGTCCACCGCGGCAAGAATGATTGCCGCAGGCTTCTGCAGAATGGTGTCGTTCATCTGGCTCTGCTGCAGGTCGGTCTTGTTGTCGGCGTTCAGCGTCACGACCTCATAGCCAACGTCACCCATGAACTTGGTGATGGCGGAGACCGACTCGGTCTGGAACTCGTCCAGCAGGGTGGGCACCATGTAGAAGATCTTGCCTTTCGAGCCATCGGCATAGGCGGGGTTGACCAGGCCCACCGCGGCAAGCGTGATGGAGGCAGTCAGGAGTCGGCGCAGTCGGTTCATGTTTGTTTCCTCGTTTGGTTTTCGTTGTGGTTCAGTTCGCTGTCGGACCGTTCGGCCTCGTTTCTTGGGCTTGGCCAGACGACTTTTCAGAAGCCAGGGCCTCGCCGGTGATCATGCCCACGACTTCGCCGGGGCTGGTCTCTCTGGTCGGCACGTCTCCCGCAACACGACCCTGGCGGATGACCACGATGCGGTCCGCCACCTGAAAGGCCTGCTGCATGATGTGGGTGATGATGATGACGCCGATCCCCTGCGCGGCAATGCGCTTGATGAGGTCGAGGCCGCGCCTGGTCTGGTCGACGCCCAATGCGGCGAAGGGTTCGTCGAGCAGCACGAGCTTGCCACCCCAGTGGGCGAAGCGGTTCAATTCGATGGCCTGGCGCTGGCCGCCGGAGAGATGTTCGACATTGGTGCGGAGTGAAGGGATGCGCGTGCCGGCATTCTTCAGCGCCTGCGCCACCACCTCTTCCATTTCCTTCTCCTGAAGGACGGGGATGAAGCCCAGCCACTTCTTCACGATCTCGCGGCCCATGAAGAAATTGCCGACGACGTCGACGTTGGTGCACAGCGAGAGGTCCTGGTAGACGGTCTCGATGCCTTGCGCCTTGGCTTCCGCCGGTGTCGGGAAGAAGCGCTCCTCGCCGTCGAACACCATGCGCCCCGCACTCGCCTTGAGGCCGCCCGAGATGATCTTGACCAGGGTGGACTTGCCTGCACCATTGTCGCCGAGCAGCGCCACGACCTCGCCCTTGCCGACCTTGAAGGACACGCTCTTCAGCGCCTCGATGGCGCCGAAGTTCATGCGGATGTCGTCGAGTTCAAGCAGTGTGGGAAAATTCATGCCACGCGGCTCCTTGCGAAGAGGGGGTCTTTGTCGCCGCCATCCGCCTGGCCCAGGCGCGGCTGCAGCGCGCCGGAGAAGGCGAGCGAGGCCGCACCGCGCAGCACGGCGTCCTGGCCGCTGGCCGAGCGCATGATGCGCGGGGCCGTGCGTTGCTTGCGGTCAGCGACGGAGGTGGGCAGCGGTTCCGCCGCAGCAGCCAGTTCGCATAGCAGCTCATCATCCATGAGACCTCCGATCACCACCGTTTCGGGATCGAAGAGGTTTTCGATCGCCACGATGGCGTTGCGCAGCAACGGGGCGGCTTCCTTGATCCATGCGGCCTGGCCGATGACCGGCGTGCGGCGCTGATAGGCCTCGAGCGATACATAGCGTTCGAGGCAACCCTTGTTGCCGCATGAACAGGGCTGGCCGTCGGGCACCATCGGCACATGGCCGATCTCACCGGCATTGCCGTAGATTCCGCGCATCGGTTCGCCGTTGCGCACCATGGATCCACCAAGGCCAACGGCGAAATAGAGAAAGTAGAAATCGCCCACACTGCGGCCCACGCCATAAAGACTTTCGCCCAGCGCAGCTGCCAGCGTGTCGCCATCGACGAAGGCGGGAAGGCCAGTTATCTCGGACAGGCGCTGGGCCACGGCAACGCCGCGCCAGCTTTCAAGCGTGGTGGGGCCGACGAAGCTCATCTTGTCGATGTCGAAGGGACCCGGCATGGCAAGGCCGATGCCGAGTATCATCCGGCCATCGGTCTTGGCGCGGAAACCGTTGACCAGCTTGCTGATGGCGCGGAAGCTTTCTTCCGGGTGTGGTGGCGACATGTCCAGCCGCTGGGCCGCGACGATGGTGCCGGCAAGATCGACGAGCGCTGCCTCGATGCCGCGCGGTGTGACGTTGACGCCGATCGCATAGGCGCCCTGCGGTTTGAGGGTGAGGCTCATCGGCGGCGAGCCGCGGCTTTTCCGGTGGGTGCGTTCGCCGGAAACCAGGCCGAGTTCTTCCAGCTCGCGGATGATGTTGGCCACCGTCTGGACGGTCAGGCCCACCCTCTGCGCGATGCCGGCGCGTTCGATCGGCCCGTGCTGCCGGATCGTCTCAAGAACGATCCGCCGGTTGTACGGCCTGCCGAATTCCTGGTTCGTCCCCTTGAGGGACATGGCGTCATCCCCGTTTTTTGACAGGGATCATGCGCCGAATCCTGAATAATGCAAATGAACTTATAATTCCCGCAGAACGCGCGCGATTTGCCCGCCTGTGACCTGCGCCTCGCCCGGCTTCAGGCACATGGGGTTGACGGTCACGATGCCCTTGTCGCGCTGGGCGGGGTCCAGCGCCACGGCCGGTTCGCCACCTTGCAGCCTCAGGCACAGCTCGGTGGCACTCATCTTGTCAGGGTCGAGCGTGATCTCGACGGTGGGCACGGCGCCGGTGTCATTGCTGCCGGTGATGGTGACGAGGAAGCCGTCGAGCCTTGCCGCCACCGTCTCGCAATCCTTCAGCCAGCGCGCATGGCGCGCCGCGTCGCCCTCGGCGATGAACAGGCGGAGTGCGGTGAGCAGGCCCACGATCTCCTCCTTGCCAGCCTTGCAACTCCTTCCGATGCCGTGCGCGGGCGCGCCCTTGAGGCGGTACTTGTCGATCAGGGTGGGCGGCGGCGACCACATGTCCCAGAAGATGTCGAGGTCGAGGTGCTGGAGCGCTGCGGCCATCACCAGGTCGCGCCGTCCGGCCAACATGCCGCTGGCCTGGGGGCCCCCCAGCGCCTTGCCACCAGAGAAGGCCACGAGATCCGCACCTTCTGAAATGAAGCGCTTGAGATTATCCTGCGGTGGCAGCTGTGCCGCGGCATCCACGAGCACCGGAATGCCGCGGGCATGTGCCACGGCCACGACCTCGGCAAGCGGCGGGCGCGACTGCGCGTCGGCGACATAGAAGATGCAGGCGGTGTTGTCGGTGATCGCATCCTCGATCTCCCAAGCCTCCGCATCGCGCACGCCGGCACCGGCGTAGCGGTCAGGCAACCCAACCTCGACGATTTTCAGCCCTGTCGCGCGGATGGCGTGGTCATAGAAATTGCGCTGGCTGCGCACCATCACGCATTCGGACTTCATGCCCGTGGTGTCGGGCAGGCGCGCCATCCTGCCCGGATCAAGCCCGGTGATGCAGGCGGCAGCGCCGATCAGCAGGCAGGCCGAGGCACCCGATGCGACATAACCTGCCTCAGCACCCGTCGCTTCGGCGATGATGCGCGAGGCCGCGGCCTGCAGCTCCGCAATGTCGACGCAGGACTGCGAAGCCTCCACCATGGCGGCGGCTACTTCCGGCCGCATGATGCCGCCCGAGAGGCGCGTGGCCGTGCCCTTGGCGTTGATGAGCGTCCTGACACCGAGATCGCCGTAAACCGTCACGAGCGGGAACTCCTGCAAATCCATGAACCCCTGCTTATCGTAGTTCCTCCCATGACTGCCAAGCCGCAATCGTCACTCACGGTCTACTATGACGGCGCATGCCCGGTGTGTAGCCGTGAGATCGGGTTCTACCGGAAGCGCACTGGTGGGGACGTCAGCTATTGCGATGTCACCGGTGAGGGCCGCCCCGCGCCGGATCTTGACCGGGATGATGCGCTGCAGCGCTTTCATGTCCGCCTGGCCAATGGGGCTCTGGTCTCGGGTGCTGCCGCCTTCCTCGCGCTCTGGGCGGCCACACCCGGCTTCCGGCTGCCGGCACGACTGCTGTCCGCGCCACCTGTGGTCGCGGTGCTGGATGTTGCCTATGGCGGCTTCCTGAAGCTGCGCCGGCTCTGGCGCTAGGGCGCTTCGATCCAGTCCCTGATGGACGGAAACACGGGGCGCAGATAGGCGATCATGCGGCCCTCGGGTGAGGCGGTCGCCTGCTCGCCCCACGGTGCCACGCCATGCACGAGGTGGCGGTGAACCAGCACCGCTTCGCCCGGTGACGAGGGCAGGGCAAGGCGCTCGCAAGTCTCAAACACCCTGCGGCGCGCCTCCTGATAGGCAGCGGTGACGTCGACCTCAGGCCATGTCTCCGGCGCCTTGCCGGCGAAGGTTGCGGCAAACATCTGCTTCATGATCCGGTGCGAGCCCTTCCATACGGTGAGCGGTGCGGCGTCGGCGGATTGCTCGGTGAGCGTGATGCCGAGGATGTAGGCATGCGGTTCCCTCAGGTAGCGCCGCTTCTCGGGCCCTTCGGCCAGCAGTCCGTCGACATGCGCGGCATCGCGGTTGCGGCGGAAACTGTAGGCAGCCTCGCTCTCCTCGGCCGATGGCTGCGGGTAGCCCGGATAACAGACCGACACCTGCGCGCGGTGCAGCGGCAAATGCAGCCCGAGTGCATCCGTTACGATGCTCATCGCTTCGCCCGCAAGGGGCGGGCCTCCGGGCAGCCGGCCGGTCGGGTCATTCGGCAGCGCATCGACACCGACAAACCACGTACCGCCGCAGCGCAGCCATGCCGCATTGGCCGGATCACGCGTTGCCGAGGCCGCAGGGGCCAGGGCATGCCGCGCCCAAGCCAGCGTCGCCGCATCAACCGGAAAGCGCAGGAAGCCGTCACTGAAGAAGGTGTCGATCTGGCGCATGGCCATTCCCTAGCACGGACCGCATGGAACAGGCCATCCATGGCCCTGGCCTGCCTGAAATGTCGCCATGTGGTGAACAATTCCTGAATTGGTTGAAAAGTGCTGAATGGTCGGGAATTTTGGTGGGTTGCTGGCTCCCTCCGAACTGTTTGAATCGCATGGCTTTTCTTGAGGAAAGTCGTTGAATGCAACCAATGATTGCTGCTTGTTCACCTGATTTGACCAATATCAACGGGAAATTAAGTCACCTGAATCCCATATTTCCACCACACAGGGCTGCCAAACGGGCGCCAGATCCGAAACGGGCAAGCGGCCAAGGGGGCCATGGCTTGCCGCAACCAAGGGGCTTCATCACATGAACCTTCGCACCGCTTTCGCGGCAACCCTGATTGTTGCCGCCGCTCTCCCCCTCGCCAACATCGCCCAGGCAGCGCCCTTGGCGCGGTCCGAGGTAACCAAGCTCTTCCCCGGCCAGTTCGAGGCCCAGGTGAAGGGTTACCGCGTCAACTTCACCGGCAGCCGTGGCGGCTCGATTTCGGGCGTCGCCTATGGCCAGCAGGACACTGGCCATTGGTACATGAAGGGCTCCGCGCTGTGCGTTTCCTTCGACAAATGGACAAAGGGCGAGGCCAAGTGCGGTCGCATCAGCCAGCAGGGCGGCTGGTATGTTGCCCAGGGCAATGATGGTGATGTGCTCAAGTTCCGACGTACCGACGTGGCGCAGAACTAGGTCACTGGCCACCTGCCGCGATTGACGCGGGCAACGCCTCACGCCAAGGTGATTCCGATTTTGGAAGGGACTCATGACGGCGTTTGTTTCGACAGTAGCGCGCGGAGAAAAGCCGTGCACCGGGCTGCGGCAGGTCGCCGCCGCCTTCTTCTGCTTATCCCTTCTGGCTGGTTGCGCCAGCTTGCCCAAGGGCGAGCTGAAGACGCTCGGCTCCGAGGTCGTCCAGGAAAACATCGACTTCTCGACGCTTGACGTCAACGCCAAGCGCGCCAAGGCTGCCTACGCCCAGCCCGCACAGATCCGCACCGCCTATCCAAAGACCATCCGCGTGGCCACGCCGGGTGGCCGCGACGTCCAGTACTTCATCGAGCAGGACGACAAGGCGAAGGTGCAATACATCGTGGTGCGCGGCACCATGGACGACAAGACGCTGAGCGAGGACTTCGACGCCAAGGTGCGCGATGACCGCGCCACCAAGATCCCGATCCACACCGGCTTCGACCAGGATGCCCGCGCCGTGTGGAAGGATGCACAACCCTACCTCAAGAAGGGATATCAGACCTATGTCGTCGGCCACTCGCTGGGTGGCGCGGTGGCAGCCGTGCTCGGCCTCTACATGATCGAGGATGGCTACAAGGTCGACAAGATTTACACCTATGGCCAGCCGCGCTTCACCACGGCCGTGGGCGTATCGCAGCTCGGCTTCCTGCCTCTGATGCGGGTGGTCGACGAGAACGACCTGGTGCCGCTGTTGCCGCCCGGCGTGATGGTGAACAAGAAGTTCGGCCCCTACCAGCAGGTGGGGCCAGAGGTGATCCTGCTCGAGGGGCCGGACTATGTCTATCTTCCGGCCCAGACTGCGAGCGAACTCAGCCTCGGCGAATTCTGGCGCGACATGAGCGTTGCCGACCTGAAGGACCACAAGCTCAACAACTATATCCGGCGCATCGAGGACAAGATGACGGCGAGCCGCGCAGTCGCTTATAATTCGCGCGAGAACTACGTGGCGAAGAAGAAGGCTGTCGCGACGCTGCAGCCCGGGCAATGACTTCGGTCGAAGCCCTCATCGCCGCCTACCCACTGCTGGAAATGCTGGTGGGGCTTGTGATCCTGACAGTGGTGATCCTCGTCCACGGCACCGAGGTGCGGCTGGTCTATCGCCACTTCACCCGAAGCTGGGAGCAGGGCGGCACGACGATGGCTCCATGGCACTATAACGTCATGATAACGTCATGGTGTCGGTGGCTGCCGCCTCGCTTGCCGCCCTCCACCTCCTCGTCACCCTCATGTGGGCCTGGCCGATCTGGTGGACCGGGCTCATTCCCGGCATGCGAGACCCCTATTTCTTCGTGCTCGAAAACTACACCACTCTGGGCGATGATACGGTGAGCCTCCCCCAGGGGTGGCGTCTCATAGGCCCGGTCATCGCAATATCTGGTCTTTTCAACTTCGGCTGGACGGACTCCATCTTCGTCAACATGATGCATGACCTGGGCACGCTCGACCGCGCCCAGGCCCGCCGCGAACGCCATTGAGGCCAATCCGGGGCCGCCGGCGTTAACTTAACTTTTCGTTTACGATTGCCCCTCCGCCGACCCCGAGGCATATTTACTCCATATTAACGATATGGGCCGGGGCTTGCAGATGGGGAAGATCGGAAAGGGAGTGGCGCTGATGCTGGGCTGCCTTCTGGCGCTCGCCACCCCGTCGCTCGCCAGCAGCACCCAGAAGGTCTCTGCCTTCGCCCATGAATATTCCGAGACCCTTCCGCCCATCGGCTTCGTCGAGTTCTGCCAGCGCAATCCTGAAAACTGCCAGCCGGATGGCTCGCGCCAGCGCCGGATTTCCATGCCTGAGGAGAAGTGGCTTCTGGTGCGCATGGTCAACGCCTTCGTCAATGGCGCCATTGCCCCGGTGACCGACGAGACCCTCTACGGAACACCCGAATACTGGACGATCCCCACCGATGCCGGTGACTGCGAGGACGTGGTTCTGCTGAAGAAGAAGATCCTGATCTCCAAGGGCATCCCGGAAGAAGCACTGCGCATTACCGTCGTTCTGGACGAGCACGGCGAGGGTCATGCCGTGCTGACGCTGACCTCCGCGGCCGGCGACTACATTCTTGATAACCGCCGCAACGAGGTCCGCGTCTGGGCCAATACCGGCTACACCATGCTGAAGCGCCAGTCGGCGCAGGACCCGCGCAAGTGGGTGTCGCTCGAACCGGTCCGCGGCGGCTCCGCCATCGCCGGCACTGCCAGCAAGTAAGCGGGACATTTCATCATGCTCGGCCTTCCCTTCCGCATCGCCACCACCATCGCCATCGCGCTGTTCTTCTCCAGCAAGTGGGTGCGCCGCGCCGTTGCCGCCGTGCTGGTGTCCGCCACCATCGTCGCCCTCCAGCATCAGGACGTGCTTCAGGCGCTGGCCGGCCCGCAGT
>Ga0194035_1001239_pt1 | contig 13641 bp, 10 predicted proteins | sample JunL2320m_MetaG_FD_148680 | JGI IMG/M metagenome (GOLD analysis project Ga0194035, IMG submission 148680) | Anoxic zone freshwater microbial communities from boreal shield lake in IISD Experimental Lakes Area, Ontario, Canada - Jun2016-L239-20m | ecosystem: Environmental > Aquatic > Freshwater >...
ATCGAATTGATCGTCGGTGAAAATGCAAGTCTTCGCATGGTCAATATTCAGAATTGGAACACCGGTGTTTGGCATTTTGCAAGACAAAAAGCGAAGGTGTACTCTGGCGGAAAGCTTCAGTGGACACTTGCGGCTCTAGGCAGTCGCCTTTCGCAGGTGGCACAGGATGTTGCGCTCGTCGGAGTCGGCGCTCACGCACAAGTTAACGGCGTAATGTTTACCGAAGGCCGCCAGCAACTTATCTACAACACCCTTCAGCACCACGAAGCGGCTTCTTGCATAAGTGATTTGCTCTACAAAGGTGCGCTTCAGGATCGATCACGATTAGTCTGGCGAGGAATGATAAAAGTCGACAAGTCAGCGCAAAAAACAAACGGCTATCAGCGCAGCGACACTCTCATGCTGAGCGAGCATGCTCGGAGTGATTCGATTCCCGGTCTTGAAATCGAGGCTGATGATGTTCGCTGCACGCACGGAGCCACTAGCGGCCGAGTCGATCGCGAACAAATTTTTTACGCCCAGTGCCGTGGGCTATCGGCCGACGAGGCCGCGAGGCTGGTGGTGGCAGGATTTTTTCAGCAGGTCTTCGATCGGATTACGATTGCACCTGTGCGAGAAGCCCTCGCCGAGGCGATTAGCGAGAGAATTCGTCGGATACAATAATCAAGGAATCGACCAGACGATCGCCTGCTTGTGAGAACATTGGAGAAATAGTGTGAACGAATTTGTCAAAGTAGCGACCGCCGATGAGCTTTCCGACGGCGGTCATTTGCTCGTTGAGATTGCTGGGGAATTAATCGCTGTTTTTCGTGTCTCAAATGATTATTACGCGATCGATGATGTCTGCACTCACGACGGCGGTCCGTTGGTCGATGGAGAACTCACTGGTCATGCAGTTGCGTGTCCTAGGCATGGCGCAAAGTTTGACATTCGCACGGGCGCCGCGCTGTCGATGCCTGCGATTCGATCGACTCGATCGCATGTAGTGAAAGTGCAAGACGGTTCAGTCTTTGTGAAACTCTCCGACGGCACCTCATCGGGACCGACCAGCTTTATGAAACCGGCAAGCGAGTGCTGTGCCCCCCAGGCGTCCGTTGTGGTGACTCCTGAAACGCTTCTTGAATCGGTGCCGACAGAAGTTTTGGAAAGTGAATCGCTCAACTCAGGAAAGCTTTGCGAAGACTTGGTGCGTGAACTGCTCAAACAGGTCAAAGATCCTGAACTTTTTGTCAACGTAGTCGATTTGGGGTTGATCTACGCCGTGACGCTTCTACCTTCGGAAACTCCCGATGGTAAACAGAAGGTGTCTGTTGATATGACAATGACCAGTCCGGCCTGTCCTGCCGGGCCACAGTTGATTGGTGATACCAAACGGGTCGTGGCAGCTCATCCGCAGGTTTCTGGTGTCGAAGTGCGGATCGTGATGGATCCTCCCTGGACTCCTGATCGCATGACCGAAGCAGCAAAGGACCAGCTCGGTATCTTTTAGCGATTACCGGTATCTCGCCTGTTATTGATCATGGTTTCACGTGAAGTGATCATACTGTGATGAATCGTTGGGACACTCGACGCGATTGCATGAGCGTTCCAGTTCATCAGTCTCAACTGGCAGGAGCAAACCCTTGGCGCAGCGCGTTGTGATTTACGAGTGGGCCTCTTCAGGTGGACTTTCTGGCCCTGATCGGTTGATCTTTCAGGGTGATGAATCTGTCATGACTGCAATCAAGCGCGAAGGGCGCGCCATGCTTATGGCCGTCTGCCGAGATCTTGCTCGCGACGATCGATTTGAACCGGTGGTGCTTCTCGGTGAAGGAGATTTCAGCCTCCCTGATCGATGTCAGGTGGTGAGAGTTGCTTTTGGAGAGGAGCTTCACGCTCTTGAAAAAAGTTCTGCCGAAGCACCTTGGACACTTCCAATCGCTCCCGAAACAAAAGGCGTGCTTCAGCAACGAGTGCATCGGATTGAGCAGGCTGGAGGGAGGGTGATAGCTCCGAGTGCCGATTGGATTGCCGTTGCAGCCGATAAGCACCGCACGATTGGTGAACTTGCAGCGCGAGGCATAGCAGTTCCAGCTGGCAGAAGTGTCAATCCTGGTGAGATGGTTCCACCGGATTTTATTCGACCGATGGTGATCAAAGCTGATGCAAGCGTCGGTTGTGACGGCCTCGAAATGGTGTTTGAAGGCCAGCCGTCGCTGCGAGAGGAATCGACCCGCGTGGAGGCCTTGTGTGCAGGGCAGCCGGTAAGCGTGGCCTGTTTAGTCGGACTCAAAAAGATTCTCTGCCTGCCAGCCTGTTTGCAGCGAATATCGATTGGGCCACAGGAAAACCATCCCTCGTACAAAGGCGGCGAAGTTCCCATTGCATTGAATCTTGCCAAGCGTGCCGACCGTCTTGCCTACCGTGCCGTCACAGCCATGAAAGACGCAACGGCCATTCATGGCAGCCGCGTGATCGGCTGGATAGGAGTCGATCTTATTCTTGGAGATCGCGAAGATGGTCGCGATGATCGTGTTCTTGAAATTAATCCTCGCATCACAACATCGATTGTTGGGCTTGTGGAACTTTCACATTCGAGTTTGATTGGGGCAATGATCGATCTTGTCGAGGGTTCGGATTCCATGGCCGATCTTGTTTTCCAATCAGGTTGTCGAATGAGGTTCGACGCATCCGGTACGGTGGATCGGATATGCGACGACGACAAAGTTTTCTGACAGAGTCACGAGAGCAAAAACATGAAAACGAAACAAGAAGTTGCAGTCCTTGCGCTCGATATTGGAGGAGCCAATATTAAAGCGGCTGATGGCGAGGGATGGAGCTGGAGCGAGCCGTTTGCTCTCTGGCGATCGCATGAACGTCTGCAAGAAGTGCTCCACAGTGTGATTGTCAGATGTCCTTCCCTGCGACTCGTGGCGACCATGACTGGCGAAATTGCTGACTGCTATCCATCTCGCCGTGTTGGTGTGGAATGCATTATTCGAGCGCTTCGGCAGGTTTCGAGTGGTCGTGAATTGGGGATTTACCATCTGGGCGGAACGATCTGTTCGGCTGAAGTCGCACAGGAGCAGCCGCTTCAGGTTGCAGCATCCAACTGGCACGCCATGGCAAGGCTCGCGGCCTTTTATACGATCCAAGCCAGTGCAATGGTCGTTGATATTGGATCAACCACGACCGACATTGTTGTCATAAAGGACAGACTGCCATTTCCTCAAGCTTACACAGACGTTGATCGCATGGCCTGCGGCGAACTGGTGTACACCGGAGTCGAGCGAACGCCGGTGGCGACGACGTTGCAGGAGGCACAGTGGCAAGGGAAACTTCGACCGCTGGCCAGCGAACTCTATGCAACAAGCCTCGATGTCTGGCTCACGCTTGGCATGTTGAAGGAGCGTGAGCAACACGTGGACACGCGCGAGACTGCAGATGGTCGACCTGTTACTCAAAACCACGCACGAATGCGATTGGCGAGAATGTTTTTGGCTGACACTGAAGATTTTTCAACCAAAGATGCGATAGAGTTTGCCAATCAGTGTGCTACCGCTCAATCGCAGCAGGTGGCCTTTGCAATTCAAAAAGTCAGCAGTGTACTGGGGGGCGAGCCAGAAGAGATTGTGTTGTCTGGTCATGGCGAATGCCTCGCGCGTCGAGCAATCTCGCGGTTGGGATGGTCATCGAAATTGATTTCGCTGCGAGACGTATTGGGGGAATCACTTGCGCGAGCGGCCCCGGCACATGCCGTGGCGATGATTGCTCGTGGAGACCTCGCATGATGGCTGGGAAAAGCATTGTGGACGACCCACTGTCGATTCCACGATGGAAGATCGGGTGGCTCAAACAGACTGGTACTGTTGCTTCGATCAACTCACCCACATTTCAATCGATTGAACGCGACTTGGACCGAATGGGAACGGTCATCAAAGTTGGGGGAAGCATTTTGGATGCCCCGAACTCAAAGGAGATGTTTTCAGAACTTCTCGCATTGCTTCCCGAGCATCGCGTAGCACTCGTGTTTGGAGGCGGATTACAGGTTGAATCGCTGAGACAGGCAGATCGAATGTCTGTGCGACCATCTCAGGAAACTCACATTGAGGCGATTGAAGTGATGGGCAACGTGGCGGTGCAGATGGCCAGTATGTATGGAATCGATCTGACAAAGCAGTGGCCGCCTTGCAACAATCAGTCTCATTCTATTCGGAACATGAATAAAACGATTCTTGATGTTCGCGATTTTTTGTCGATGCATGAAGCGAACTGTGGTGGCCAGCCTTTGCCTGTGGGATGGAGTGTGACGAGTGATTCAATTGCAGCCCGTCTTGCCGCAGTCGCTGGATGGGATCTGCTTCTCGTGAAAAGTATCCAGCCGCCGTGGACGCTTCAAGAAGCTTACGATGCACGAATCGACCTGCTTGCAGATCGTGGATGGGTCGATGAATTTTTCCCGCATACCCTGTCAAAAGTCAAAAATATCTGGTGGACGGCACCAAATCAACCTGTTGAATTTTCTTAGTCCCACCACCAAGAGCGATCGGTGCGGGAGGCAAGTGCCGCAGACATTCCGTTGGCTACATCGTCGTTCTTCTGTGAGTTTGTGGCAAATTCCCAGGGTTGAAACTGCACTCCACCAGAGGCGCTAATCACCCACTGGTTCGACTTTTTGATCGCACTTGCAATCGTTGGAACAGTGCTTGGAGCATCGTACACAGGCATAAGAAGTTTCTGTTCGTCCAAAAGCGGTCCAAGGTCCAGCCCTACTTGACGATCGAGTTCACGGCCTCGCACAACAGCAGCCACAACCGCCAGATCGATACAGTTGAGCAGTTCACCGAAAATTGCCTCTCGCTGTGCGAGTTCTTCGTAATGAGTGGTCATCGAGAGACACCATTTTTTTGCAATCGAATTGGCTTCCGCCCTGCCCTTGCGTTTTCCCTGACTGTCGATCATGTCGTTTTCAGTCAAACACTCGACATGACGGCCAGTGATTTCCCATGCGAGTTCATCGGCATCCCGTCCTATGGGTTCGTAGCGAGCCTCGAGCCAAAATCTCGGCATCATGCCACCGATTCCGCTGCCCCCGGGAGGAACCATTGAAAGATAACTTGGCAGACCTTTCACTCCCGAAGGTTCAAAACCCATAGCAATTCTTTTCATCCGGTAGTCGGCAGCAACAAGCACTCTTGCGAAATGACTATTTTCAGGAACTCCTCCCACAGAGACGGTCTGAGGACCAAGCGTGGTCTCGATCGCTCGGAGCGTTGCGTCGGGACTCGGACCGATCGTTTTTTGTTTTCGTAAAAAAGTGTTGAGGCGTTTTATACCATCGGCACTTGGATCAATCGAACATCGCATGCCCCCGTTTCTCGCGCCATCAATTGCACGCAGACTGACAATCAGATCTTCAAGTTGAAGAAGCGGCTTTCCGCTTGTTGCGCCAACCATGTCGCCGAGGGGATTTACGGCGATGGCCTCGGCCGGACCGACGAGCACGATATCCTTGTTTTCAGAATCAAGAAAAAGATACCGAATACCTGTCAGACCGCTGAGAAATAAAACATCGGCTGAAAGAGGCTCTCCCTGAAGCGTTGCTTTTTGAACAGCGGTCACGAGTCCGGAAAGCGAAATCTTGCGAAGCTTTGATGTCGCAAATCCCTCTGCCGGCGTGCCCTTCAAGAGTTCTTTTCGAGCACGCGATAATTCCTCGCGGGCGTGTGGATCGAGATTTCCGACAATGCCCTGTGCATCGATTGAAATTCCACCCACAGCCTGGCCAAATCCGCCACCAAAACCACCTTGGGCGTTTATGGTGGACGGAATCAAAGATAAAAAGGCAACGCAACCGCAAAAGATACAAGCGACCATCGAGATCGCAGCGTTTCTGGCGTGAGAGACAGTTGTCGTGAAGGCCATTGATAAAAATCCGATCCTAAAGGTCTATAGGTCTGTGAGTGCGAGTAAACAATGAGGCTTTTGCCAGCACCGATATTCAATCGCCTCTAGTCTTAGGCACAAATGTAAGTCATGCTGGATAGACTCGGAAAGACCATCCCTTTCGAGAATAACACACGTTGTGAAGATTTCGGCAGGTCGATCAACGTTTTTAACCCGAATTCAGGCCGGCATTGATGCTCAACGTCCAGAGTTCTTTTGGCAGGAAGAGCGAATTTACAAGAGAGTAAATCGTTTTCGGAAAGACCCAGACAAGAGGCCTCTTCTCAGGCAACGCATATCCACGAACGCCCCATAGAGAGCGACACGATTTTTTTATGACGAGAGAAGAAGCGTATCTTGTTGTGCGAGATCCAGTGGCGGGGCAGTCGATTTTGCGTCTTGTGCAGTCTGAGCGATTCACGCTCGGCAGAACCCCGACCAATCATGCAGTGTTACAGGACGAACGTGCCAGTCGAGTGCACTGTGAAATATTTCATGGCTCTTCCGGATGGATAGTTCGCGATTTGAAGAGTCGTAATGGAACGCTCGTCAACGGTGAATCGCTCGACTCCGACCAGACGCTTGTCACCGGTGATGTGATTTCAATTGGTCGAGTAGAAATCCTTTTTTGTCAGGGAGATCCCCCGACCGATCCTTCCGAGGATCATCCGGTCGATGCGGGCACCGTCACCGGAGTGATGCCGGACGAGTTAGCCGAGTGGCATGCGTCGATCGTACACCGACGCAGCCGCAGTCGTTTGCTTGAGCACATGAATGAATCGGTCTCCACAACGCCTCGCGTCGGCAGGGCGGCCGCAGAACTGTGTCGACTCTCGTTTTCACTCGGAAGAAGTGGCGACATGGCCGACAGCGCCAAGCTCTCACTTGAATGTGCAATGCATGGCGTCGGAGCCACTCGCGGCGTAGTGCTGCTAACGAAATCTGGATTTGTCGGGCCGTCCTCGGTGGATACGCTTGAACTGAAGGCTTCTCTTCCTCATCGTGTCAAACCGGAGGAACTTCCTTGGGCGGCCTGCGCAACGGTACTGTCGAGTGACGAAGCCGTGCTGGCTGATCTGGCCGGTTCTTCACGGCAGAAGAAGTCAAGTGAATCCGTACGCGGCGTAAGTTTTTCAGCGCCGGTACGATCGGCAGGCAAAGCAATTGGAGTATTGCATCTGGAGGTTGCCAAGAGCATCAATCAGGCAAGCCCTGACGATCTGGAGTTTGTGCTGGCGGTGTGCGATGCGCTGGGAGTGGCGATTGAAAATCTTGCGGTTCGCGAAAAACTCTCAAGCAAGCTTGCGCAGACGGCGGATGAAAATAAGCAACTTCGACATCGACTCGGCCAGGAAATTCAGATGATCGGAAAGAGTCCTGGCATCAACGCGATCATCGCACAGATCGGCCGTGTCGCGGCAAGCAAAGCGACAGTACTGGTGCGGGGAGAAAGCGGCGTCGGCAAGGAACTTGTCGCTCGCGCGCTCCACGATGCGAGTCCAAGAAACGCGGCTCCTTTTGTCTGTTTAAACTGCGCTGCAATTACAGAAACACTTCTTGAAAGTGAACTGTTTGGGCATGAAAAAGGCTCCTTTACGGGGGCGACGGAACGAAAAATCGGTAAGTTTGAGGCCGCTGATCGTGGGACGTTGATGCTTGACGAAATCGGTGAAATGAGTCCTTCGATTCAGGCCAAGTTTTTGCGAGTGCTCGAAGGCCATCCGTTCGAGCGGGTTGGTGGACATAGCCGAGTTCAAACAGATGTTCGCGTGGTTGCAGCGACCAATCGAGATCTCGAACAGGCGGTGACCGCTGGAGAGTTTCGACGCGACCTCTATTTTCGGTTGAAGGTGGTCGAAATCATGGTGCCTCCACTGAGGAAAAGACCCGAAGATATCGAACTGCTGACGCGACATTTTCTCGAGCGATTTTCAAACGAGACCGGTCGGAAAAATTTGGGATTTACGCCGGCGGCAATCGAAGCGATTCGGACCTATCGATGGCCCGGAAATATTCGTGAACTTCGTAATGTTATCGAACGCGCTGTGGTGCTTTCTCAAGAGGATCAAATTGATGTCGATGAGCTATCGCTCTCAAAGCTGGCAACTTCAGGAGACACTGGAAAAGTACAGGAAAATCCAAAACCATATGCACCCCAATCGCTCGAGGAAATGGAACGTCTTCATATCGGAGCCACGCTGAGTGCCACTGGAGGCAATAAGTCAAAAGCGGCGTCCATTCTTGGCATCGAACGCTCGACGCTCGATCGCAAACTTGCCAAGTGGCAGACGGATGGAAAAGCTTCGTAAAAAAATCAAGTGACTCAAACTTCATTCGAATGCAGGCGAAGAATCTTTTGAGTCGAGATCATCGATTTCATCGATAAATTCTGGTGGGAAAAGATCGCCTTGCGGTAGATCGGGTGGTTTTCCGGTATTGCGAAGGCTCTTTTGTTTTGGCTTTTTGTTGCGTATGTGATTCGGCAAGGGAACGGACACATCTGTTTTGTGTGTGGCTGTATCTGCAGGAGGAATGGAAGAAGTCTCGATGACTCTCCAGGAATCGCTTGCAGAGGATGGAATGTTAAATTCATCGAGCCATCGCTGAACCTCTTGGGACGTGGCGGGAGCACATGGTTTAGCATCGTACTGAATAGCGAGGAGAGGATTCTCACGGGATCTCCTTCGCAGATCGTTGAGCCACACGTCGCTCTCGATGCAGGTCGCGCGGCGTCTGCGAGCTGCGGCGGCCAGACGTCGATCGCTGGAAACGACAACCAATTGCAACGGCGAGGTGTCGCTGGCGACAAGTTCCTCGATCAGCGAATCCGCATCGGGATATTCACGAGCAAACCAGACGCGAAGTCCCCGATGTGCAAGACGCGATGGGAGGCCGTCAGGAGCTTCAGCGGCATCGAAAACAACGATTACATTCGAGGTTTCATGGCCAAGCAGGTCGACCATGAGATCCAGAAGTGCCGTACGGGATTCTTCAAATCCTCGGGTTCCTCGCCCCTTACCGAAAACGCCCGAGGCATGAAGAACGTTGTATCCATCCACGATCACCGTCACGAAAAACTCCTTTGAATCTCGAGTTGGTGCGTGTCTGTCACAGCGACCGACAACGTTTTCCCCAACAGAGAGTTTACAAAAGTCGGTGCTTGATTCGACCACCAACAATTGTTGCAACAGCCCGCCCTTCGAGCGTCCATCGGTCAAATGGCGAGTTGACGCTCTTCGACTTGAACGTCCCGACATCGACTTGCCACCGCTGAATTGGATCGATGATTGTGATGTCAGCAATCGATCCAATCCGAAGGGTACCACGATTGATTCCAAGAATGCGGGAAGGCAAAACACTCATTGCCTCGATCAATCTTGGCCAGCCGATTCTTCCGGTGGCCACAAGTCGCGTGACTGAAAGGCCTAATGCCGTTTCCAACCCGAGAATACCGAAGGGCGCCCGATCGAGTTCGAGCATCTTTTTTTCGCGTGCATGCGGTGCGTGATCGGTAGCAATACAGTCGATGGTACCGTCGACAATGCCCTCAATCACACCCTCCACATCGACTGCCGTTCGTAGGGGTGGGCTCATTTTGAAGTTGGAATCAAAGCCCCACATGCATTCATCCGTGAGCGTGAAATGGTGAGGGCAGGCCTCTGCCGTGATGCGCACACCCCTCGCCTTTGCCGCGCGCACAAGTGCCACTCCTCCAGCAGTCGACACATGCATGACATGAAGTCGGCCACCAGTGACTTCGGCAAGCGCAGCGTCACGGCCTATCAGCACCTCTTCGGCAGCCGCCGGCATGCCGGTCAGTCCAAGTACGAGTGACACAAGACCTTCGTGCATTACACCGCCACGGGAGAGTTCGAGTACCTCTTCGTGCGCGAGAATTGGCTTGTCGAACATCAGGCAGTATTCAAATGCTCTTCGCATCAATTCCGCATCGTAAACCGGTGCGCCGTCATCGCTAAAAGCGACTGCTCCAGCTTCCACTAACTGGCCAATCTCCGCGAGCTCCTTTCCCTCCCGGTTTCGGCTGACGCATCCGACGACAAACACGTTGCAGTGATCGGCCCGTACAGCCTTCTGATGAATAAATTCAACTGCGCCCTGAGTATCGATAGGAGGCTCAGTGTTGGGAATGCAAGCAATCGACGTAAATCCTCCAACGATCGCTGCGGCAGTGCCGGTTTCGATGGTTTCGTCTTCTTCGCGGCCAGGTTCTCGTAGGTGCACGTGCATGTCGACGAGTCCAGGAGAAACAATCATGCCAGTGGCATCGATCACTTCATCGGCATGGACGTCGGGTGGATCGATTGCCACAACAACGCCTTCGCGAAGAAGAAGACTGGCAACCCGGTCAATATTTTGAGATGGATCGACAAACCGCCCACCCCGCACAAGCAATGATGCCATCAGAGGGTTTTTCCTGAACTGTGTGAACGGGGGCCGCAGGTGAGCCAGAGCACAGCCATGCGAACGGCAATCCCATTAGTGACTTGATTGAGAATCAGCGATTGCGGGCAATCGGCGACGTCAGCGGTAACCTCGACGCCTCGATTGATTGGGCCTGGTGCCAGAATCAGAAGATCTTTTTTTGCACCGGCGAGACGCTGTTTATTCATGGCGTAGAGGTGGGCATATTCTCGCACCGATGGAAAAGGACGAGTGCTTTGACGTTCAAATTGAATTCTCAGCAGGTTCAGGCAGTCGCACCGTGGAAGAATCGCATCGAGATCATGCGATACTTCTGCACCGAGTTCGGCCCATCGCGGTGAAACCAGTGTTGGAGGCCCACAAAAGATTACTTTCGCACCGAGTTTAGTGAGTCCCCAGAAGTTTGATCGAGCGGTGCGACTGTGCGCGATGTCGCCCACCATCGCAACCGTGATGCCCTTTAAGTCTCCCAGTCGTTCTTGAATCGAAAAAATATCGAGCAGACCTTGCGTGGGATGTTCATGAGGACCGTCGCCAGCATTGATTACGCCAACATTCAAATGCTGGGACAAAAGGTGCGGCGTTCCTGGAGTTTGATGTCGAACTACAACCGCATCGATCCCCATCGCCTCGATATTTTTTGCTGTGTCAATGAACGACTCTCCCTTGGAAAGACTGCTTCCAACAGCAGAAAAATCGACGACATCAGCTCCAAGCCGTCTGGCGGCAAGCGAAAAACTCGTACGAGTACGAGTGGAGCTTTCAAAAAACAGATTGGCAATCGTTGCACCGGAAAGCACGGAAAGTTTTCGTCTGCAACCGTCGGTGGCTTCTTTGAACATCGCAGTCGTGTCGAGCAGGAGCTTGATCTCATCCGAGGTGAGTCGCTTTAGATCGAGCAGATGGCGATGCGTCCATGCAGAAGGAACCACTTTCTGCTGCGGAAGAGAGCTCGACATGAAAAAACCTTTGAAATGTTCTGTTTGAGAGCTTAGCGCATCAATTTGTCGCTTGAGTCTATCCAGCAAAGTGCCAATGTGCCAAAGCCCCATTTACCCATATTCTTTAGTCGACTTTTGCGAAAGATCATCGATCTTGCCACTGCCTAAAGACCTCTCTACGATCCCGCCTCTGAAAAGGCTCGGCTCACAAAAAAATCGTAGTGTTCACGCCAATGTTATCGAGCACCAAACATCAACCGAGTCATCGAGTTTCTGAGGGAAAAAACGTGCAGCGACGAGGTCGATCGAATGACTGCAACAAGCGACCTGGCTGGTCGGATGAAACCAGATATTCAGCGGTTCTCATGCTGCTGTTTTGCATGCCTCTGACAGGATGCGCGTCGGCCATTACGTCGCTCGATTTCTCAGAAGCCTTTCTTGGAAAAACAGATGACGCGGATGAACGTGACGAGCAATCCATAGACGATGATTCACAACGTACTGCCGATCCCGAACCGACGGTATCAATCGAAGAGGCTCTGGACCGACTTTCACGCATCGGCGGCCTCGATGCTACCGGCCGAGAAATTCTTGTTTCAGCCTTAGAGCACTCGCGACCAGACGATTGGCCGATCATCATCGATACGTTTGCATCAACACTTGAAGAGCGTCGTCGCAATCGACCATTAGTCGACCAATCTTCTTCTTTTATTCAGAAAGAATTAAGCAATCCGCATTCTGTTGGTGAAACGATTGCAGCGATTCCAAGCGTTCATCATTCGGCAGATTTGCAAGAAAGTGATGTTCAAGAAAATCGAGTTATCGATGTTCCTGGACCATTGGATTCAATTGTTTCACAAAGTGTCGCGACGCATGAAAAGGAAGCGACACCGATTGCAGAGGTTTCTGAAATCCCAGTACATCTCGAAGAGAAGACATCGGAAATATCAAAACCGATTGAATCTCAAGGCATCGTACCGTTGGCCAATCAAACTCTCGTGCCAGCAGATTTCCACAGTCACGAGCAGACGGATCCCATCTCGTCAACACAGCCCCCGCTCGAGGAATTCGCAGACACGGACGCTTCTTGGGAAGATGCGATTCTCGCCTGTGTCAAACGCATTGAGGCAGCCAATCAGGCACGTGCCGAGCGAGGATTTCACGAGGATTCTCTCGGCAGCACAGCAAGACGCGAGGTGGCGCTACGATTACTTCGATCAATTTCAAATGGTGGCTCAAGCGAGCCACAGTTGCCCATTGAAGGACTCGACAGCGATGAGGCGAAATTCTGGCACGACGAAGTTGCAGCACTCGTCAAAGCGCTGCCGAGTGAGACGCGATGTGACGCCGATATCTCGTCGGCGGCCGATGGACTTGAAAACGCATTGCAGCTTACGCGAAAACGTGCTCCCTTGGCCGTGCGCAACTGCATGTTTGTCACGAAGGTTCGCAGTTGGGGTGTTGTGGAGCAATTTCCCGATTCTAAATTTGTTCGTGGTCAGGACGTGATTATTTACTTTGAACTCGACAATCTCTCGACTGCTTCCGGACCAGGCGGATATCGGACGGCCATTGAAACGTCCCTAGAAGCGGTGAATGAATCGGGTCAGCGAGTGAGTCTGCGACGTTTTCCAACACTCGAAGAAACCTGTCAAAGTGCCAGACGCGATTACTTCGCGAGATATATTTTTCGAATCCCGGACGACATGACTCCAGGCAGGCATCGTATGGAAGTAGCGGTCAGTGATGTCCTTGGTGGGAAAAAAGGACGGGCAGCGATCGATATGGAGATTCTTTCCGAAGGAGATGAGCGTCCTGGCGTGAGCAACATCATTCCAGCCGAGAGACAGACTCTTTCTGTCGGATTCTCACAGCCAATCCGCAATGGTCTTGCGATTGAGTGATAGTAGAAAATATTTCCAACCACATTGTGCTGCGTTGAGCGAACGACTTTGCTATGTCAGTAAACAATTGTGAGTGTGTCGCGGATTGTGTTTTTCGCGAATGCTTCTCAGAAACGCCAGCTACCGTGGAAGGCGTGGCGGGCATGAAGCAGAATCAGATTGATCGCTTGAAATGAGATTCAGTTCGCGCAGAATTCCCTCTACGGCAGCACTCTGCTGGCAGTCAAACGATTCAAACGGGCTGGCAACGACGCTTGTGCAGATTCCAAGACGAGACAGAGCCTCTTTGAGTCCAACAATAAATCCTCCCGGCATGCGTCCGATCCGGTAGAGGCGATCGATTGTCATGACCTGTTGATGACAGCGCTCCACCGTCGTCGTATCGCCGCAGGAGATCGCATTGTAGAGCGATACAAACAGTGACGGAT
>Ga0194035_1001241_pt1 | contig 13626 bp, 11 predicted proteins | sample JunL2320m_MetaG_FD_148680 | JGI IMG/M metagenome (GOLD analysis project Ga0194035, IMG submission 148680) | Anoxic zone freshwater microbial communities from boreal shield lake in IISD Experimental Lakes Area, Ontario, Canada - Jun2016-L239-20m | ecosystem: Environmental > Aquatic > Freshwater >...
CGTTACGGGGTAACCGTGAACGCAGTTGCACCAGTGGCCCTGACGCGCATGACCGAAAATCTTTCACCAACTCCTCCAACCGACGAGGAACGCGAACTCGGTTCGCCTCGTTGGATTGCACCGATTGTGACGTGGCTGGCTTCAGAAGAATCAAAGGCAATAACCGGTCGTGTGTTTGAAGCAAGTGGTCGAGTGTTGGCAATTGCTGAAGGTTGGCATCGCGGCCCTACTCACGAACCAGTTGACGATGCAGCAATGCTTGGCCCAATTGTTGAAGAGTTGATGACGAAGGCTCGCCTCAATGCCGGCATGGACGGCAGAGATGGCTCGTGGCCACAACCACAACCGAATAAATAAGCCGACTTCGCATCGGTAAATTAGAAGAGTCGCAGCTCGTCAGTTCGCTTGCCACGTAGTTCGTCGTAGTCGACTTCACACCAACCCATGCCGCGGCTTTCGGCTAGCACGCGAGCCTGAGGCTTGATCGACTGAGCGACAAAGATGCCACGAATGTTGCCGAGGGAAGTATCGGCATGCAAGCAGTCGATATAACGAGTGAGTTGTTCAACACCGTCGATCTCTCCACGGCGCTTGATCTCGACGGCAACTGTTTGGCCAGTTGCATCGCGACAGAGTAAATCAACTGGGCCAACCGCTGTTGGGTATTCGCGACGAATCAGCGTCAGTCCAGGCTCGATTGACTCCGGGAGTGCAGCAAGTAGTTCTTGCAGGTGTGCTTCGACTCCGTCTTTTGTGAGTCCTGGGTCTTCACCTAGTTCGTGTGACGAGTCGCTAAACACTTCGTGTAGATAGATGGTCAACGTTTCACCTTTTGGATTAGTGACAACCCACTTGTCGTCGTGCTCGACAACAGTGTTGGGTGCATTCATCCAGTTGAGTGGTTTGTATGCGCCGCCATCAGCATGAATCGCGATGCATCCATCAGCTTTGCGCATCAACAGTCGGTTCGCTTCAGGTAGCGATGCATCGAGTCTGCCCTCGTACACGACGCTGCAGCGTGCAACTACCAGTCTCATGCGTGTAGAAACTAGATCAACGACCGACGTGTTCGCGCATTCTCTTTTGGATCAAGTTGCGACGCGCTTGCAAATCTCGGTATGTCAATGTGTCGACCGAAGTCTCGACACCAAGACCTGCTTTAATGCTGTCCATATTGATTTCCACCGCTAGATGGTCGATGCCGAGTTCGCGGCCAAGGCGCTCGCCGTGGCGCTCTGCAAACAGCATCGAGATTGCAGTGACCTCTTGGATGATGTCGAGGTCGGGTGCCAAGCGCGCGATTGCACCATCCAGAAACACCATGTTTTTTACATACAACATGAGCTCTTTTGGCATTCGTGCGCCGTATCCCATCATCGCCTTGACGATGCGCTGTACTTCGTTGACGAGTTCTTCGCCAGACAGTGTGGTTGGGTCGACAACTGGCTGATCCAGATTGAGATCTTTGATCACAGCCTGAATGTCGGTATCGAGGGGCAGTGCTCCCAAGTCGCGCAATGCCTCAATCTGTCCAACAACATTGTTGGTTGTTGCATTGAGCATGAGTCGCAAGAACGCCATTCGGCGCGAGCCGGTGAGGCGACCAACGATGCCAAAGTCGAGTAACGCAGTGCGACCATCTTTCATCACAAACAAATTGCCACCGTGCAAGTCACCGTGGAAGACACCATGGATCATCGCTCCTTCCATGAATGCAATCATTCCTGTGCGGATAACTTTTACCGTGTCGATACCAGCCGCTTGCATGCCAACTGCATCGTCAAACTTGAATCCTTCAAGACGTTGCATCACGAGCACACGCCGAGCGACGAGGCTCGGATGTGGACGCGGCACGATGTATCCATCTTGATGCAACTCGTGCAGCATCTTGGCGACATCGAGCATGTTGTCGGCTTCGATGCGAAAGTCGAGTTCTTCCACGATGGTTTCTGCAAAAAGTTCTACAAGTGCGGGTGGGTTGGCAAGCGCGCTGATCTTGATGCGTCCAATCATGTGCGGGGCAAGCCACGCCATGACTCGCAGATCTTTACGCACGAGTGTCGAAACAGTTGGTCTTTGTACTTTGACAACCACTTCCTCACCGGTGATCAACGTGGCCAAGTGAACCTGAGCAATTGAGGCAGCGGCAAGTGGGGTGGTTGCAAATGTGCTGAAAACATCGGTGAGGCGGGCTCCAAGATCTTGTTCGACTACACGCTGTGCCTCTTCAAATGAAAATGGTGGAACTTGGTCGCGACAGAGTTTGAATTCGTTGACGAGTTCGACTGGGAACAATCCTTCGCCGCTTGAAATGATCTGACCAAGCTTGATGTAGGTAGAGCCAAGGCGCTCAACGGCCTTACGCATGCGCAAAGAAATAAATGCGCGTGATGCTTCAGGAGTCTCAAACTTATTTCGTTTCTTTTTAATAAACCAAGGCAACAAAGCCATGCTGAGAACAAATACAACAGTGATCAATCTGGCGACAGGTGGAATCTTGGTTGGTTTCGTGAGCACTGGCACTTCACGCTGGGCTTCGGCGCGCAAAGCAACTGCTGTTTTTTGCCACTTGATGTTGTCGAGTTGCAAAACCCAAGGCGGGTTTTGGTCAAACGCGCCCCAGTCGGTGTCGGGAATAAAAGTCACCTGTCAATTCTGCCCGCGCGAAGCGCATCTACAACTTGGTGTGCCAAATGTTGTTGGCAGACGATGAAGTCAGGGAGCCAAGTGTCACGCATGTTGTATATGAGTGGCGATCCGTCGGTTCGGCTTGTAAAAAGTCCTGCTGCTTGGGCAACCACCATTGGCGCAGCAGAGTCCCATTGGTGCATTCCGCCCTCGTGCACATAGATGTCGGTTTCGCCAAGCACCACCGCCATTGCCTTTGCGCCGGCCGAACCAAGTCGTGCAACTTCGCAGTCAAGAGCCTGGGCCACGATGATTGCGGCATCGGTGGCACGATTTCGCGAGACGACAAGTCGGGGCTTACCTTCATGTTGAGGTGGTGTTGGCGGCGGCGTACCTGTTGAAAGAGTGAGTCCAAATGCTGGAAGGGCAACTGCACCTGCGGTGAGCGTGCCCTCATTGGAATGAGCACCGTTTGAATCTTTGCGCTCCCACAGTGCAATGTGCACGGCCCAATCAGCTCGATCAAACTCCGAATATTCTTGCGTACCGTCGAGCGGATCAATAATCCAAACCCGATCGGCAGTTAGACGATTGGAATCGTCAGCGGCTTCTTCGGAAAGAATTGCATCGTTTGGTCGGTGCTCGGCAAATGCTTCATCTAAAAACCGTTGTGCCGCAGCATCACCAACATCCTTGGCCAACCACGTTGATGCACCGTCGTTATAGAGACGCTCGCGCACCGCAAGCAGACGCTTGCCAGTTTCTTCTGCTAGATAATGAGCGAGTTCGTGATCGTCGAACTTCACGAAATACTACGCCCAAGATCAATCGCTGCGCGAACTGCTTCACGTACGGCATCTTCATTTGCTCCAGATGCAACGAGTGCAGAAACCTGGCGCTCAAGTTGTTCTGCTGCCACTTCGTCAAAAGCATCGATGCGCTTGTTGGTTGCGATGGTGGATGCGGTGAGGAGCACGATTGCAGCGATAGAAGTGACAAGGCCAATACCGATGATGCCACCGTTGTTATTGGAGACAATGCTCGTGGCAATGATGCCTCCAATACCCGCTACGAAGACAGCAGCACACACGATGCGGATGCGCTTCAGGGCGGTGTTCATACTGTTTGTATCGTATTGCGTTATCGCGAAAGGGGCTTGTACTTAATACGCCGAGGTTGATCGGCTGCGCCACCCAATTCTTTTTTGCGCCATGCCTCGTAGTCGGTGAAGTTGCCTTCAAACCAACGAACTTGGCTGTCGCCCTCAAACGCCAACACGTGTGTTGCAATGCGGTCGAGAAACCAGCGATCGTGGGAGATCACTACAACGCAACCAGGAAATGCTTCGAGAGCAGTCTCGAGCGCGCGCAGCGTGTCAACGTCCAGATCGTTAGTAGGTTCGTCAAGCAGCAGTAAGTTGCCGGCTTTTTTGAGCATCTTTGCCAAGTGCACGCGATTGCGCTCGCCACCCGACAAGTCGCCAACACGCTTTTGTTGGTCAGAGCCCTTGAAGTTGAAACTTGCAACATATGCGCGTCCATGAATCTCGCGTCCACCGACTTTGAGTGTTTCGGCTCCGTCGGTGATCTCTTCGTAGACCGATGCGTCTGCGTTGAGTGTGTCGCGACTTTGATCGACGTAGCTCATCTGTACGGTGTCGCCAATAGTGATCGTGCCAGCGTCGGGTGCTTCTTGACCGCTCAACATATTGAACAACGTTGTCTTACCCGCACCGTTTGGTCCGATGATGCCAACAATGCCAGCAGGTGGAAGCGAGAACGAAAGATTTTCGATCAACAGACGATCGCCAAAACCTTTGCTCAGATCTTTCACTTCAATAACGGTGCCGCCCAATCGTGGACCAGCAGGGATAGCGATCTCGAGTCGGTCAGGCCCAGAGTCAGCAGCCTGGGCCTCGGCATGCAACTTGTCGTACGCAGCAAGACGAGCCTTACCTTTTGACTGGCGAGCCTTTGGTGCCATGCGAACCCACTCGAGTTCGCGTTGCAATGTGCGCTTGCGTGCGTCGTTAGATTTTTCTTCACGACCAAGACGCTCTTGTTTTTGCTCAAGCCAACTGGTGTAGTTGCCTGAAAACGGAATGCCGCGTCCGCGGTCAAGTTCCAAAATCCACTTGGCCACGTTGTCAAGGAAGTAGCGGTCGTGGGTGATAGCCACGACAGTGCCTGGATATTCCTGCAAGAAACGCTCGAGCCAGTCAACGCTCTCGGCGTCCAAGTGGTTAGTTGGTTCGTCTAAGAGCAGCAAGTCTGGGCGGCTGAGCAACAAGCGACAGAGTGCAACTCGACGTCGCTCTCCACCAGAAAGTTTGGTGACATCAGCATCATTCGGTGGGCAACGCAGTGCATCCATTGCAATTTCAACATTGCGCTCGAGAGCCCATGCATCGGCTGCCTGAATTTTTGCTTCAAGATCTGCTTGTAGTGCACCGACTTTGTCAAAGTCGGCATCTGGTTCGCCCCACATTGCTGTGACTTCTTCGTAGCGCGCGAGCAAGTCGCGAATCGGTGCAACGCCATCCATCACATTGCCAAGCACATCTTTTGTTGGGTCGAGTTTTGGTTCTTGTTCGAGAATCCCGACGCTAAAACCTGGGGTGAGTCGTGCTTCGCCCGTATAGCCATCGTCAGTGCCGGCCATGATCCGCAGCAGGCTCGACTTACCGCTGCCGTTTGATCCGATGACCCCTATCTTTGCGCCAGGGTAAAAAGACAACGAGATGTCCTCAAGCACAGTGCGATCTGGGGGATAAAACCGAGCCAGTTTGTAACAGGTGTAAATAAATTCTGCAGCCATGACGCCTACAAACTAGTGGCAACGCCGGACAGCGGGGCAGTGCTAGTTTGGAAACTGTTCGGGAGAGAGTTTTTTCCGTTTACAGACACACCTCAAAGGGGATTATTTAACATGGAACTTCTATCGCAGGACTATCTCTACAACATGGGCTTCCGTTGGTTGCACATTCTCGTCGGCATCACTTGGATCGGTTTGCTGTACTACTTCAACTTGGTGCAGGTACCAGGTTTGGCCGCTTACGGCGATGAGGGCAAAGCACGCAATATCACGATCGACAAGATCGCACGTCGCGCCTTGTGGTGGTTTCGTTGGGCTGCAATTGCAACTCTTGCAACCGGTCTTCTCATCACCGGCCAGAAGGAATACTGGAACAACTTCCTCAATGGCTCGGCTGCTGGCAACGGTCACGACGTCGCCATTTCGGTAGGCATGTTGCTCGGCATCTTGATGGCAGCCAACGTCTGGATGATCATCTGGAAAAACCAAAAGGTTGTTCTTGCAAACGTTGTCAACGTGTTGGGTGGTGGCGAAGCAAATGCCGATGCACCAACTGCTGGTCGCAAAGCACTTTTGGCATCCCGTCAAAACATGATCTTCTCTGTGTCGATGTTGTTCTTCATGGTCGGATCCGCTCACTTTTATAGCGGCGCATTTGGTGACGCAACGAGCAGCAATGCTCGGATGTTTTTTACCATCGCACTCGTAATCACTGCATTGCTCGAACTCAATGCGATCGGCATCTTCGGCGGCATCAAAGCTGGCAACAAGATGTTGTGGATGTATGAGAGCCACAAGAATGCACTCATCTCATCGGGAGTGTTGTGGTTGGTGTTGTGGATTCTTTCCGAGGTCATGCTCGGTAAGTAAGCGTTTTATCGTTCTTCGTAATTAAGAAAGCCGGTCTTACTTAACAGTGAGATCGGCTTTCATGTTTTGGTGGCCAGGCACAGTGCAGATCAACACATAGTTGCCGGCAGCAAGGGTCACTGAGCCACTGTCGATGTCGCCATTTTGGTTGACCTTGAGCTCGAAGCCACTTACTTTGGTGTCTCCTTGCACGACGACGAGGGTGTGGCGAATGGAGTCTTCGTTGATGTAGCCGACAGCGACATCGCCTGCAACAACTTCATAACTCGCCTTGTCAAACTTGAGGCCCGAAACGGCGTGAACTTCAAGATCAATAGTGGCTGGCAATGTTTCGGCTGGTGCAGATGACGAGCTCGAGCAAGCCCCAAGTGCAACAACGAGAGCGACAACGGGCATCAATGCAAGTGAATTTTTAGCAAATCGATTCATAGAAACATAATAACTGTCTAGGGGTGAGCGAAAAGTGGGCTCGTTCCCGAAGTTGAGATGTACTTAGTCACACCCCGTCGCACAAGTGGCTCAGAGTAGAATGAGGATGATGCTTGACCGCCCTCAACCCGAGGAATTTGGCGCCAACTCTTGGCTCGTTGAAGAGATGTATGAGCAATACCGCAGTGACCCAGCGTCTGTGGGCGCAACGTGGCAAGAGTTTTTTAGCGACTTTCGTCCAGCTGGTGCTCCCCGGATCGACAACACAGCTGAAATTCTGCGCCCGCTCTTATTGCCACCAGAAGATGTAGACGGACAAATAGCTAAACCTGCCAAGCCAGTCGCAACATCGCCTGGGGTAGAGCCACCAGCACCGCGCACGCTTGCACCTGTCGAAATTTTGGCCGACCCCGCACCAGAGCCGTTGCGCGGAGTGCCCGCCGCAATTGCAACCAACATGGAGCGCAGTTTGTCGGTGCCAACCGCAACGAGTTTTCGCAATGTGCCAGCCAAGTTGCTTGAGGTGAACCGCAAGGTCATCAATAACTATCGCGGACGCACAGGGCAGGGCAAAGTTAGTTTTACTCATCTCATTGGTTACGCGGTTGTGCGTGCAATTGCCGACTCTGTGCCAAACATGAAAAATTCATTTGCAGTCGATGCCGATGGCAAAGCACAATTGCAAAAGCGCTCCCACGTCAACATCGGTCTTGCTGTCGATGTCGACAAGGGCAATGGTCAGCGTTCGTTAGTAGTCCCTGTACTTCGTCATGCCGACACGCTCGACTTCGCAGGCTTCTTGTTTGCGTATGACGACATCATTCGTAAAGTTCGCGCAAACAAATTGACGGCCGATGACTATGCAGGAGCGAACGTCAGCCTGACCAACCCAGGCACAATTGGCACCGTGCAGTCGGTGCCACGACTCATGCCTGGTCAGGGTGTCATCGTGGGTGTTGGCTCGATTGATTATCCAGCCGAGTTTCAGGGTTCGGACGAACGCACCATCGTGCGACTTGGTATTTCAAAAGTTGTCACTATTACGAGCACATACGACCATCGCATCATCCAAGGTGCCGAGAGCGGCATGTTCCTTAAGTACTTGCACGAACTGCTGATCGGTGAACACAACTTTTATACCGATGTATTCCGTAGTCTCGGCGTGCCATATCAATCTGTTGAGTGGCATCAAGATTCACATCTCATCGACAGTGAAGATGCGATGCTCGACAAACAGATGCAAATAGCGACTCTCATTCGTGTGCACCGCGTGCGTGGACACTTAATTGCAGACCTTGATCCGTTGCGTTGGCAAGAGCCAGTCATGCCACGCGAGCTAGACCCCGCAACATATGGTCTGACAATTTGGGATTTGGATCGCGAATTTTTGACAGGCGGAGTCGGCGGCGTGCGCAAGTCGACACTTGGAGATTTGTTGGGTGTGTTGCGCGATGCATACTGCCGTACCATCGGCGTTGAGTACATGCACATCCAGAACACCGAGGAGCAACGGTGGATTCAGGAGCGGATGGAAGGCGAAATTCGCGGTCACACTAAGGTCGATAAGCGCAGAGTGCTTGAACGACTGAACGCAGCAGAGTCACTTGAGCGATTTTTGGCCACAAAGTACGTAGGTGCCAAGCGGTTTGGTTTGGAAGGTGCAGAGTCTGCAATTCCAATTCTTGACGCAATTTTGTCTGGTGCTGCCGATGCAAAGCTGGATGGAGCAGTGATCGGCATGATGCATCGCGGCCGTCTCAATGTGTTGACCAACGTGATTGGCAAGAACTATCAAGAACTGTTTGACGAGTTTGAGGACTACATCGATCCTTCGTCGGTGCAGGGTTCTGGCGACGTCAAATATCACCTTGGTGCAACCGGCACTTTCGTGTCTCCATCGGGTGCAACTCTGCCGCTCGAGTTGTCTGCAAACCCAAGCCATCTCGAAACGGTCGACTCAATCGTGCTTGGAATGGTGCGTGCTGCTCAAGATCGAATCGATCCACCGCTTGCATACAGCGTGTTGCCACTACTTATTCACGGAGACGCAGCGTTTGCTGGTCAGGGCGTTGTTGCCGAGTGCTTAGCGATGAGTGACACCAGTGGCTACCGAGTTGGCGGCACCGTGCATCTCATCGTCAACAACCAAATTGGCTTTACTACTTCACCGCAGTACGCACGTTCGTCGCAGTATCCAAGTGACGTGGCTAAAACAGTGCAGGCCCCAATTTTCCATGTCAATGGCGACGATCCAGAAGCGTGCGTACGTGTAGCGAAACTTGCGTTTGAATATCGTCAGAAGTTTCACAAAGATGTCGTAATTGATTTGGTGTGTTACCGCCGCCATGGACACAACGAAGGCGACGACCCGAGTTACACACAGCCGTTGATGTACAAAGCAATTGCAGAACGTCGCAGCGTGCGAAAATTGTATGTAGAGACTCTTGTTAAGCGCGGAGACATCACGCTTGACGAAGCCGAGCAGGCTCTTGCCGATTATCAGACGAAGTTGCAAAGTGCATTAGATGCAGCACGTGCAGCAGCACCGGAACCAATTCGGGTGCCGCGACCACCAGAACCAATTGGTGTGGTGCCGCATGTTGCAACTGGCGTTGGACGCACAGTACTGGACGGTATTTTCCATCACCTCACCGAATACCCGCAAGGTTTTGCTCCGCATCCAAAGTTGGTTAAGCAGTTTGAATTGCGTGCCAAACAGTATGAGGCGCAAAACGATATTGACTGGGCGACTGGTGAAGCACTTGCAATCGGTTCGCTAGTAGTGCAGGGTATTCCTGTTCGTTTGATGGGCGAAGACTCTCGCCGCGGAACATTTAGTCAACGCCATTCCACTCTTGTCGACAACAACAATGAAACACGTTGGGTGCCTCTCAACACGTTGCCAAATGCCAAGGCCCGTTTTTGGGTGTACGACTCGCTGTTGAGCGAGTATGCAGCACTTGGTTTTGAGTACGGCTATGCGCATGGCAACACCAACGCGCTTGTCATGTGGGAAGCGCAGTTTGGCGACTTTGTTAACGGCGCGCAAGTCGTGATTGACCAGTACATCGTTGCAGCAGAAGATAAGTGGGGCCAGCAAAACAGTTTGGTGATGCTGCTTCCACATGGATTCGAGGGCCAAGGCCCAGAGCACTCGTCGGCGCGTCTCGAGCGCTTTTTGCAACAATGTGCTGAAGACAATATTCAGGTGTGTTACCCAACTACTGCAGCACAGTACTTTCACATGTTGCGCCGACAAGTTGTGCGAGAAGTGCGCAAGCCACTTGTGGTGATGACACCGAAGCAACCATTGCGCATGAAGCAAAGTCGATCAATGATTGATCAGTTGACCACGGGCAGTTTTGAGGAGATCTTGGACGATCCATCCGGTATCGACAAGTCGAAGGTAACGCGTGTCGTGTTGTGCACGGGCAAAGTGGCATGGGATGCAATGACCGAACGCGATAAGCGCTCAGCAAATGTTGCCGTTATTCGGATTGAACAGTTGTATCCGTTTCCAATCAACGGCCTATATGAAGTGTTGAAGCAGTATTCCAACGCTAAAGAGTTGTTGTGGTTGCAAGAAGAGCCAGAAAACATGGGAGCGTGGAGATTTGTTGATCACTTGGTGTGGCCGCTCAAGAACCAGGGTTACGACTGGCGCCACGTTGCCCGTGTCGAGTCGGGTAGTCCTGCAACTGGATCGAAAGCAATCCATGATCAAGAGGTTGCGGACTTGATGGAGCAAACCTTCGCTGCTTGGTAGCTGATGGGCTCAGCCGGGATCTCCGAAGGTTGCAATACTGTCCACGCGGCACTCAAACAACACGCGGCGCTCATCAATAGAGGGATCTCGTAGGCCGTATTCTTCGCCCTGGCCGACATACTTTTTCCAAATGCGATTAACGTGTTCGGTTACCCAAGCACCCTCTTTTGAATCATCCTCTGAAATTTCTCGCTCAACGGTTACCTTCAAACTCATCCAGTGATACATATTGCCCGGATTCATAATCAAGATCGTGATTGTTGGCGTTTTACGAATCCATTTCGTCTTGGTTCGTTGAGCGGCAACGTTGATCAAGACCTTGTCGCCTTCGTAGTCAAACCACATGGTGGTGAGGTTTGGACGACCATCCGAGCCCATCACTGCCATTACACATGCAAAAGGCTGGTCCATGAGTATTTTGTATTTCGGATCAAGATCCGATATCGAGTTCACCGTGGTGCGCTCTCCAATTGCAAATTGCCCAGCCTGCGTACCGTTCGCTACATCTCGAAACTTCGCCAACTTGAATCCCACAATGCCCCCTTTTTTTGATCCGAAAAATTGATTAATTGAAGTGTAGAAAATTGGACCTAAGAACATGTAATTGGGGCCAAGTGCCCGACAACTCAAGCCCGTACCCCAATGTTTTAGGGTGAAGGCAATGGATATTTCTATTGTGGGAGGGTCGTTGGGCGGACTCACCGCCGCATGTCTGTTACGCGATGCGGGTCACGAGGTGGTGGTGTTTGAGCGCTCACCAGTTCGCCTCGAACAGCGGGGTGCAGGCATTGGTTTCTTGCCAGCAACATACCGCTATCTGCATGAGCGTGCGGGAATTGATCTTGCCAAGATCTCGGTGCCCACGAGCCACATTCGATATTTGGACGCACTGGGCAATGTGGTGCACGATGAATCGCACAACTATTTGTTTAGTTCGTGGAATACGGTTTATGCATCAACACTGGATCATTTCGGTGCATCCAATTACCATCTCGATTTCGAGATGAGTAGTTTTAGCCAAACATTGGATTCCGTTTCGATCAATTTTACCAACGGTCGTTCAGTTGAGTCTCGCGTATTAGTTGCTGCAGATGGCATTGGTTCAATGGCGCGCAACACACTCATACCAACGAGCAAATCGGTTTATGCGGGGTATGTGGCGTGGCGTGGGATGGTGAGGGAGTCCACATTGCCGGCCTCCGTGTGTCAACGATTAAGTGATGCAATTACCTATTTTGTCTATCCACATTCACATATATTGGTGTATCCAATTCCAGATCACGAAGGTCGCGTGACTAATGGGGATCGTTTAATTAACTTTGTCTGGTATTGCAATTATGAACCGGGTCAAGAATTGACCAAGCTGTTGACTGACAAAAATGGTTTACTACGGGAAGTCTCGGTCCCACTCGGTTTGGTTTCGGAATCCAATATTGCGAGTATGAAGGCAATGGCACGGGCAAATTTGCCGACAATTTTGAGTGACATCGTGCAAGCAACCGCTGAGCCTTTTGTGCAAGTGATCTACGATGTTGAGATCGAAGAGATGGCATTTGGTCGCATCTGTTTACTTGGTGATGCTGCCATGGTGGTCCGCCCGCATGCTGCAGCAGGAACTGCCAAGGCTGCCGCTGACGGTTGGGCGCTCGCTGAGGCACTTGAAAAATATGATTCGGTATCGCTTGCACTTGAGGCGTATCAAAACTCTCAACTCGCACTTGCCAAAAACTTGTTGGAACGAACACGTAGGGTAGGAGCCAAGTCACAGTTTTTAAATACGTGGGATCCCCGAGATCCTGAAGTAATTTTTGGCCTGCATTCACCTGGCAACTAGGGGCAACGATGACAATGCAAATGGTTGAGGCTGCACAGTCGCTGGTCTCGTGTTTAGACGCGCATCAACAGAACAGTTGCCTCTTCGAAATAGCCAATACTCGAGAGCGAACGAAGTGGTTTTACACGCCCACTGATCACGGTGGACTTGCACTCGCCGACATGACTTCAAGCCAACATCGACTGGTGCTCAAATTGCTTGCATCCGCGCTGTCAGAGGGAGGGTACGTTACGACCACAACAATCATGGGTCTTGAGAATGTGCTTGACCGACTCGAAGGTTTCGTTTCTGGCTTTGAGCGCGAGCGCGGCCGTGATCCGTTGTTGTATTGGGTTTCTATTTTTGGCACACCTTCAGTCGAGGGCAGCTGGTCATGGCGATTTGGTGGTCATCACATTTCGCTGCACTTTGCACTCGTCGACGGCGTGGTTGTATCAACAACGCCCTGTTTTTTTGGTGCTGATCCTGCAAATTCAATGTTGCTTGGTCCACATTTATTGCGACCACTCGGTGCAGCAGAAGATTTGGCGCGTGAATTTATTCGGACCCTCACTATTGATCAACGCACAATTGCAACGGTGAGTGCTGTTCCGCCAACCGATTTGGTTGGAGCCAACCGAAGCAGGTTGGTGGAGGGCGATACCGCATTGCCTCTGTCGCAGGTGTGGCGAAAAGAGTTTGATGGCGCGTTGGGAAAATCAATTGTGGCGATGCAAATGAAGGCTGATGTTGAGTTGTCTCTCACCGAGCAACATCTGCGGTCGCTTTCGTTTTCACACAAGCCAAAAGGTTTATCCGCGCACGATATGTCGGAGTCACAGCGCAATGACTTGCGACAACTTCTCAAGGTGTACATCAATCGGGTGAACGACAATGTTGCCGATAGGGAATGGCTCAAATTAGCAGGCGACAATATCAACGACTTATCGTTTTTGTGGGCAGGCGGCATCGAACAGGGCGAGCCACATTATTATCGAGTGCAGGGAACCCATCTTTTCGTCGAGTACGACAACACCCAACGCGGCACCAACCATATTCATACCGTGTGGCGCGACCTAGCCAATGACTTTGGTGGCGACATGCTGGCAGAGCACTACACCCATGAGCATGAATGATTTATGAAAGCGAAAGGCTCAGAATCTTTGACAACTCCGCAAGGGCCTGTTTTGCACTCGTCACTTTGATGGTGATCATGCCCATTAGTGCTGCAGGCTTGAGATTGATACCCAGGTCGTCGAGAAAAACACATTCTTCGGGTTGCACACCAACTGTTTCGCACGCAATC
>Ga0194035_1001242_pt1 | contig 13622 bp, 10 predicted proteins | sample JunL2320m_MetaG_FD_148680 | JGI IMG/M metagenome (GOLD analysis project Ga0194035, IMG submission 148680) | Anoxic zone freshwater microbial communities from boreal shield lake in IISD Experimental Lakes Area, Ontario, Canada - Jun2016-L239-20m | ecosystem: Environmental > Aquatic > Freshwater >...
CTAGGGGGAAAACGGCCTGCTAACTTCGCTCTGTCGATCAACCATTCGGGTTGTGGATAACTGCCAACGATGGTCGTGGGAAACAACATAAAAGACCTCAATGAAAAATTAAGTGAATTAAAAAATTTTGAAATTAGTGAAGTGTAAACCAAGAGCAACCTAGTCATGATGAGCGACAAAAAACTACGCAGATTCTTGCCTAGAAAATTTCAAAACTTCGCACGCTTTTTAAAAGGAAAGTAATCCTCTATGGGTCATTCTGTCTTTGTCAAAAAGAACATCGCAGCAATCCAATCAATCAATCAGTTGGTAATTACCCTTAAATAGACAACTTAGATCAAACAACGAGATCCTAAAAGACAAGCACTTTGGTCACAATAAAACCATGTTGCACAAAATTGTTACAACTCCTTAGGTTTTAATACAAATTGAAGACAATCAACATAAAGAACATGGGCTTGATCTAAAAGGTTTGAGCAAATTATTATTGACTTTAAATAATTTAGTATTAAAGTTGGAAATCTTTTAACCTATGAGGCTTTCAACATGACCAAGCTTTTTCAGTCACTTTTATACACGCTCATTGCTGGCGTCATCTTATTAATCCTACTTGTGGCGGCGGTAAACCCAGCCATCGAATTAGGACACGCCTGGGGAATGTTTTTCATGAGATGGTTACACGTCCTCTCGGCAATCATGTGGATCGGTTTGCTTTGGTACTTTAACTTTGTTCAAATTCCTTCAATGCCCAAAATTCCAGACGAACAAAAACCAGCCATCAGCAAAGTCATTGCTCCTGAGGCTCTGTTTTGGTTTCGATATGCTGCATTGGCCACGGTGGTCACGGGCTTGTTGGTAGCGGCCATGAACGGCTATGTGATGGCCGCCTTGTCTTTGACTCAGCCCTTTGTGGCTATTGGCATCGGCATGTGGATTGCTTTGATCATGGCTTTTAATGTTTGGTTTATCATTTGGCCCAATCAACAAAAAGCCCTCGGAATGGTCGATGTCACACCAGAGGAGAAAGCGAAGGCTGGTAAAATGGCCATGTTGACCTCCAGGGCCAATACACTGCTCTCCATTCCCATGCTCTACATGATGGTTGCGCAGTCACATGGTGGACTTTAAAACGCCTCTGTAGTTTGTTTGGTTTTATAAATTTAATCTGACTTGAAAAAAAACAAGTGTTTTTAAATCCCGTCATCAAAGAAATATTTTGATTTTTGAGATGACGGGTTTTCATTTAAAGTTTGCTACAAGCTCCTGATAACACAAAGCAACTGACCTAACCGTTAAAGCGCCTAAAAAAACGGCCCATGGGATAAGAAGGCACGCCTAGTCTCTTTATCGGCATTGATTGAGACGCAACTGAGGCAATCAGCAACATCTTATTTTTTTAAATTCCAAAGCAAAATATCAAAGGGATCGCCGCTGATCTCAATGCTTTGTAGGTCCCTCAGGTAGATGGTACCCTTGCTCGCTGAAGTGTTAATCTAGGGGTCCGAGATATGCATTTTTCCCGTCACAATTAAAAAATGAAACGGATATTTCCGATCTCTTTCATGAAGACCTGAGGGGAAAAAACTCTTTAAATTGAGCTAAAGCAAGTTAACCGTAGATGATCTTCATAGCCCCCCCAGAAATCCTTGGACTCTTTAACATGAATCCAAAAAGTGTAAATCGAAAACACCAAAAAAACCGATTTTCACTTAAGAAATCAATGAGTTAAATAGGACTTCCAATCAAACGTTGGGACAATACAAATAATGAATCAGAAGATCGCTCAGGGTATACATTTAATAAAAAACGAGTAAAAAAATAGATCGCTTCAAACCAAGCCTAAGGCTTAATGGTTTGAACAGCAACTCAAGTAGGGAAATACCCTAGGAGGCACTTTAGGGTATGTACGAGTTTTCCAAACAAATGTAACTCTATTTAATATAGGAAAATTTGACATTAATCTTTAAATTGGAATCTCAATGAAAATTAAAATGAATCATGTTGCACTTGCATCACTTGCTTTGATCTGCATGGTGGAATCATCCCAAGCCATGCAAGTGGCTGGTGAAAATCTTGAGATTTATGGAACGCTATACCCCGAATATAACGTGACCAACTACACTGACGGCTCTGCAACTGGCACGGCATCAAACAGCATGCAAAGCAAAAAAGTGACTCCTGGCACATTGACTCAACAGCTCGCACCCATCCAAAAGACCCAATTGAATTGGTCCCAATCCTATATTGGTTTCAAAGGCGTAAAGCCATTTGGTGATTACAACATTGGATTTGATTTTCAAGGGGTGATGGGTAAAAATGTCGATTCAAGCATATCATCTGGTGGTCAGCAAAATTTATTTACCGATACCAGAGACGCTTTTGTTTTAGTTGCCAAAAAAGGCATCGGTACTTTCCAATTCGGACAAATGGATACCATTTATAAAGAATGGGGTGATATTGCAAGAATGTTGGGTGTGAGCTCTTCCAATTTCGTATCAACCAGCGGGGTTTTGTCCAAAGTAGGCTGGAAAACTGCTGGCGGCGATACATCTTTTAACACCAGAATTGGTAACCAAACCCGCTGGATAAGTGACGATTTCAATGGATTTCAAGCTGGTATTTCTTACAGGGCAGACCCCAACAGAACTACAACTCAAAACCAGTCATTGAACGCAGCTGCAATTCGTTGGACTCAAGGCAAATACTACGCATCAATTCAACAAGAAACCCATAATGACTATCGAACTTTTAGCGGTACTGGCGCAACTGAAAGCGCCACAACCCTATTGAGCGCAAATCCGGGATCAAAAGATGTTGGCAAACGTTTCACCCTAGGCTATAACGAACAAAAATACCATATTGGCTTTGATGTATCTCAATTGCAATTTTCAGAAAGTGCGACGACCGCGGGTAAATTTACCAACTTCACAACCAACACGTGGCAAATGAGCGCCGACTACAACATCACGCCACAAATCGTCCTCGCAGCAAATAGGGCCGTTGGTGCAGACGGTAGTTGTAGTGTCCTAGGGGGTGGAAAATGTACCACCACCGGCATAGGCGGAACCTTAACAAGTTTGGGTGCGAAATACGAGTTTGACAAAAATATCGGTCTCTTCGCTTTGTATGCACAAAATAGAAATGGCAGCAATGCAATCATTGCTTCAAGTGCGATTGGCGGAAATGTAACAAATATGGCCATGGGAGTATTGGTAAAGTTCTAACTGATTACATCCTCTTAAAAGGAGTTCAATGTGAACTCCTTTTTTTTGATCCTTTAAAATCCATGATCAAATAAAAAAACTTACATCGTCTATCTTAACGGGCTAAAAGAATAAAAATTTAACAAGACTTTTGAATGAAAACCACAAGATTAAAAACTATAGCTTTTCTTTTGATTTTATTTAATCTTGCTGCTTTGGCACAAACAAATCAAAATCAAACATTATCAATGATGCTTTATCAAGGAGCAGATAGAGAGAAAATACTGATTACTGAAGCTAAAAAAGAAGGCAGCCTTAATTTATATACATCTCAGAATCCGAAAGATTCAACCCCGATCATTGAAATATTTCAAAAAAAATATGGGATTAAAGTTTTGATGTGGAGAGCAAGTGGAGAAAAAGTAATTCAACGCGCGGTTGCTGAGGCCAGGGCCAATCGAAATACGCCAGACGTCTTTGAAAGTGACGGGATTGTTTTGGAAGCTCTCGCCAGAGAAAAATTACTTCAAGAATTCTACAGTCCTCATTTCAAGTATTTACCTTCCAATGCATTTACAAAAGATCGACTCTACGTAGCAGATCGCTTTAATTTCTTTACCATTGCCTACAATACCAATTTGGTGAAAGCCGATGAGGTACCTAATTCATACTTGGAACTGCTTGAGCCGAAATGGGCAGGAAAGCTAGGGCTTGAGGCTGAAGATGTGGATTGGTTTGCTGCAATGGTTAAGGATATGGGGGAGAAGAATGGCTTAAACTATTTTCAGCGATTAAAAGAACTCAAGCCTCAAATGCGAAAAGGACACTCCTTGATGGCAGAGTTGGTTGCGGCTGGAGAAATTCCAATAGCCATCTCCTTATACAATCATTCTGTAGAAAGACTTTCTTTAGCCGGCGCACCCATACGTTGGAAATCCCTTGCACCCACATTTGCAAGAATTGGAGCCATTGGCGTATCGGCCGCCCCGCCCCATCCTTACACCGCATTATTATTTGTTGATTTTATCCTATCAAAGGAAGGACAAGAGTTACTCAAATCTCGGCAAAGAGTTCCCGCAAGTACTTTGGTTTCTAGCACAATGAATAATTTCAACTATAAAATGATTGATCCATCCACTTCTCTAGACGAATCTAAAAAATGGGAAAAAATCTGGGCAGATCTGTTCATCAATAAAAGCAGCAGATCACCATAAAATTAACCAATAGAACTTAAAAAATGGCACAGAATGGTATGAATGATGACATCTCGCAAGCTTTGCCTGAATCGCGTGTTTTAATTGATCCCTATAAAGATTGGGTTGATGGTGAAAAAATACCCGTTCACCTAGATTTTGGACACAATCTTTTGGAGCTTAAAACAGACCTATGGGAGTTGTATGAAGCAAAAGGATGCTTTGCACACACTCATGGCGCTGGTGACTTTATGTCTAATTATGTTTTAGAAATATCTCCAACATCTAAGACCAAACCCATTAAACATTTATATGAAATTTTTTGTTATGTTTTAGAAGGCCATGGCTCTACTAAAATTTGGCTACCTAGCGGAGAGATTCGAATTTTTGAATGGGGCCCAAAGGCCTTGTTTGCAATTCCTTTAAATTACCAATACCAAATATTCAATAGCTCAGGACAAAAGCAAATTCGCATTTCCTGTACCAATAATGCACCCATCACACTGAATCTTTACCACAATAAAGATTTTGTATTTAATAATACTTTTCAATTTCCAGAAAGATTAGGGCAAGAAAAACATTTTGATGGCGATGGAGATCTCAGCGCATATACTCATAAAACTGGTGTGAGAAGGAATGTTTGGGAGACAAACTTTGTCCATGATCTAACAAGTTTTAAACTCTATGAGTTGGAAGCAAGGGGGAAAGGCTCTAGCAACATTAGTTTCATACTGGCCGATGGCACGATGCATGCACATGTATCTCAAATACCATCGGGAAGATATAAGAAAGCTCATCGACATGCAGCTGGTACGCACGTTCACGCTGTAGATGGAGAGGGATATTCTTTATTGTGGTTTGACGGTGACTCGGACTTTAAGGAGTTTCCTTGGCAACATGGGTTTATGTATACACCTCCCTTTTGGATGTTTCACCAACACTTTAATACCTGTCCTCACCCAGCGCGATATTTGGCTTGTAGTTTAGGCAGCCGAAGATATCCTTTTATTTCATTGAGAAGAAAAAGTGCAGAAGGAGCAGGCTCTAAATCACTTCAAGATGGTGGTCGTCAACTAGAATACGAAGACCAAGACCCAAGAATTCACAGAAAATGGCTCGATGCACTCAATGTGACAGGCGTGAAATCACAAATGGGCGAGATTTTTGATGAGAATCAAGTCTTGTCACTGTCTTTAGAGAATCTAACTGGTGTCATTAAAATGCCAAAATCAAATGGCCTAGCTATTTAAATCGTCGTCTTTACTATGCCTCACGACTTTGAACTTGACCACATGCATGAAAGTGAATCAAGCATTCAAAATGATTTAATTGCGCAATCGATTTGGGAACAAAATCATATTATTTTGACCACGGTAGGTATTGATATTGGAAGCTCAACGACTCACTTGGCTTTTGCAAAAATAGTACTCAAAAAACTACCTGAAGATTTATCAAATCGATTTGTCACTGTATATAGGCAAATAATCCACTCTTCAGAAATAATATTTACGCCATTTAAATTGGATCAAAGTATAGACGCACAAGAAATAAAAAGTTTTATAGATTCAGAGTATCAAAAAGCGAATTTATCACTGCGTGACATCGATTCAGGCGCGATTATTTTAACTGGTGAAGCCATCAAGAAAACCAATGCCTTCGCGATCAGTAATCTTTTTTCTAAGCAAGCAGGTAAATTTGTATGTGCAACAGCCGGACATCGGCTAGAGGCCATACTCGCAGCGCATGGTTCTGGTGCGTGCTCAATATCTAGGCGCCGATTTGAATGCGGCCTTCATGTGGACATTGGTGGAGGCACAACCAAATTAGCTTTGATCGACCAAGGTCAAATTTTATCGGTTTCAGCTTTCGCAATTGGAGGTAGGATTTTAAGCAAAGAGAGCTCCAATGAGTGGGTAAGAATTGATGACTCAGCAATCAAAATTGCAAATTCAATTGGATTTAAGGCGATAAGCTCTAATTTTAATGATCAAAACCTTTTCATTCGATTTATCCAACAAACAGCAAAACAAATCATCGACCAAGTTCTCAATCTTGAAATAGATAGTTTAGGTAAAAGCTTAGAGCTCACACCCTCGTTATTACGACTCGAACAACCAAAGTATTTAAGCTTTTCTGGAGGTGTTTCAGAATATATTTTTAACGATTCAATTAAAAGTTTTGGTGACATCTCCCAATATCTTGCCAAAGAACTAATCGTTCAGTTAAAAAATCGATTGAACATTCCAATTATTGAACCCGCACAAAAAATAAGAGCAACGGTCATAGGCGCATCACAATTTTCAGTACAAGTCAGTGGAAATACAATTTACTCAACTGACCGCACTATTTTGCCAGTTTACAACATACCTATTTTGCGCTTAGATTATGATTTTTCGAAAAATTTAAAGCCACAAGACATCTCCAATTTATTGAAAATCAAAAAAGACAATCTGGAACTTCAACAAAGCAATTTGATTGGAGTTGCCCTCAATTGGCATTTAGATCCAGAATATGATCAATTACTAATATTGGCAAAAGTTATTGAGCATTTTATATTTAACTACTTTGATGACGATGTCGTATTTTTTATATTTATTCAGGGCGATATCGCTGCATCACTAGGGCATATTCTAAAAAATGATTTAAAAATCACTAATAATTTCTTTTGTATAGATGGTATTTTACTCAATGACTTAGACTTTATTGATGTGGGAAAGCCCATTGAACCGCCTGGTGTTTTACCGCTGGTCATTAAATCACTCATTTTTTCTTAGATAACAACTAAATCAGTTTATTTATATTAAGGATATAAGGTATTTGAGTTTACTTTTTTCACATAGTCTTAATAAAAATTCAATCACAAAAATTTATTACTCTTTATTTGAGTAATGTTTTTAAATATTTAAATATAGGGTTTTCCACATTACCATAATTTTTATTTAAAAACAAAATAAAAAGATAAATTTAGGAGAATAAAATGAAAATCTTTAAATGGTCATTGACACTATTAACCATAACTTCAATTTACTCTTGTTCAACTAATATTGATCAAAGAGCGCAATTGGTTAATATGTGTTCCTTCATTTCAACTTCTTCCTCTACTCTACCTATACCGAATTCAACAATAACATCAAGCTCAATTGTTCCAAATGGGACTGTAGTAAATAACTATTCTTTGCCTGAACATTGTTTAGTTACCGGAGTTGCGGGTGCATATACTGGTGCTGACAAGGTATCTTACGGTACAGGATTTGAACTAAGGCTTCCATTGAATTGGAATGGGCGATTTATGTTCCAAGGTGGTGGTGGTTCAGAGGGTTCCGTTCCAGCCGCCATTGGAGTAGCTGGAAGTATGACCCCTGCTCTTTCTCAAGGCTGGGCTGTTGTCACTCAAGATGGTGGACATGCCAACACTGTTTTGACTGCCGCTGGAAAATCAACTTTAGATTTTCTCTCTGAACCCAATGCCACGATCGAATGGGGCTATGGATCCATCGACAAAGCGACTCAAACTGCCAAATCAATTATTAAAACATTTTATGGCAGGAGCCCTGACCGTTCCTACCACGTCGGATGCTCAACTGGTGGACGCCAAGGCATGGAATTTATGCAAAGATTTCCCAGCTACTTTGATGGAGTCGTCTCAGGTGACCCAGTTTATGATTTGACAGCAATTACCCAAAGTGAAGTTAATTCCTTACAGGCAATAGCTTCATTGGTTTCAAAAGATGCAAATGGAAATGCTCAGTTTAACCAATCATTTACTGTTGCTGACCAAGGTCTTTTCACACAAGCAATTCTAGAGGCCTGTGACGCCAATGATGGGGCTGTTGATGGAGTCATCGATAATCCAAGTTCTTGTAAATTCGACCCAGCAACTTATGTCTTTAAATCAACTCAACCATTGATGTGCTCTGGCGCAAAAACAGCGGCGTGTTTAAGTTCCGATCAAATTACAGCAATTAAAAAGATTAACCAGGGTCCAACTACAAGTGCAGGTGCCTCAGTTGTAGTACCCAGTGGAACAAAAATAGAAGGTTATCCTTATGATGGTGGTTTCATGGCCGCTACGGGCATTCCAACTCGAAACATTGGTACCGCAACTGCAGCACCCGGTAATTTGGCTTTAGGAACAAACCAAATCGGCTATTACATCAGTCCCCAGATCCCTACTTTGGTACCCTATAAAAGTTGGAATTTTGATATTGACCCCCCTAGGTTGCAATCAAACCACCCAGTTATTGCAGCCTCTACGAATATAGATTCATTTGTCAATAAAGGTGCAAAAGTGATTTGGTACCACGGTGCAAGTGATCCTGGGCCATCTGCTGCTTACACAGTTAATTACTTTAAAAATATCAATAACAAGTACTCAAACGCTCAGAATTTTTCAAGGCTTTTCTTGGTGCCTAATATGGGGCACTGCAGTGGAGGACCTTCAACCGATCAGTTTGACATGCTCACACCAATGATAAATTGGGTTGAAAAAGGAATTGCACCTGAAAGTGTTATTGCATCTGGATCCGGTTTCAATTCACCCCCTGCGGCTAGAACTCGTCCACTTTGCGCTTATCCAAAATCAGCAAAGTATACTGGTCCAGTTGCTGGTGACGTTGGAAATGCCGCTAACTTTACTTGTCAATAAATTGATAGGAAGCATTGAGTTAACTCAATGCTTCTCCAAAAGATCACCAAACCCACTCATTTGATCTTTGATTCCTAATTTTCTAAGCGTTAGCCAATAACAAGCAACGTTGCAAGCAATCATTGGCTTACCAAGCATGACTGATGCTTGCGCTGCAAATGTGGCAGTTGCAGTATTGGTTCCGCATTGGACAATGGCATCAACGTCTGGGCCATCAATTAGATTTATTGCATCTTTTAATTGAGCAGATGTTATTTCTGCAATTGCCGTAGGAGACTGTGCTCGCATTCCATGAACGTGTTTGACTTCAAAGCCCGCATCTTCAAAATAGTGCTTAACTGCCTCGTCACCTGGTGGCATATAGGGCGTCAATAAAGAAATTCTTTTCCCTTTAATTAATACTTTTAATGCAGCCACCAATGCTGAGGGCGGCAAAACCACCTCAACACCAGCGTATTTTGTTAGACGTTCAATAGAGCGTGTCTCCTCCTCTACCCCGCCATAAAATGCATCCAATGAGTGCCCCAATAAAACCATATCTGGCATACAAGGCATGAGACGAGCTAAGGCTTGTTCAACCAAATTTTCGCCTTGGCCTATTGTTTTTTCATATGCCAAAAGATCGTTAACGGGTCTATAAATGTTTTCAACACGTGACGTATGATTTGTAACCCCCATTGGTCGCATTGAATCACATTCGGGCTGAACGATCGTGTTTGTATAGGGAAGTAACAATCCGATTTTGGCTCTGTAACCTAAAATATCCATTTCATGCACCTATTTCTCAAAAAGCCTTGCTTATTCATGTCCATTGAATTATAAAGTTATATCAAATAAGCTCTTCCAATACTCCAATGATCAATATATTGCATTTACCTTTATTGGTATGTTTACTTTGCCTACATGTTTTTTCTTTTTCTGCAGAATATCCAGATAAACCCATTCGATTTATCGTCCCTTATGCGGCAGGCGGAGGAACTGATTTGGTTGCACGTTTTGTCGCGCAAAAACTCTCTAACATTACATCTCAGCAAGTTTTAGTCGATAACCGTCCAGGAGCCTCAAGCAACATAGGCACTGAGTTGGTTGCAAAATCTCTAGGTGATGGATATACCATTTTAGTCACAGCCCCTAACTTTTCTACAAGTGAAGCATTGTCACAAAAATTAGGTTGGAAAACAGAAGATTTTTCTCCTGTCATACAGTTTACAAAACACTCCAATGTTTTGGTTGCATCATCGTCTTCACAAATTGGCAATTTTAAACAATTCATAGAAAGAACTAAAGGCGGGCAATCGGTTTTAAGCTTTGGATCCCCTGGGACTGCTTCTGCAGCCCATCTTGTCATAGAGCTTTTGAAAATGAAAGTGGGCATTCCCCTCGAACATATCGGGTATAAAGGATCTACTCCTCTCAAAACAGACTTAATGGGAGGGCACATCCTTTTGGGAGCAGATGGATTAAGTGGACAAATGGAGGCCATTAAATCTGGGAAAGTTATTGCCCTTGCGATCTTAGGTCCTAAGCGCTCTCCGTTCTCGCCAGAAATCCCTTCATTGGGCGATTATGGAATAAACGATATCGATGGAACCGGATGGTATGGCGCTTTGGTGCCTGTTTCAACACCTCAGATCACAATCAGTAAATTACACAATTGGTTTTCAACAATATTGAAAGAACAAGAGGTTAAAGACAAATTGGCTTTGATTGGCGTAGAACCTGCCGGCGGATCTTCAGATCAGTTTAAGGCATACCTGCTGGGCGAAAGAGAGAAATGGGGCGCTGTGATCAAAGCAGCTAATATTAAAATGGAGGGTTCGTGAGATTAATTATTCTTAGGCTGCCGAAAATTTATTTCTGTTGAAGAAATTATTTCTCTAATCTTAAAAAATGAACGCATCAAATCATTAAATCGGCTTTTTTTTATGAGCAAAATGTCTAGTCCCTCTATATGTAAATGCCATGAAAAGTATAAATTTGAAAATCAGGGTAAATAAGAACTTACAAACAGTTTCAATTTAATTACACTCTAACTTTCAACATTCAACTTGAGTAGCCAATGACCAAACTTTTTGCAAAGGTCGGAGATCTAGACATTCACTATGAACTCTCTGACTTTACAGATCCTTGGAATTTAGAAGAACCGGAGACGATTTTACTTTACCCAGGCTATTGTAGAAACACGAACTTTTGGAAGTCATGGCATGCATTATTAGGTCGCCACTACAGGGTCATCAGCATGGACGCCAGGGGTTATGGGGAAACAACCAAACCGCCCCCCGATGCTTCTATTACCAAGGAGATGCTGGCTGGAGATGCCATTGGTCTTTTAGATGCCTTGGGCATTGAAAAAGCACATTGGGTTGGAGAGTCCACTGGTGGTGCACTCGGCCTGGTTGCTGCAATCGAACATCCAAACCGCATTTCCTCGATTACCTTGCTCAACACCGCAGCCAAAATGGGGGACGAGACCATTTCCACCTATGCCTTGGGTGAAGCCGATCAGGCCACGGCCATCAGCAAGTATGGTGTTTCGGAATGGTGCCGTCAAACCCTTCAATACAGAATGGACATGAGCAAGGCACCAAAAGGAATGGCCGAATGGGTACCTAAAGAAATGGCCAAAACACCAACTTACATGGCGGTTGCAGCATTTAAACTTTTCTCAAATGTAGATCTTACTCCCACCTTAAAGCACATTAAGGTGCCCACTTTGCTAATTGTGGGATCTAAATGCACGCCACGAAGAAAAACACATATGAAAGAAATGTGCGACTTGCTACCAACCGCAAAATTGGTTGAACTCCAAGGATTTGACTACGGCATTCATTTTTTAGCACCTGATTCGGTGGTCGCTGAGGTCTTGAGTTTTCTGCAAGAGTTCACATAAAGCCATGCGATTTTATCCATTGACGAAGAAACAATCCAAGATGATTCAAATTCGATCCGTCCAACTTCGGTTTAGAGTTGGTTTATCTCTCTGCTTGTTGTTATTTTTTGGCTTTAAGCTCAACAGCTCAAATGCCACAGAGACTTACCCAGACAAGCACATCACACTGATCATTCCTTATCCGGCAGGCTCTAGCACCAATGACATTTTGGGTCGCCTTATGGCGCGCCGCCTATCTGAACAACTTGGCCAACAAGTGGTCCCCGAAAATCGACCAGGTGCGAGTGGAAACTTGGGATCCATTTTGGTCTCCAAAGCTCAACCCAATGGGTACACCTTGCTCGTGGGTGTTGCCGCTCCCCTCTCCGTGGGCCCCAATATCAATAAAAACTTAGGCTACGACCCTATCAAAGATTTGGCGCCTATTGGCATGTTTGCCAATACGCCTTATGTGATGGTGGTGAATGCCAAAGTAGGCATTACCAGCATCAAAGAACTCATCAGTTTGGCACAAAAAAAACCCAACGCTTTGAACTTTGCCTCATCTGGGACCGGTGGCTCCCCTCACCTATGCGGGGAGCTGTTTAAATTTATGGCCAACGTTCAAATGATCCACATACCTTATAAAGGCTCAGCAGAAGCGATGACAGACTTACTAAGTGGAAGGGTTGAAATGATGTGCACTGGTCTGACGGCACTTGAGGAGCACATTCGTGGCGGTCGGCTCACAGCTATCGGCATTGCCACATCCAAGCGCTCAGAGATTTTGCCAGACGTCCCCACCATCGGTGATCAAGGCCTTGAAGGCTTTCAGGTCAACTCTTGGACAGGTCTTTTCGCCCCAAGTAAAACACCTCAATCTATCATTCAAAGATTATCCAAAGAGCTCGAAAAGATCAGCAATGATCCACAAACAAGGTCACTTCTTTTAAAACAAGGCTCTGAGTCAATGTACATGGATTCTGTTCAATTGGGCACTTACCTCAAAAGCGATACTGCCAAGTGGGGCGTCTTGATCAAAAGCGTGAACATGAAAACGGACTAACCTGCGTTCAATCAATTCAGTTACAGCAATTCAACTGACTTGCTAGAAAACCTTGCTAAACCATTTATTGCTAAAAATCTTCCCCTTTCACTTTTAAACTTTTCAATGCCTTTTGCCTCGATCAACACTCAGTTGTCTATGCACTTCCAAGTCGATGACTTTACCGATCCCTGGACACAAAGTGATGTGATTTTGTTGCTCCACGGAAACGCAGAAAGTGGGGACGCTTGGTTTGCTTGGGTGCCTTCAATGTCCAGACACTTCAGAGTAGTTAGGCCAGATATGCGCGGTTTTGGTGCATCCACTCCAATGCCAAAGGATCACAACTGGTCACTGGATGAGTTGGTTTGTGATTTCGTGACATTGATGGATCACTTAAAGACAAAAAGATTTCACCTTGTTGGTGCAAAGCTAGGAGGAACGATTGCCAGGCGACTAGCTGGCGAATTTCCTGAAAGGGTATTGTCCCTCACCTTGGTGGGAACGCCAGCTGCTAACCGGGGTGATTTATCGGCCCGAGCGACTTTATGGAATAAAGAATTTGAAGAGCACGGTATCCGTCGATGGGCTACTGATTCAATGGATAAAAGGCTTGGTAGTGATTTTCCAAAAAATGGGGTTCGCTGGTGGATTGAACTCATGTGCA
>Ga0194035_1001244_pt1 | contig 13614 bp, 14 predicted proteins | sample JunL2320m_MetaG_FD_148680 | JGI IMG/M metagenome (GOLD analysis project Ga0194035, IMG submission 148680) | Anoxic zone freshwater microbial communities from boreal shield lake in IISD Experimental Lakes Area, Ontario, Canada - Jun2016-L239-20m | ecosystem: Environmental > Aquatic > Freshwater >...
GAGATTTATGCAGGGTTAAAGCCCGAACCAGAAAATAAGTGATGATGAGGCGTAGTTCTTACATAGCTCTTGGCTTACTAACAATCATTTCATTAGCTCCACATGCAATTGCAGCTGATAATCAACCCCGCAAGATAGTTTCTGGCTGGATTCCTTATTACTCCGTAAAAACGGTAATACCATTTATTAAGAAACTGCCAACACTTCCAACACCAGCTGCCAATTCACCTGTTACTTGTGAAGCTAACGAATATTCGGCTGAAGACAATGCACTTCTTAACTCTTCATATTTGTTTACAAATAAAGATTTAATGAAAGAAGTAATGCCTTTTTGGTACACATTAAAAAGCCCTACCTTGATCAGAGATGACTATTCAACAGCCAACCCATCATGGCCAATCGCCGACACAATCTGTTTAATGCGCAAGAGTGGATTGAAATTAATTCCAACTATTACCGACGGCACCGATAAATTAGTCTTATCTGGCTATTTAGCTAAGCCTGAACTTCGCACAACTATTGTCAAATCAATCGTTGACTTAGTAAACAAATATTCATTTGATGGAATTGACTTAGATTTTGAAGGTTTTGCCTTTGTTGATGAAAACACAACATGGATAAAGACTGCACCTAACTGGGTTTTATTTGTAAAAGAACTTAGCTTGGCATTGCGTGCTCAGCAGAAATTGCTTTCGATATCTGCACCTTATTCCTTTAATCCAGCAGAAAAACTAAAGGGCTATTACGTTTATTCATGGGCAGAGATTGCTTCAAGTATTGATCGTTTACGAATCATGACTTATGACTATTCAGTTGCTAAAGCTGGCCCTATTGGACCTATTAGTTGGACTGAAAAAACACTTCAATACGCAATTTCAATTATGCCCGCATCAAAAGTTTTCATTGGTCTTCCTGGTTATGGACGAGACTGGATAACTTCAGTAACGGGTGTATGTCCAGTGACTGCCCCACCCGGTTTAACTGTTGGAGCAAAAGCTGCGACATTTAAAATGAATTATGCAGTGGCAAAGGCAGCGATAGATCAAGCAGTTCCGACTTTTGATGAGAAAAGTAGTGAAGCAACATATTCTTATGTACAAAGCTTTAATGGTTTAACGGCCAAAGGTGCAGCCACTGCCTGTACAGTCAATCGCACCGTCTGGTATCAAAATGATCGTAGTTATCTAGAGCGCATGAACCTTGTGGCTAAATATCGTTTAGGAGGTGCTGCACTATGGACACTTGGAATGGAAGATATAGCAGCAACGACAGCTATGCGAAATGTTGCGCTAGCGATTGCTCCTGACACTGTTTTAAACACACTTACTGTTGAACAAGTTAATAGCAAAGGTGCTTTCTATGGGGGAGTGTTCACCGTGCGGGGTGTGCTTACTCTTAAAGACAAATCAGCTGTTGCAGGGATACCAGTGAGCCTTGAAATTAAACGAATGAATGAAAATACATGGACTCCTATTGCCGAACTCACTAGCGCAGTCGATGGAACAGTAAGTGTTCCTGTAACCATTGGAGCCAGTGCTTCCTTCCGATTCACCACTCAAGGTACGTGGGAGCGAGCAGAGTCATTGAGTAATGAGGCAAAAGTTGTCTTACTTTCTCGAATAATTCTAGATCGCCCAACCACAGTTAAGTCGGGCAAGGAATTAACTATTAAGGGAACACTTTTGCCAGTTTTGGCGGGACAAGTAGTAGTGCTTCAGAAATATATTTCAGGTAAGTGGCAAAATATAGGCACTACAACAACCACTGGAACTAGTGGAGAATTTCAAATTAGCATCATTGAGGCTAAGAGGGGAGTTACGAAATTGCGAGTCCAAATCACTACCAAAGATGAACAGGTTCTAACTCCAGAATTTACAGTGGTAGTTCGCTAGCCATGGTTAAAGTTGATGAAAAAATAGAAGAAGCTATCAAAGAGATATTTAGTGGCGAAAAACCCTGGGTGACAATTGTTTGGGATGATCCAGTTAATCTCATGACTTATGTAACATATGTATTGATGCAACTCTTTGGCTATCCCCGCGAAAAAGCCCATGAGCTCATGATGAAAGTTCACACTGAGGGTAAAGCAGTTGTTTCAACAGGTAGTCGTGAAGAAATGGAACATGATGTTGCCCGATTGCATGAATATGGACTGTGGGCGACATTGCAACGAGGTGATCAAGTGATATGACAGAACACGATTCAGATGAACAACATGGATTTCACCGCCATGGAGATAATGCCTTTGTTGCCGAGTTTTCTGAATCTGAGCGTGAAGTTCTCATTAATTTAGTAGAACAAATTATTGAACTACTAGGTGAGCGAACAGATAACCATGTAGATGACCCACTTGCTGCAATGGTTGGAATAACAACCCATGATTCACCGCCAGATGATGAAGTATTGCTCCGACTATTACCCAATGCTTATGCAGATCAAGTCGATGCTGCAGAATTTCGCCGGTATACCGAATCCACGCTAAGAGCAAAAAAGTATGAGCACTCAATGTCCATGCGAATCACACTAAAGAGTGCCATAGATGGAATTATTGAAGTTGATCATGATGGTGCTAACGATTGGTTAGGCGCTATGAACGATATTCGTTTGGCACTTGGCGTTCGTTTAAAAGTTGAACAAACTAGCCATGAAGAGTTAGAACTCTTGGCACCAGATGATCCAATGCGTGGGGTCTACGCTGTTTATAGTTGGTTAGGTTGGCTGCAAGAATCCTTAATTGTGGCGCTTATGGATGAAGCTATTTAGTTTTCACATCACGCTCAGGGTAGGCTTGGCCTGTGAGCAATGCACCCATTGGAATCTTCGATTCAGGCGTAGGTGGGCTTACCGTTGCCAGAGCAATTCTGGATCAACTTCCTAATGAATCAACAATCTACATCGGCGATACTGCACGAGGTCCTTATGGTCCACGGCCATTGGCAGAAGTTCGTGAGTTTGCATTAGAAACTTTAGATTTCTTAGTAGAGCAAGGTGTTAAAGCGTTAGTGATTGCGTGTAACACAGCAAGTGCTGCAATGCTTCGTGATGCTCGTGAGCGATACAAAGTTCCAGTGATTGAAGTGATTCAACCTGCAGTCAGACGCGCAGTTGCTGCATCAAGAAGCGGGCACATCGGAGTTATTGGAACTCGAGCAACCGTTGATTCCAAAGCTTACTTAGATGCTTTTGCTGCAGCTCCTCAACTACAGATTACATCAATTGCCTGCCCACTCTTTGTTGAATATGTTGAACGTGGTGAAACATCAGGTACTGACATTACTAAAATTGCTCGGGATTACTTAGCTCCTGTTATGGATGCCAAAGTTGATACTTTAGTTTTGGGCTGTACTCACTATCCACTATTAACGGGAGTTATTTCTTATGTTATGGGCGAAGGTGTCACCCTTGTTTCAAGTGCTGAAGAAACTGCAAAAGATCTCTATCGCACATTGGTTGAGAACAACCTACTTCGCGATGCACGCAGCGGTGCCCCAACACACAAATTCTTAGCAACTGGCGATGCCAAAGCGTTTGAAAGCTTAGCTCGACGTTTTCTAGGTCCAGAAGTAACCCGCGTCGAACACCAAGATCTATAAAACATAGGAGCAGCACATGGCACGCAATGATGGACGACAAGTTAATGACCTGCGAGAAATTAAGTTCACTCGCGGATGGCTTGACCACGCAGAAGGATCTGTTCTTGTGGAGTTTGGTAAGACCCGTGTTTTGTGTGTTGCATCCTTTTCTCCAGGTGTCCCTCGTTGGTTAAAAGATTCTGGAAATGGATGGGTTACATCTGAATATGCAATGTTGCCACGTGCTACTCATACACGCTCTGATCGTGAGAGCGTAAAAGGCAAGTTAGGTGGGCGCACGCAAGAGATTTCACGTTTAGTAGGTCGCTCACTTCGAGCAATTGTGAATATGAAAGAACTTGGTGAAAACACCATTGTTATCGATTGCGACGTATTACAAGCTGATGGTGGCACCCGCACAGCAGCAATTACAGGTGCCTATGTTGCACTCGCCGATGCCATTTCGTGGGCTAAGGCACAAGGCCATATCAAGGCAACAGCTAATCCTCTCAGTGATTTTGTTGCAGCAGTAAGTGTTGGAATTATTGATGGAGTTCCAATGCTAGATCTTTGCTATGAAGAAGATGTGCGTGCTGAAACAGATATGAACGTTGTAGTTGCAGGAGATGGACGATTTATTGAGGTACAAGGAACTGCAGAAGGAGCCCCATTTGATCGCACATTACTTAATCAACTTCTAGATTTAGCTGTTGAAGGTTGTGCAACATTAAACAAGCTACAAAAAGAAGTTCTTTCACAATAGTGCCACAAAAATTAGTTCTTGCCACGCGCAATAAAGGAAAGCTTGTTGAGTTCCGCAGAATTCTAGACGCCTTAGCACCTGGTGAAATTAACTTAGTAGGTGTTGATGAATTTCCTGACTTAGTTGATGTTGAAGAAACCGGATCAACTTTTGAAGAAAATGCTCTACTAAAATCTAGATATACCGCTAGTGCAACAGGCTTGCCTGCGATTTCAGATGATTCAGGCTTATGTGTTGATTTCCTCAATGGAGATCCAGGTATCTACTCAGCTAGGTGGGCCGGTATTCATGGAAATGATCAAGGGAATCTAGAGAAACTACTCGAAGAATTAAGAGATGTTCCCGATATAAAACGCACCGCACACTTCACTTGTGTAGCAGCGTTGGCGATGCCCGATGGTCGTACTCATGTTGAAGAGGGTCTATTTCATGGCTACATCTTGCATGCACCAATTGGCCAGGAAGGCTTTGGGTATGACCCTATTTTCCAACCCCTTGGAATGAGTGTTTCCAGCGCACAGATGAGCCCCGAAGAGAAGGATGCCATCAGTCACCGCGGAAAAGCTTTGCGCCTAATTGCACCGCAAGTCATACAAATGCTGAGGAGCCTGGGGTAACCTTGCCCTATAGCCGCGCGTTTTGGACGTGCGCACCACTATTCAAGGAGTACTCGTGGCCGTAAAGAAGAAGAGTGCAGCAAAGAAGAAGGTTGCTAAAAAGGCACCTGCTAGAAAAGCTGTAGCAAAGAAGTCAGCTGCAAGAAAATCTGTAGCTAAGAAAAAGACAACCGCAAAGCGCGCAGTAAAGAAGAGTGTTGCTAAGAAAACTACGAAGAGAGCACCAGCTAAAAAAGCTGCTGCAAAGAAAGTTGCCAAGAAAAAGACAACCGCAAAGCGCGCAATAAAGAAGAGTGCAAAGAAAGCTGCTGCACCAAGAGTCACTGTGACTTCTTCTCGTCCAGTAGTTGCTGCACCAGTTGCCGCAAAGCCTGTAGTTGCTGCAAAGCCAACTGCTGCACCTAAGCAAGGTGCTTCAGGACGTGTTGTATTTGCTGTAGTAGTTGGAATTGTTTTGTTAGCAATGATCGTTTGGTCTAAGTCAGGTAAAGAAAGTGATGATGGCGCAGCACCTGCACCTTCGATGTCTCAATCTGCTGAGCCATCGGAATCAGCTTCACCAGAAGAAACAACGGTTGCAGTTGGAACCATTGAAGCTCCATCAAAGTTTGTTGCACTCAAGAGCGCAGATGGCTTAAATCTTCGCTGGGTAGCACCTATGGCCACAGAAGGTTTGACTGGCTATAACGTTGAGATTCGCGCAAATGGAACTGGTGATTGGACAACAATCGCAACTGTTCCAGCAGATCAACTCACTCAAGCTGTTACAAAGAGCGGTGATGCTGGATGGACTCAGTTCCGTGTCTCTTCTGTTTACTCAGATGGACAGACAGCACCTGCAACAGTCTTTGGAATTCCAGGTGAGTTCAAGTAAAAAGTAATTAGTAAAAGACCCTCGCTTATCAGCGGGGGTTTTTTATTTCTCAAAAATTGATTATCTATAAGGTTGCAGTGATTGCATCAACATATGCTCGAACACCTGCTGGTACTAAGTGCACGCCATCAGGTGCAAAGTATTCAGGATGACCGGCTGAGATAGTTGCCCAATCAATAACTGTTGCTCCATATATTGCGGCGTATTGGGCAATCAGCGCATTGTTTTCATCACGCCAACCCCTAGGCACCGCAGTGTTTACGACGATAATTCGTGGCTGATTCTTCACTTCCTCAAAGACAGCCAAAACTTGATCTGAAGTCAACTTGTTATTGTTTCCCAAATTAAAGATCACTGTTGAATTAGTGGCGTTAGCTTTATCAGCTCTCATCACCTCAATAAGCTCAGAAGCCTGGCGGCCAACACGGGCATTAATAATTGCAATGGGAGTTCGAGCATCGAGCTCGTAGTGAATTCCTAAAATTACAGAGTCTCCAGTAACCCATAAACCACCTGCCTGGGTTGCAGTAGGTTGACTTGGTTGAATAGGTTGTTCAAGTTGCTGCTTAATAATTGCCATCTCTTTATCACTTTGTGAAATGGCATTAGCGCTGATGTACGAGGTACCCAATATTAAGAGAAGAATTGAAGCTACAACTGTGCTCTTTTGTCGTCGCTGCACATTCTTGGTGCGATATTTCATTCCTTTGAACCAATACTCAACAAGTCCGCTTCGAACAGGCAGTTCAACTATGCGCAGTGAGATATCAGCTAGAGCAAACACAACCAAGATGCGCAAGGTATATAGGGCCCATGTTGAACCTTCTAGATCTACTGCAGGGCGCGTTAGCTGAAATACGACCCAGTGCCATAGGTAAATTGCGTAAGAGCGCTCACCAATCCACACAGCAACTTTGCTACTAAGTATTGGTGCAAATCGTGAGGCCGGGTGAACGATGCTAGTCAGAATCGCGCAACCAAACAGACCTGCAAGTGGGAAAGCTAATTTGTAAAGAGTTGGATCATTTTCATTAACCAAGAGAAAGACTCCTAGTAATCCAACGAAACCAATGACACCAATGCCATCAATAAAATCTTGTGCTCGTCTATTTACTTGCTCTTGAAGATTCTGAGGAACCCAGCTGACAGCAAGTGCAGCACCTAGAAATAATCCAATACTGTGAGTATCTGTACCAAAGTAAACGTGGCTTACCTGTGAGGCATTTGCAGCATCCACCTCAAATGAGACTAGTAAAAGGGCAATACCTGAGATCGCCGCGATAAATAAGGCGGCACCTGGGATCTTGGCTTTACCAAACTGGCGAAGGACTAGAAGCAAAATGAGGGGCCAGATCAAATAGAACTGAGCTTCAACTCCTAGTGACCATGTGTGCTGCAGCAGCGGTGGCCGAGAAATGGTGTCGAAATAGTCTGTATGTCTAAAAACCAACCACCAGTTCATTCCACCAAGAAGTGCAAATGGACTATCACTAACAAAGCGGCGCATCGTCTCTGGTGCCCAAATCCCAATGTATATAACTGTTACAAAAATCATAAATACGAGTGGTGGAAATAATCTACGGATTCGTGCTTTATAAAATGCCCGTAAATCTAAACCACCGCTGCGCTGGATTGAATCTAGAAGTAAGCGCGTAATTACATAGCCAGAGATTACAAAGAAGAGGTCTACGCCAAGAAAGCCGCCCGGTATCCATGAAAAACCTAAGTGATAGAGCATGACTGCAATAACTGCTACAGCACGCAATCCATCAATGGCAGGGATATAACGAATACCGCGGGGAGTGGACATAACTAGTTACTTACGCGATGCAGATTTCTTTGCAGCTGCTTTCTTAGCGGTTTTCTTGACAGGCTTTTTTGCCGCTTTCTTAGGAGCAGCTAGCGCTGGCTTAGTGCGCTGACTAGCAACACGGATTGGGCCAGGATTAATGATGGTGTCATCAGAATTTAGATTTTCAAGAACATTGCGCTGTAGATCAGCAAGACGCGTAAATGCGCCCTCAAGACGTGCTCGAGATTGGTGAATCGCAGACTCAGCAGCATCAAGTGACTGAGTCTGAATCTTGTATAGGCGCTCTGCTTCAGAAATAACACTTGAAAGCCACTGGCGATAGTTAGTAACTTCTCCAGTTGCTTCACTGACAATGCGCTCACCCTCACGGCGTGCTGCAGTTGTTAATGCAGAACCTTCACGTCTCTTACTTTCAATGAGTGATTCAGCTTCAACTTCAGCTTCAGCAATCTTGTCTGATGCTTCAGATTCAGCCGCTTGAATGTATTTGCGTCCACGCGATTCTGCACCACTTAATATTGTGCGAGCTTTAGCATCGGCTGCTTCAATCTCTTCTTTAGTTGTGCGATTAGTTTCAGCGATCAATCGAGTCGCAATAGATTGCGCCTTGCTCTCGCGAGCTTGCGCCGACTTAATCATCGACATCGCAGTCTCTGTAGCAAGAATTTCAAACTCTTCTTTGCTCAAGCCGGTAATGTCACGACGTGATTTGAGATCAGCTAACTGTGATTCAAGTTCGCGAATGCGATCGACCGATGAAGGCGCTTGTTCTTCTTCACCTTTAAATCCGACCCAATTAAGGAAGGAGTTTTTCTCAGCCATTGTCGTACCTCGCAACTCGTTGATAAGAGAGCCTTAGGTTAGAGCAAGGCCTTACTTACTGTAAATCGCCACCGAAATCGCTACATACTGCGAGATCCAGGCTGCCAGCACGAATATATGGAAGAGCTCGTGGAAGCCGAAGTACTTAGCATCACGCCCAGGACGCTTGAGGGCATAGAAGATTGCGCCGATGGAATAAAAGAGCCCCCCTATGAGAATTGGAAGTAATACCCATAAACCACCCTCTCGGTAGAGGGATGGCGTATAAACGATGGCCACCCACCCGAGCAATAAATAATTTGCAACATATAACCACCGTGGTGCATTGAGCCAGAAAATTCGCAGGCCCACACCAATTGCAGCACCAATCCAAACGACTAGAAGCAAAATATTTCTGCTTCGGCCTTCAAGAAGGGCAACTGCAAAGGGCGTATAGGAACCGGCAATCAGTAAATTGATATTTGCATGGTCCCAGCGTCGCCATATTTTCTTTTTCGCCGGCGCCCATGGAACTCGGTGATAAACAGCCGAGACACTAAACAACATGATTGCAGTGATGGAATATATAGCAACAGCAAATTTCAGTGATGACTTACTAAGTATGAAAAGCACCAGCGAAGCAATAATGACAGCAGGAGTTGCACCCAGATGAAACCAACCGCGTAACTTAGGTGGAACCACAGGTTGCTGTGTCATGTATGCAGGGTACTGCTTGTTGGAACCTACTGTCTCGACAAATACTCCCGGCGCTGATAAGAATCTCCTATGACATTTAGATCTCCTATATTCGAACTCAGCCACACCTACATTGACGATGAAGCAGCCTTGAGCCCAATGGGTTGCACCTATCTGGGTAATGGACTCAACCAAGACAAACTTGATGATTTCTCAATTACAGGTGCAGCAGTTTCAGCTGACTTAACACGTCAGACCCTTAAGAAGCTTCTAACATTAAAGCCCATTGATGAGATTGATCGAATTGCTCAGACTGTTATGCAAGAGCGCTTGGAATCATCCCTTGCTCTGCACGATAGTCAGGAGTCTTTTGTGTTGTGGAATGTTCTTACATCCCCACCATCAAATGTGCGCTCAATTTTTGAATTGATGCCAAAGAGCACGGATAAAGATTTTGACAACATCGCTAAGCGCTTAGCCGCCGTTGATGGCGCATATAAGTCATGGACTGGGGCGATCATGGAGATCGCAAAGAGTGGAAAGACAACGGCCCAGCGCCAAGTTCGCGGGGTTATTGAACAACTCAATAACTATGCAAATGGTGGATTTAGCACAATGTGTAAAAACTTTGATGCTTCAGGTAAATATCCAGCAATTCATGAAAATGCAAAGTTGGCTGAAAAGGCAGCGGCTGAAACTGCAGAGTTTTTGAAGAATCAATACCTTCCGATTGCAACTCCAGAAGATGCAGTTGGAGCAGATCGTTATGCCGTTTGGGCACGTTTTTTCACTGGTGCAAAGCTAGATCTTCGCGCAACCTATGAGTGGGGAATGGCTGACCTAAAGGCTATAAATGCGCGGATGTGGGAGATTGCTGAACAGATTAAGCCTGGTGCAAAAACACTTCGCGAAGTGGCAGATCACCTCGATAAGGATCCAAAGTATGTAATCAAGGGCAAAGACAATGTTGTTAAGTTTTTGCAAGAGTTCACTGATGCCGCAATTGCACGAATGGATGGCGAATACTTTGAAATCGATGATCGCATCAAGATTTGTGAAGCTCGTCTTGCACCAGAAGGAAGTGCATCTGCGCCTTATTACAACCCACCTTCTGAAGACTTGTCACGTCCTGGTACAACATGGATTCCAATGCTTGGAAAAGATGAAGCCAGTAGTTGGCACTTAGTTTCAACCTGGTATCACGAAGCTGTGCCTGGACACCACTTGCAATGTGCCACTGTTGCTATTGAAAAAGAGCGTTTGTCTCGTTTCCAAATCAATGGTGCCTGGATTAGTGGCTATGGCGAAGGCTGGGCTCTCTATGCAGAGCGCTTCATGAATGAGTTAGGCGCATTTGATGAGCCAGGAATTGAAATGGGTTATCTCTCTGCTCAAGCATTGCGTGCTGCGCGAATTGTCGTAGACATCGGAATGCACCTTGGATACACAGATTTTGATGGCAAGGTATGGAACGCCGAGTCATCTCGCAAAATCCTTAATGAGCAAGCCCTTCTGGATGAGGATCATTCACGCAGTGAAACTGATCGTTACCTGGGCTGGCCTGGCCAAGCTATTTCCTACAAAGTAGGCGAGCGGGTTTGGATGAAGGCCCGTGAAGATGCCAAGGCCCGCCTCGGTTCAACCTTCTCCCTGAAGAAATTCCACACCTATGCCCTCAAGATCGGTCCTATGGGGCTTGACCCATTTGCCGTGGAACTGGCTAGTTGGGATGGGAAATAGGGGCGGGTTTGAGTCCATCACAGGCTCAAAAAATTTAAATCTCTTAGAGTTTTTTGGGATTTGACCTGTATTTTTCCCTCATTTCACTCATAATAGTTCTTACCAAGTGCAGTGAGGCGCCTCGAGGTCCTCATTGGCTCTGCGGTGCTAGATGCCAAAAGACATCTAGGAAACTTAAACCTCCCGGAGGCATAGCTACATGCTAAAACTAGATAGCAATCAATGGAACCTGGTCTATAACATCTTCTCATTTGGACTAGTTTCAATGCTCGCATGCACGATCTACACGCTTGTTTCACAACAGCGCGTATTAGCTAAGTATCGCAATGCTCTAGTGATGTCATCAATGGTTACATTCATTGCTGGCTACCACTACATGCGTATTTTTAACTCATTCAATGAATCATCTGCAGACATGACAATCAATGTCTCAGGCGCACAAGGTTCATTCAACGAGGCTTATCGTTATGTTGACTGGCTACTCACAGTGCCACTACTTCTTGTTGAAGTAATTGCAGTGCTTGCACTAGCCAAGGAAGTTTCACGTTCCCTCATCATGCGTCTGGTCCCAGCTTCTGCTGCGATGATCGCGCTTGGATACCCAGGTGAAATTTCAAACGATCAGAACACACAGGTTATGTATGGTGTTCTATCAACACTTCCTTTCCTATACATCCTTTACGTACTGTTCGTAGAGCTTGGAAAGTCACTTGATCGTCAGCCAGCAGGAGTTGCAGAGACCGTTGGTCGCTTGCGTCTTCTATTGATCGCGACATGGGGCGTTTACCCAATCTCTTACATCCTAGGAATGGGCGGAGATGCAACTGCAGAGCAGTTCGTTGGCGTTCAGGTGGGATACACAATTGCTGACATTCTAGCTAAGTGCGTATTCGGTCTTACAATTTTGAAGATCGCACGCATGAAGTCACTTGCTGAAGGCATGAAGGAAGATCACTAATAATCTAGATTAAAGATGGGGTGTCGAGAAATCGACACCCCATTTCTCTATTAAGAGGGGTAAAGCAATGAAAAGTAACCTTATTAATAACTACAGAATGGGCGGATATCTGCTCATCGCAATTGGCCTCATCAACTTGCGATACCAAAGCGGCCAAAGTGGCGTAGTAACTCACAGCTTGACCATCATTATTCCTGGCGCACTTTTAATTGCAACTACATGGATACCAGCCCTTGCTAAGAAATTAGAAACCAAGGCAGTTCAGGCCGTATCCATCACTCTTGGGCTCTTTCTTATTGCTTATGCGGTAATGAATTAATCCTCTTTTGTAATTATTTTCTAAAAGATAAATCAGCCTTTTTCATTTCTGCCACTAGCACTCTAATTGCATTTGGCCCCATGCCATCAAGTTCTTTGAGAGCTGCAAGTGATGTCTTACGCAGATCACTGACTGTAAAGAGACCATCATCAATTAATGCACGACGTGCGGGTGCTGCTAATCCAATTGCAACCCAGTTGCCATCTAGCTCTGAGTACTTATCATTTTCTACTTCTACCGGGGCAGTTACAGATTCTCTCTTTGCCTTTTCGGCACGGCGTTCGGCGGCAGCTTTTTTGGCTTGCGCTGCCAGCATCTTGGTTCGCGCAGGCGATTGTTTGGCCATGAGAAGAGTTTACTTTCTTAACTTTACGATTGCATTGTGCGGGAGAAGGGACTTGAACCCTCACGTCCGAAGACACAGGTTCCTAAGACCTGCGTGTCTGCCATTTCACCACTCCCGCTAATCTAGATAAAAAACCTTGCAGCTTCACCTAGATAGAGGACTAGATTAGAGGTAAGTTAGCGATGTTCCAAAACGAGCTCATACGAAAGGCTTTTCTCTATGTCATTAACACCTACTCCTGCAGATAAGTTCACTTTTGGTCTCTGGACCGTTGGCTGGCAGGCACGTGACCCTTTCGGAGATCCCACTCGTGGTGCGCTAGATCCAGTCCGCACGGTCAATGAGTTGGCTGCACGCGGTGCCTATGGCGTTACTTTTCATGATGATGACTTAATTCCATTTGGAAGTGATGAAGGTGCACGACGCACCCACATCGATCGCTTCAAGAAAGCTCTAGCCGATACTGGAATGAAAGTTCCTATGGCGACAACAAATCTCTTCTCACACCCTGTCTTTAAAGATGGTGCGTTTACATCAAATGATAAAGACATTCGCCGTTACGCCATTCGCAAGGTGATGAAAAATATTGAACTAGCAGTTGAACTTGGTGCAAAGACCTATGTGTGTTGGGGTGGACGTGAAGGCGCAGAATCTGATGGTGCAAAGGATGGTTATGTTGCACTTGATCGCTTCCGTGAAGCATTCAATACTTTAGGTGAGTTTGTAACTGATAACGGGTATGACATTAAATTTGCAATTGAACCAAAGCCAAATGAGCCTCGGGGAGATATCTTCTTGCCAACAATTGGTCACGCTCTAGCATTCATTTACACCTTAGATCGCCCAGAACTTGTTGGCCTTAACCCTGAAGTGGGCCATGAACAAATGGCTGGACTGAACTTTGTCCACGGTATTGCACAAGCGCTATGGCAAAAGAAGTTGTATCACATCGACCTCAACGGCCAGCATGGTCCAAAATTTGATCAAGACTTAGTCTTTGGTCATGGAGATCTCAAGTCGGCCTTCTTCTTAGTTGATTTACTGGAGCGCTATAAGTACGAGGGACCAAAGCACTTTGATTACAAGCCAGCGCGCACTGAAGATGACAAGGGTGT
>Ga0194035_1001245_pt1:0-10000 | contig 13608 bp, 10 predicted proteins | sample JunL2320m_MetaG_FD_148680 | JGI IMG/M metagenome (GOLD analysis project Ga0194035, IMG submission 148680) | Anoxic zone freshwater microbial communities from boreal shield lake in IISD Experimental Lakes Area, Ontario, Canada - Jun2016-L239-20m | ecosystem: Environmental > Aquatic >...
GCGCAAGATGATCACGTCCGCCGCGGCGATGGCGATGCCGTCGGCGGGGCGGGCGATCCATTCCCAGTCTGCTTTCTTTGATCGGCGGAAGCGGCGAACAATGGCTGGTTTGCGCGAAGGGTTTTCGCGGCGGAACAAGGCGACGACGTCTGCGCCGTCGATCTCAACAATGCCCGATGCGATCTGCTGGCCGGCGGTTTCAATTGTCGGCAACAAGGCGGAAAGCGAAATCTCGCCGTCGATGGCCCAGCCCGCGATATCGAGGGCGGCTACCTGCCAGCGGATTGCGGTGTCGGTAACCGAAAGAAAGGAACGGGGCGGGGCTGGCATGGCTTTAATCTCTCGTGGCGGTTTCGGCTCAAGGCTTGCTGCTGGATGTCCCCATGCTTCGGTTTCGCCGGTAAAGCGTCACCACCGCCTTGATGTCGTCGCGCAAATCGGGTGGCAGGCGGCCGGCTTCGCAAAAGAGATCGTCAAGCTTCACCTCCAGGATGGCGGCAACGCGCTCAACAAGATCGTCACGTGGCGGATTTTCCCGCTCGCGCTCAACGCGGCTCCAATAGGCGGGGGAAACGCCTAGGCGTTCGGCGAATTCGTTCAAGCCGAAGCCCTTGGCGTTGCGGTGGAAGCGAACGGTCTGTCCGAAGGCCATCAATCAAGTCTCCCTTTTGTGTTCGGGCGGCCGATGAAGCCGCCTTTTGCAAGCCGCACGGCCATGAAGGCGGCGGTGACGCCGAAGGTTTCGGCAAGGCTATCGACCAGAAGGCCTAATTGGCCGTCGCTGGGATCAAGATCGATGAAGGGCAAGGGGCGGTTGTTGGCTAAAGCGCGCCAGTGCAACTGCAAGCCTAAGGCGCTGGCGTGCCTGGGAAGCAATCGCGCAAGCTGATCGGCGGGGGCAAGGAAGGCGCCCATGAAGGCGTCGGCGCGCCATTCCGCCCATTCCATCGCGGCGCCGGGGCGGGCAAGGGCTGGCGCGAAGCTCGTTCGGAAGGCGCGGCGGCGGTGGCCGCTGATCGCGGCGGGCATGTCGAAAATGGCATGGGCAAATTCATGCGCGGCGGTTGAACGGATGACCTCCGGCTGGTGGGAAAGCAAACTCTCGTTGATGCTGACCAGCACCGTGCCGGGCAAATCGGGGTCGGTCTCGCAAGCGCCTAGTGCTTCGTGCCCCTCTTCGTCGTGAACGGGCCGGTCAAGGCCCCAGCAAAGTTCAATCGCCTCGCCGTTCACGCTGATGCGCCGTGTCCTTGCGATGAAGGCGCTGATGTCGATGGGCCTTGGCTGAACGCCGAACAAACGGCGGCGGATATCGCCGGCAAGGGCGGCAATGGCGCCCGCGCTCAGCCGCTGCGGGCCGCGGGCCGCCGTGTGGGGATAAGCAATCGTGAGAACCATGGACTGCTCCGTGTGAACCAAATCGTTAACAGATGTTCCTCTTATGTTCTCTGTGGAACATTGTCTAGAATTGTTTCACGAAAAAGCTCTCTCTGGATGTGGAAAACTCTGGAAACGGTTGCGGTCCTGATGGTTGGGGGCGCCCGCGGCGGCGGCGGTGAAACGCGGTAAAGCCCCGGGTTTCCGTATGTTTCCGCCCCTCCCCTGATCTCTTTCCGCCCTGTTTGCGCCCGTTTCAACCCTGCCTGCCGCTGGCGCGCCGTGCTCCCTTTGGCGGCGTGAAACAAGGAACGGCAAGGCAAGCGGCCATGGACGATCAAGTGAACGGGCAACAAGCGGGCGGCGCTTCGGCGGATCTGATGCAAGGCTGGCTCGGCCGCCGGGAAGTGGCGGAAGCGCTCGGGATTTCGGCGGCAACCTTGCAACGCTGGCAATCGCAACGGGTGGGCCCGCCGCTCGTCCGGATCGGCCGCCGGGTTTTCTATCGGGCCGATGCCTTCCGCGAATGGATGATTGCGCGCGAACGCGGCCCCTTCGTTTCCCGGCGCGGTGGGGCGGGCCGATGAACGCGCCCCTCCTGATCGCCGAACGCCGTGAAGCGCGGCTTCTGGCAAAGCGCGCGGTGGGCCTTGCCTTCCATGAACAACTGGGCCGCGGGCCGCGCCGCGCTGAACCCCTCTATTGCCTCGATCGCGGGATCTGGCTCGTGCTGCTGGCGGCGATTGAACGGCGGCTCGGAATTTCCTTCTCCGATGAAGATATCGAATTTGTCGAAACCGAAGCTGATCTCGCGGAGCGCGGTGCGCTGGCGCTGATGCGGCGGCGCGCATGAACAACCCCTTTGAACGGCATGGGCTTGGCCATCTCTCCGCGTCTTCGCTCAATCTCTGGGCGGCGGAACCGGCGCTCTGGATCATGGAACGCTTGCTCGGGCGGCGTTCGCCGGCGGGAATTTCCGCCGCGCGCGGCAAGGCTGTGGAGGCCGGCGTCAATATCGGTCTCCTTGATCCAGCACTTCCTGTCGAGGCCTGCGTGGCGGAAGCCGAATGCGCCTTCGATCGCGAAACCGCGCTCAATCCCGATCCGCGTCGCGATGAGGAACGCAAGAAGCTGCCGGGCTATGTGCGCGGCGCGCTTGCCGAACTCCGGCAATATGGTCTGCCCGATGCCGATGGCTATCAAGGCAAGGTTGAAATCCGCCTGGATGATATCGCCGTGCCGGTGATCGGCTTCGTCGATTGGCGCTTCTCGGCCCATGGGCTGATTGTTGATCTCAAGACGACCGAACGGTTGCCGTCGGCGATCGGCGCAAGCCATGGGCGGCAGGGTGCTGTTTATGCCGCGGCGCATGGCAATTTCGGCATGCGCTTTGCTTATGCAAAGCCTGCGCCGGCAAAGGGCGATGGGCGCCAGGTCCAGGTCCTCGAAATGTCGGGCGATGACGTGCGCGCGCACCTTGCGGCACTTCGGCTGATCGGCGGCTCGATCGCCTGGCCGGTCAAGGCTGGGCGCGTTGTCGAATCTACCGAAGTCCATATCCCCGAAGATGATCGCCCTCCGGCCTATTGGGCGTCGGCGCTCGCGCAGGCCTTCGCCGCGCCCGCGCCGCTCCTCCAGACTGCTCCGGCAGCTTCGGAGCCGTCTGCGCCCTCAATGGCGCCTTCGCCGCCGAAGCCGCTCGAACTGCCAATAGGCAGTCTGTCTATCGAGGCGACCCTGGCCGCGATCCAGCGCAACGATCACTGGCACCAGAACGCTGTGCGGCTCGTCGGCAACTGGGTGGCGCGCGGATTATCCGATGCCGAGATCCTTGCCTTCGCGCCCGCCCTGACCATCGGCAGCGCAGCGGACGGGCGGAGTTACACGCCCGAGCAGACCCGCCTTCAACTCCACTCGATGATCCGCGGCGCTAGGCGCAAGTGGAACCTGCCGAACCCGGTTGTTTCGATCGACGATACGCCTCCGCCGCCGCCGATCGAGGTCCAGTGGGAGGATGGCGCAAGCGCCGCCATGATCCCGCGCCGCCGCTGGCTGGTCGGCTCTTTCGCGATCCGCGGCGCTCTGACCGTGCTTGTGGCGCCGCCCGGTGCGGGCAAGTCCACGCTCGGCATTGCGCTGGCGGTGGCCGGAGTCTCCGGCCGTGGCGAAATCGTCGGTGAAACGGTTCACGAACCGATCAAGGCGTGGGTGTGGAACAACGAAGACGACAAGCTCGAACTGCGGCGGCGCCTGGCGTCGGTGCCGAACGCCACGATCATCGGCTTCACCGGCACGCCGATCGCCAACACCGAACAGGGCACGGGCACGTTCAAGATTTTCGGCGCCGAGGACGAAACCGGTTATCTCGACAAATATTCGATCAAGGAACACGTTCGCCATGATCAGATCGACGACGCCGGCGCGGGCATCTTTTGGTAGGCTGATCAGCGGCCGATATAGCGAGGCCCGAAGCTGCCGCTGTTCGTCGGGATTGTCCGAGCGCAAGGCCTCAAGCGTTTTGACATCGAAGGTGACGCTTTTGGTCAGGCGGCCCAGGCCATCCTGCGTTGCGTTCTGTTCAACGAGCTGGCGCGTCTTGTAGGCGAGGTCTGCTACGAACCCGATCTTGTCGGCATAAGCGTTGCGCACCGCGGCGTAGAGTTGCGCCAGCCGCTTGAACGTGCCGATGTGGTCGACGAGCTCCTTTGACGGCGACAAAATTTCCCAAAGGTTCTCGATATCCTTGTAAGCCTCAAAGAACGCCTTTCGCGGTTCCGGCTCCAGGAAACGGCCATAGACAAGCCGTTCTAGGCGTTCGTCGGCATCGCCACCTTCGCCGGCATCGAGATAATCGACGGAAGCCTTTGCGATCTTTTCCAGAAAGTCCTTCATCAGGAGATCGAGATCCTCGATCACCCCATCGACATCTGACGAGTCGAATTGCAGGGCCTTCTTCAGTTCGCGCAGTACGCCGACAAAATCGATGACGAGGCCGATCTTCTTTTGAATGCCTTCCTTATCGACATATGGCCGGTTCACACGGGCGACAGCTTGAAGCAGAACGTGATCCCGCATCGGCTTGTCGAGATAGAGGCAGTAGAGCAGCGGCGCGTCATAGCCGGTGAGGAGCTTGTCGGTAACGATCAGGATTTTCGGGTCCTTGTCGGCCTTCTTAAACAGCAGGCGGACATCTTCCTCACGTTCGTCACTGAGTTGCAGCTGGGCGACCAGCGGCCTATCCACCACGTCGGCGGCGTTTTCAGTATAGACGGCCTCGGTCCATTCCGGCGGCAGCAGCTTGTCGAGCGCCTGCTTGTATTTGGCGCAGGCCTCGCGATCGACCGCGACCACAAACGCCTTGTAGCCGAGCGGCAGCACGTTTTCCTTGAAGTGCTCGGCGACGAACGCGGCCACCTTTGCGACGCGATCATCCGCCTTCAGGAAGGCGCGCAAGCCCACCGCGCGATCCAGTACCTTGTTCAGCTCTTCGATATCCGTCACGCCCTCAGCGGCGGCGAGTTCGAAGAATTCCTTGTCCAGCCGGTCAACCGGGACCGTCATCTCGCTTGGCGCCAGGACGTGCTTGATCGGCAGTGTGGTTTCGTCGGCGATGGATTGCCATAGCTGGAGAGGAATGCCTCAACAATTGTCTCATCTGCCGCGGGCAGCAGCACGGCACCCTCCAGCGAAGCAGATGCCCCGGAGATCGCCGCGCGCGCAACGGCAAGCGCATCGGCGGGGTCACCGTCAGCGGCATGAGCCGCGCAATTGGCCGCCGCAAAGCCGCGCCAGACGGCGCTATGGCCATCCTTTGCCTCAAGTTTGCCTGCAGCGGCCACGAGTGCCTCGGCGCGGCGATGCCCCGCCAGAGCCCGCGCAGCCTCGCGCAAGCCATGTTTGGTGACCTCATAGGTATCCATCTCCAGGGCAGGCCGAAGCAATCTGAGCAAGCTGCGCAACTGCTTGATGGCCCGTCTGGCGCCATGCACGCTCTCACCGGGCTTTGTGGCCGCGAGAAGCTCCGCCAAAGCCTCCAATTCACTCTGTTCCGTCGCCAAAAGAGTGGCTTTGGAAGGAACGATCCACAGCGCGCCCATGATCTGCGCCTCAAACCAGTTAATGCGGCCTCACAGTGCGGATTTCGACCGTCACAATTAATCTTCCGAAATGTGTGCGGAAGCGAAAAGAAAATCGTCATGAGGGGTTCACAAACAGGATGGGCATTGCTACATATACATCACGTTCATGACGCGGGATGGAGCAGCCCGGTAGCTCGTCAGGCTCATAACCTGAAGGTCACAGGTTCAAATCCTGTTCCCGCAACCAAAATACAAAAGCTAATTCAACAGCTTATGCAAAGCCCCGCTTGGCTCTCGCCAGCGGGGCTTTTGCTTGTGTCCGCACTGTGTCCGTTTTTGGGGCCATTCAGAAGCACGAGCCGTCGCTAAAGAGCCGCCCTGTTTGGGCGCGAGACCTCGAGGGATCGCCAGCCAGGCACATGCGCCGTCATCAACGCCTTAAAAAGGCGGCCGTGGTTCGGCACGCGCAGGTGAAGCAGTTCGTGGGCAACGACGAAATCCTGGAAGCTGTCCGGCTCATCGAGAAGATCGGCCGCCAGCGTGATCGTGCCCGCGCTTGAGCACGAACCCCATTTGCGCGTCATCCGTTGAACGCGGACAAGGCGGGGATTAACTCTTAGCTTGATCGCCCATCGGGCGACGCGCTGTTTGAGCGCGTCTTGTTCTGATAGATACTTTGCCATGACCAAATCATTAGCCCAAGGCCCGCAAGCTTTTGCGGAAGGGGTTGAAGAGCGAAGAGCCTCAGGCACTGCACGAGGCACGGAAGTTCGTTGTTCATCACCTTCATCAGCTGCGACTTCTGCAAACCGGAAACGAGCGGCGCCTTGCCAAGCTGGAACAGCTCCGGGAGGCATTGGGTGATCTCAACGACCTGGATGAACTGGAGCAGCTCGCTGCCGGCACGGAAGTCACGAGCAAGGACGCCCGGCGCATACGAAAGGCGCGGGAACGCCTGCTCAGTCGTGTGGAACGGGCGGCCTCCCGTCTTTTCCGGCTGAAGTCGAAGTCCTTCGGAAAGCGGCTCGGCCATGCGGCGGAGGCACATTCTCCTCACAGCCCGAGTGCGCTACAAGCCGGGGAATGACTGCTCCCGTCTTCTCCTCGCCCCGCACCGCCATAACAATCGTCTTTGTAACCTTCGGCATCGCCATCGGCGCACTGGCGGGTTCGATGCCCTCTGTCATGCGGAATTCGGGGATCGATGCAGAGACCTTCGGACTGGGCCTCACGCTCTCGACCGTGCTGACAGTGGCCGCGATGTCGGTTGGCGGGCAGATTGCGCGGGTCGCCTCGAACCGTGCTGTGCTACTCGCCGTGCTGCCATCCTTCGCACTGTCGCTTGGCGCTTATTTGACGGCGGCATCACCCGTCTGGTTCTTCATCACCATCCCCATCATGGGATTGTGCTTCGGTCTGACCGACCTGTTCATGAATGCGGAAGCGGTGGCCCTTGAACACGACTTGAAGCGTCCGATCTTCATGACCTTTCACGGCGGCGTCTCGGCAGGCGTCGGTGTCATGGCTGTTGTGGCGAGCTGGCTTTCAACGCAATGGGGCACTTGGGCAGTAGCAATGGTCGCTGCGGTCATGTTCACTGTCTCATGGGTATTCGTGTACCAGGCGATTGCGCCTCGCCCGCTCGCTGTAGGTAGGGCGGCTCGTATCGGCACCCTGCCGAACAAGACCCCCCTCATGTTGCTCGGGATAGCGGCTGGCCTCATCATTGCAGCTGAGACGGCGGCGCTGTTGTGGTCAGCCAAGCTGCTTGACGAAATTGCCCCCTCACTTGCCGCAATTGCCGGCCTTGGGGCGGCTTTCTTCGGGGTCTGCAACGCTGCAGTCCGCTTTCCCGGAGACCGCATGCGGTCCCTCCTTGGTGAGATGCCTTTAATGTTTGGCTCGCTCGTCGTTTCGATCTGCGGCTTTGTTGCTCTGGGGCTGTCAAGCTCCTTCGTGGTGAGCGTTACCGCCTTCGCGTCTGTCGGTTTTGGACTGGCGTTATTGATCCCGACGATCTTCGCCATGTCAGCAAGGCTCGTGCCTGAGAACCGGGCAGGTGCCTTGAGCTTCGTGTCGCTGCTCACCGCCGTACCTCGGATCATGGCTCCGTTGGCCTTCGGGATGGTGGCTGCGCGGCTGGGCATTGCCTTCTCCTTCGGCCTTGTCGCCGTCGGGCTCCTTGCTTCTCTTGGCCTGATCCTCACCTTCAAGAGGAAGGGTCACGGTATCTGAAGGCGATAACAGGCTCGGGGCAAGATCTGAAAGGCGGAAAATCCTCTGCTCTCATCCATTCCCAAACAGACGAAGAGGGAGACAAGTTCCGATGGGTCCATTGGGTGCGCCCCACAAACGCCAAAACCCCGCTGAGCATTTCTGCTTGGCGGGGTTTTGGTTATTGAGAATGTGAATGAAGGTTTTTCTCTGTTCTTTGCAGGCCTGGCAGCGACCTACTCTTCCGCGTCTTAAGACGAAGTACCATTGGCGCTGGGGCGATTTACGGCCGAGTTCGAGATGGGATCGGGTATGGACGCCCCGCCAGAGCCACCAGGCCGGCGAAGAACAGAGGGATGAGCACATAGGGTTTTTGCTGGCGCGAATGGGGCAAGCCCCAAGCGCGCTGTTTTGCTGGCGCGAATGGGCAAGGCCCAAGCGCGCTGTAGCTGGCGCGAATGAGGCAAGCCCCAAGCGCGCTGTAGCTGGCGCGAATGGGGCAAGCCCCAAGCGCGCTGTAGCTGGCGCGAATGGGCGAGTGCCCCAAGCGCGCTGATTTCAGCAGTCTTTCTCATAAGATCAGATGTCCTGGTTGGACATTGATAATGAGAGCAATCAAGCCGATCGAACGATTAGTACCAGTAAGCTGCGCGCATTGCTGCGTTTCCACACCTGGCCTATCAACGTGGTCGTCTTCCACGGTTCTCAAGGGAGAACTTGTTTTGAGGTGGGTTTCCCGCTTAGATGCCTTCAGCGGTTATCCCGTCCACACATAGCTACCCTGCACTGCCGCTGGCGCGACAACAGGTCCACCGGAGGTGTGTTCATCCCGGTCCTCTCGTACTAAGGACAAATCCTCTCAATTCTCCTACAATCACGGCAGATAGGGACCAAACTGTCTCACGACGTTTTGAACCCAGCTCACGTACCACTTTAATCGGCGAACAGCCGAACCCTTGGGACCTTCTCCAGCCCCAGGATGTGATGAGCCGACATCGAGGTGCCAAACGATTCCGTCGATATGGACTCTTGGGAATCATCAGCCTGTTATCCCCGGCGTACCTTTTATCCGTTGAGCGATGGCCCTCCTCACGTGGGACCACCGGATCACTATGGCCGTCTTTCGACTCTGCTCGACTTGTTTGTCTCGCAGTCAGGCAGGCTTATGCCATTGCACTCGACGACTGATTTCCGACCAGTCTGAGCCTACCTTCGCACGCCTCCGTTACTCTTTGGGAGGCGACCGCCCCAGTCAAACTACCCACCATACACTGTCCCGGACCCCGATTCAGGGGTCGCGGTTAGACATCCATGTCGCCAAGGCTGGTATTTCACATTGCGGCTCCACGAGAGCTAGCGCTCCCGCTTCAAAGCCTACCAGCTATTCTACACATGCCAGCACGAATGCCAGTGTAAAGCTATAGTAAAGGTGCACGGGGTCTTTCCGTCTGACCGCAATTACCCCGCATCTTCACGGGGAGTTCAATTTCACTGAGCCGATGCTGGAGACAGTGGGGAAGTCGTTACGCCATTCGTGCAGGTCGGAACTTACCCGACAAGGAATTTCGCTACCTTAGGACCGTTATAGTTACGGCCGCCGTTTACCGGGGCTTCGATTCAAAGCGTGAACCTCTCCTCTTAACCTTCCGGCACTGGGCAGGCGTCAGACCCTATACGTCGTCTTTAGACTTCGCAGAGCCCTGTGTTTTTGCTAAACAGTCGCTACCCCCTGGTATGTGCCCCCCGCCCCTGGTTGCCCAAAGACGGGGCCCTCTTATCCCGAAGTTACGAGGGTAATTTGCCGAGTTCCTTCAGCATCGTTCTCTCAAGCGCCTTGGTATACTCTACCTGCCCACCTGTGTCGGTTTCGGGTACGGGTTGATGTGGGGGCTATTTCCTGGAACGCATGCGCTACCCTCCGAATCCAATAACATCGGATAGCTTCTTGCATTCGTCACCCACCACTAGCTCAGGAATATTAACCTGATTGCCATCGGCTACGCCTCTCGGCCTCACCTTAGGACCCGGCTCACCCTGCTCAGATTAACTTTAAGCAGGAACCCTTGGGCTTTCGGCGACAGTGTCTCTCACACTGTTTATCGTTACTCATGTCAGCATTCGCACTTCCGATACCTCCAGCTGCCCTCACGGGTCAACCTTCACAGGCTTACGGAACGTTCCGCTACCGCGCAGCCCTTGCGGACTGCACCCTAAGCTTCGGTATATGGCTTAATTCCCGATACATTTTCGGCGCAAAAACCCTTATTTAGACCAGTGAGCTGTTACGCTTTCTTTAAAGGATGGCTGCTTCTAAGCCAACCTCCTGGTTG
>Ga0194035_1001248_pt1 | contig 13587 bp, 16 predicted proteins | sample JunL2320m_MetaG_FD_148680 | JGI IMG/M metagenome (GOLD analysis project Ga0194035, IMG submission 148680) | Anoxic zone freshwater microbial communities from boreal shield lake in IISD Experimental Lakes Area, Ontario, Canada - Jun2016-L239-20m | ecosystem: Environmental > Aquatic > Freshwater >...
ATAAATAGGTCGTGGAACACAGCACTGTCCCCGCTACTAAATGAAATGACCCGGCCTTGTGCCGGGTCATTTCATTTATCTAGACAGAGGAGTCAGGATTTGGGAGGAGGATCGCCGAGGGGCGATCCGACGGTTCCTGTCCCCGCTACTTTTGCACTTTTTTCAGCGTGCCACGAGGACCCCTCTATGAGGGGTCCTCGTCGTTGATGGCCCCCGGGACACTAGTTTCTCGACAGTTTCTCGACTTTTATACCCCTGTTTCTCGACCGTTCCGGGCGCATCTACCTTGGTCTCGGCCTCATCTGCGCATCCTTGTTCATGTTCTTCGTTCGCCCAGGATTCTGGCTGGTCTTGCTGCTTGGCATCCGATTCGGATGGCTCGTAACCCAGGAGTACGACAACTGGTGGTGGGAACGCTGGACAGGTCCTTACCCGTCACCGGACCTGTCGTTTCTCCTCCCGCCATACCTGCAAGACAACATCGCTGCGATGCGGGAGGGCACTTACCGTGCCGCATGGGACCGCCCATTCGAAATCGAGCCGGAGTCAGACCCGTACCAACCGCGTCACTTGCGAGGTACATGGGACGAGCCGTAGTTCCGCTAGCCATGAAACGCAGAGGTCCGGGACCCTGCGAGCAGCGCCTAGCCGGGGCGTACTTCCTTGAAGCTTTATTAGTCAAGGCACTTTGAGTATCTGCCAACTTCCGCGTCGATTTCAACTCGATCTTTACGGCCGCGTTTAAACGTTATGCGAGCGCCGCCAACTGTTCGCGGACTTCGTCCGGCGTGCGTGGACGTCCGTCACTCAACGGATCTGGACGATCGAGCAAGCTCACGTTGTCGATCGCCATGTGCGCGACCGCTGACGCCAGGACGGCTGGCTCGAGCTCGATGACGGCGCGGAACTGGTACGCCTCGACGAGCATGGCGCGCAACAGCTCGCCAGCTGATGCGTCGGGATTGTGCGCGGTGTACCAGTTGCCCGCTTCGGCAAGCCGCAAGAACAGTTCGTCCTTGAAGCCGCCGTAGCCACGGTTTCTTGCGAACGCCTCGCGGATCGCAATGAAGAACCGCGCGACCTCGTCCACGTGTGGCGTGACGAGGTAGTAGTCCTCTGGGTAGAAGCCGCGGGGCTGCGGCTCAGGTTGCACCGGAACGATCGACACATCCGCGAACCGATTCGACGCGAACTCGGGCAGCTCACCCGACTCGATGATCGCTTCCAACTTGCTGAGATTGATTCGTGACTTCATACGTACCTCCTACCGCCGAACTGCTGAGAGCTAAGACGATAGGAGGTACGTCTGACATCGGGGTGAATCAGCAAGCCGGATCGAACTTTGTTAACGTCGATGCCGCTGGTGGGGTGTGGCCGGCGCGTGTGATGCGGGCGGCTATGGATCTGGGTCCGGCGTCGTGGCCGTCAGTCATGTGTCCGCTGCGCATGGTGCAGATCAAGGTGACCATGTCGTCGCTGATGGCGTTGGGGCTTGTTCGTGGTCGTCGGGTGCGGGGTCCGAGTGCGTTCCAGCCGCCGTGGCGCCATGCGGCTACGAGTTGGCTGACGCGGGGTTGGGAGATGCCGTAGAGGCGGGCCACTTCGGTTTGGGGCTTGCCGGCGAGGACGGCTTCGACGATTACCCGGTTATTGGACATGTCATGAAGGCTGACTGATATCCGATTTGCTCGGTATAAGGATGTCTCGAGACAGCCTATAAATATGTCTCCGAACAGGGCATTGGCTTTACTTGGGCTCGGGCAGCAAGTGCTGCTCACGTTTAATTCTTGACGGGCGAACTCCTTATCCAGGGCAGCCAAGCGTGAACTTAGAGATCGACAGTTCCGTCAATGCACGTCACGGTGTTGCCAGCTACCCAGATCGTGCCGTCGGGGTCTTGCGAAATGTGCACTCGGCCCTTGCGGTCAAGCATCGTCCCCTGGCTCGCTGTGTAAGGGGCGCTAAGCCGTCCGGTCGCCAGTAACCATTGAGCAAGTGAAGCGTTGAGACTGCCGGTTACGGGATCCTCGACCGTTGCACCGTTGACGGGGAAGAACGAACGCACCTCTACCGCGATGTCGCTGCTCTCGGGATAAAGCCCCGCAACTCCAAGGTCTAGATCGACGTCTCCTGGCGTAAGCGCGAGAACTGCCTGGGCGTCGCGTAGCAGCACGGCCACCCATCCCGGTCCGTTATCAACCCACTGGCTATCGACGATCTCCGCCTCGTTGATTCGGAGCATCGTCGCGATACGCGAGATCAATGTTGGCTCGACGTCACCGGAGCGAACCAACGCAGGTGAAGCGAAAGCGAGACCATTGTCAGTTCGTCGAATGCGAACCAGCCCGGCACCGCACTCCTGGACGATGTGGTCGCTGCTCGCCGGCTGACCCCCGGCGCGTAGCCATGCGTGACAGGTTCCCAACGTCGGGTGCCCGGCGAATGGAAGCTCTCCGGTCGGGGTGAAGATCCGAACCCGATAGTCCGCGTCCGCGTTTGTCGTGGAAAGTACGAAGGTTGTCTCCGACAGGTTCGTCCATTGCGCGAACCTCTGGAGCGCTGCGTCATCCAGGCCTTCGGCGTCGAGAACGACGGCTAATGGATTGCCAAAATACGGCTCGTTGCCAAAGACATCGACCTGCTGAAAGCTACGAATCACATGCGCGAGAATAATGCGGCGGTCTTGCACTCGTCGATGGATATTGGCGGCGTGCCCAAGGCGCCTTCGATAGTGCGGTCGCCCAACGCCAACTTGAACCCGAACTCAAGAAGATCAAGCCGTGGCACGGAAGTGCCGCTTGATCCAATGCGTCATAGCGGTTGGGTCGGGACCCTCTGCTGGATATCGGTTGGCGCGAAAACCGGGCGTCTACGAAGAGTTCGGTCGCCAGAGCGACATGACCTCAATGTAGCACGTGTGCTACATTGAGGTCATGTCCACATTTGGAGTGCGTGAGTTGCGCCAGAATGCGAGCGAGATTCTGCGCGAGGTTGAGGCAGGTGAGCCTGCCACAGTGACGATTGCGGGCCGACCTGTGGCTCAGATCGTGCCCATCCGCGCCGAACGTTGGACGACGTGGGATCGAATCCGCGAGGTCTTCGATAGTCCGACCGATCCGACGTGGGACAACGAGCGACGTGATTTCGGGGCCCCCGGGCTCGATGACCCTTGGACGCGCTGATGCTGTCGATCCTTGACACCAGTGTCCTCATCGCCGAATCCCCAGCCCGCGTCGAGGGGGAGATCGCGATCAGTGTTGTCTCGATCGCCGAGTTGCAATTCGGTGTCCTCGTCGCGCCCGGCGACGAAAAACGAGCCCATCGCCTTGCGCGTCTCAGTGCAATCTTGCGCAACTTCGAGCCGCTGCCCGTCGACTCATCGGTCGCGGCGAGTTACGGGGAGTTGGCGGCCGCCACACACAAGGCAGGACGCAAATCGACCGCGAGAAGTTTGGACTTGATGATCGCTGCTACCGCTCATGCCCATGGAGCGAGACTGATCACCGCCAACGTAGCTGACGTAAGCCACTTGAGGAAGCTTGTCGAGATCGTGGACTATCGCTAGAAGGAGGACTGGCTGTGGCGAAGAGTGCTGCGCTGCTGGATCCGGTGACCCCGGGGGAGTTGCTGTGGGAAGAATTCATGGTGCCCATGGGCTCAACTCGTTACCGGCTGGCTAAGGAGATCGGTGCGCCCGCCCCGCGCATCGGCACATCGTCAGGGGAAAGCGTGCGGTCACCGCTGACACGGACCTTCGCCTCTGCCGGTTCTTCGGCCTCTCCGACGGCTACTGGCTGCGTGCCCAGGCTGCTTACGACATCGAGGTCGCCCAGCGTGAGCTTGCTCCTGCACTGAAGAAGATCAAACTCTGGTCTCATCCGGAGGCGTGATTTCGAAAGTGGGCGATGGGGGTGCGAGCCTGCATCCCCAGGGGGTGCAGACGGGGTGCAAAGGTGAGGTTTTGTTAGGACACATCGCGGTGCACGCAACCCAAAGATCGCAGCCTCGTTTTGTCTCCCCGCTACTTTCGTGAATGGCCCGGTTCTCAGGACCGGGCCATTCACAATTCTTGTCCCCGCCGCGAAAGTTGATACGGCAAACAACTCAGGGTCTACCTTCGGGTAGGCCCTGAGTTGTTTCTCTAACCGTCAAAGGCGGCTGCTGCCGCAGCATCTTCTTCACGTAGGACTGCCTGCGCAGCCCTTAGTAGAGGCAGTGCGAGTAGGCCGCCAGAGCCATCGCCGACTGTCAGTTGAGATTGAACGATTGGCTCAAGCCGCAGCTTTTCGCATGCGAACGCGACCGATGGTTCGGTAGATCCGCAACCCAGCATGAACCACTCACGCGACTTGTAGGCGATGCGGGCGGCCACTAATGCGGCGGTCGTCGAAACTGCGCCGTCAAGAAGAACGGGCGTCCTGCGCGCGGCAGCGCCAAGAAGGAATCCCGCCATCGCAATCAGATCCGCGCCACCGACGGCAGACAGCATCCCCATCGTGTAACCCTTGAGGGGTCGTCCGCGGCGCATCGAATCGCGGATCGCTTCCGTCCTGCGCATCCACGTCGCATCGTCGATTCCGGTTCCTCGTCCAGCAACCGATGCAGCGTCGAGTTGTAAATAGAGGCCTGTCACTGCGGCCGCCACCGTCGAACCGCCCACACCAATGCTTCCGATGATGAGGAGGTCGGCGCCAGCGTCAACTTCGTCGTACGCCAGCTGCAGTCCGGTAGCGAAGGCGTCATCGACTTGCTCACGCGTCATGGCGTCTTCGCTTTCGATCGATCCGCTGCCAGGTTGGAGGCCCCATCTCGAGACCAGGCTCGAGGGTTGGTTCTCAAGACCTAACGTCTCGGCGGCTACGCCGACGTCGACAACGCGGACAGTTGCACCCGAGAGTCGAGCGAGTTCATTGACTAGTGATCGCCCCTGCGCGAGTGCGCGCAGACGTTCGACTGTGGCTTCTGGGTTGGCCCTGCCGATTCGAGCGGCGCTGGCGATCCCATGATCTGCGGCGAACACGATGACTCGGGCATTTGTGAATGGCTTGGGTGGACAAGACCCCTGGGTTGCGCTCAGCCATATCGACAGCTGCTCTAGATCACCGACGCTGCCGCGCTCTTGCCTGAGGGCCACGTGGCGTTGTTCGGCCTGTGCTCTCGCCGTGGTGTCCGTGCCGTCGATGCGTTCGACGAGTTCAAGCAGATCGACGGGTCCAGGCATCCCGTCAGTCTGACGTACGCTCTCTGTTGCGATCAAGGTGGCTATCCCAGCCAAAGTCCTTGTTATGCGCCCAATGCCGTGTCGTACGACTTGTTCGCACAGGCCATTGCTGTCGTGTGAGTTGACGCTCACATAGGGCGTCCGGCCGTTAGTTTGCCGGGCGGAACCACACATTCACCCGACAGGATGTGACCCGCCTGCGGAGTCGCATTGCCGAAGCGTAATGAAATGCAATACGTGTCAGGGGTGTTAGACAATCTCGATTTGTCGCACCCGGGTGAGTACATGCAAGCGAAACATGGGATCAGCGTCGCGTCGGCAAACGATGCAGTGGCAGATGTCAACAGAGTCGTGGTCAGTCCTGATTACAACGGCGCAAGCGGCCAAAGTGTGCGAATCGTCGGCCATTCGATGCTCGCCGAGGCACTCATCTCGGTCATCGCGATGTCAGACGGCGGGATTGGCTATGGCGTAAAAGGTTGGCGGCGAACGAAATGGACCAGCACATCTACAGGGAGGCGTCAGCAGATGGGCAAGATCGAAGGCAGCGCTTGATCGTCGTGAAAGTGATCGTGCAGCCGTCCGACGTAAGGCACTGTGTGCCTGACCCGCCTCGGAACATGAGGCCGCGTCGGCCGCGTCGGCCGCGCCATTGCCAGTTGCCAATTGCCAATTGCCAATTGCCAATTGCCATCTGACGATGCATCGCTCAGCGTGAAGACGTCTGCCAGCGGTAGCAACTATCCCAGCCCTAGACCCGCGGCAACCTGACGCATCTGGTGGTCGAAGTAAGCCTTGCGGTGCTTGGGACCCTCCGCGACGACATTGTGCAGGTGGCCGTAGAGCTCGAACGACACTGCGCCGAACAGTCCGCTCCAGGCCGCCATACCGCGCAGGAGGAGGTCATCGGGGAGCAGCCCGCCGGAGAACTTGCGAATGTCGGCTATCGCCGTTGAGACGAGTGGCTCGACGGGCATCGACTTTTTCGGCCTGTCGTTTCTATGCATGTCGATGAGGATGGTGAGCAGCACGGTGGGAACGCGGCTGGCCGGGCCGATGGTGTCGGTGGGGGCGGCGTAGCCGGGGACGGGTGAGCCATAGATCAGTGCGTACTCCTGGGGATGCGCCAAGGCCCAGCCGCGGACTGCATGGCAGGTGACGAGGAAGCGCTCGAGGTAGGCGTCGCGCCGCAGCGTTCGCCCGACCTTCTCGACGTCTGCTCCGAGACTGTTGTAGGCCTCGATGATGAGCATGGTGAGGAGGCTGTCGCGGTTGGGGACGTAGCGATAGATAGCCGAGGACACCATGCCGAGGTCACGGGCGACGGCTCGTAGCGACAGGCTGGCAGCGCCGTCCTTGGCCAGGTGACCGCGTGCGGTGTCGAGGATCTCCTGAGTGATCTCGACCCTCGCTCGCTCGCGAGCGGTCGAGGGCGCGTTCGAGGCAGGCATACGCTGAGTGTGCTCCAATTCCGGAGCGGTGGCAACAAACCAGAGCACTGCTCTTGCTTTGCCCTCTGTGCGCGATTAAAGTGAGCACTGCTCTCAAAGCAGAGCAATAGTCCAACTAGGAGTCCTCATGTCACCCCTCCCTATCTCTCCCCTCGAAGGAACGCACTTGGTTGTCGGAGCTGGCGAGGTCGGCTCTGCTGTCGCGATCCTTATCGCCGAGGCCGGTCACCCGGTTGTTGTGGTCACACGCAGTGGCAACGGGCCCGATCACGCAGGAATTCGTAAGGTCGCCGCTGACGCCTCGAGTGTCGAGGCGCTTCTAGCCGCGGAGCCCCATGCCGCTGTCATCTACAACTGCGTCAACCCGCCTTACGACAAGTGGGTCGAGCTCTGGCCACCGTTGGCGAAGGCGATGCTTAGCTACGCCGAGCGCACCGGCGCCGTCCTCGCCACCGTGTCGAACCTCTATGGCTATGGCCCGGTCGACGTGCCGATGACCGAGGATCTCCCGCTCACCGCAACCGGCACGAAGGCCAAGGTGCGCGTGACGATGTGGCAGGCCGCCAAGGGTGAGAACGATGCGGGACGCGTCCGTGCCACCGAAGTGCGTGGCTCTGACTACATCTGCCCAGGGCCGGCCAGCCAGTTCGGTGACCGAGGCATGCCGCGCATCCTGAACGGCAAGTCCGCCCAGTTGCTCGGTGACATCGACCAACCGCACACGTGGACGGCGCCCATGGACGTTGCACGCACACTCATCACCGTGGCCAACGACCAGCGCGGCTGGGGAAGCGCCTGGCACGTGCCGAGCAACCCACCGAAGTCGGCGCGTGAGGTGGTCGACGACCTCGCCTCAGCCGCGGGTACCGGGCCGATCAAGTCCTCGGCGGTGCCGGGCTGGGTGATGTCGGTGATGGGAGCCTTCCAGCCCGTGATCCGCGAGTTGAAGGAGACTGACTACCAGCGACGGCGCCCCTATATCTTGGACGATTCGGCGGCGCGCGCCACCTTCGGGTTGGAGCCGGTTCAATGGTCGGAGATCATCGACGAACTCGTCGCCGCCTACCGGCCAGCGCTAGCCCCTAGGGACTTCTCGTGAGCATGGCGCGACCTTTGGGAAGACTGTCACACCACATGCGTCCAGAGTTCGGGTCGACTTCTAGTCATTGAGCTCTCTGAATGGCTGTTGTCCTCGATACGGAGTCGATGGGCCGGGCAAAGCACCGATCAGGTGGTCGCTCTTCGACCATGTCGATTAGTAACGACAGGCGTTACGTGCCGCCCCGGGCATCGGTGACATCATTCGCAGGATGCGCGCCGTCACCGCTGACACTGACCTGCGCCTCTGCCGGTTGTTCGGGCTCTCCGACGGTTACTGGCTGCCCCAGGCCACGTACGACATTGCAGTTGCCCAGCGAGCCTTGGCACCGGAACTGAAGAAGATCAAGCCGTGGGCAGGCACCGCCGCGTGGAGTGAAGGTGTGCGATGGGGGTGCAAGCGCGCATCCCCTAGGGGGTGCACAAGGATGAGCGCATGAGTGCAACCGTGCAGGCCAAGGGATTGGCCGCCGGCCTCGGTGATCGTGAGTTGTTCTCGGGCCTTGACCTCATCGTTGCGCCCGGAGACGTGATCGGGCTGGTGGGTCCAAATGGCGCAGGGAAGACCACGTTGCTGCGGATGCTGGCCGGCGTGCGTGCACCCGATAGCGGCACTGTCAGCGTCTCCCCGCCCTCGGCCCATATCGGCTACCTCACCCAGGAGCCTGAGGCGACACCCGGCGAATCGATTCGCGACTTTCTCGCTCGGCGCACGGGAGTGTATGCGGCTCAAGAGGAATTCGACCTGCAGTCTGCGGCTCTTGCCCAGGATTACGAGGTGGCCGCGGACGCCTACTCGCAGGCTCTCGAGAACTGGCTCGCACTCGGCGGTGCTGACTTTGATGAGCGAGCAGTCAAGGTGATGGACGAGATCGGTCTCGAGGTTGATCCGGGGCTCCCGATGTCGGCCCTCTCCGGTGGCCAAGCCGCTCGAGTGGGGCTCACGGCACTCCTGCTCTCGCGGTTTGACGCGTATCTTCTCGATGAGCCGACCAACAATCTTGACAGCGACGGGCTCGACTTGCTCGAGGAATTCGTCGAGAGTCTGGACGCTCCGGTCGTCGTGGTTAGCCATGATCGTGAGTTCCTGGCCCGCACGGTGACCTCGGTGATGGAGATCGATCGGAGCCTGCAGCGGATCACGACCTACGGTGGCGGATACGAGGCTTACCTGGACGAGCGATCGGTGGCGCGACGTCAGGCTCGCCTCGACTATGAGCACTATGCAGGTCGCAGGGCCGAGCTCGAGGCGCGAGCCCGAATGCAGCGCGCCTGGATGGAGAAGGGCGTCAAGAATGCCCGTCGCAAGAGCAAGGACAACGACAAGATTGGTCGCAAGTTCCGCAGCGAGGCAACTGAAAAGCAGGCGGCGAAGGCTCGTCAGAGTGAGCGCATGATCGAGCGGCTCGATGTCGCCCAGGAGCCGCGCAAGGAATGGCAATTGCAGTTCAGCATTGCGGCCGCACCCAGATCTGGCGAAGTCGTGGTCGTCGCGCGTGCCGCGATTACTGCCCGAGGCGAGTTCACTCTCGGGCCGGTCGACTTGCAGCTCACGTTGCGCGACCGCGTGGCCGTCACCGGACCCAATGGTGCCGGCAAGACGACGCTGCTGGCTCTCCTACTTGGTCGGATCCGGCCGGCTTCGGGTGAGGTCTGGCTCGGATCTGGAGTCGTGGTTGGCGAAGTCGATCAGGCGCGCGCGCTCTTCGAAGGTGATGATGCGCTTGCCGATTCGTTCTCGCGTCAGGTGCCACAGTGGCCAACGTCAGATGTCCGCACGCTTCTCGCCAAGTTCGGGCTCGGCCCGCACCACACGTTTCGCCCCGCGTCGTCGCTGTCACCCGGTGAGCGCACTCGAGCTGCGCTCGCACTCTTGCAGGCTCGCGGCGTAAATCTGCTCGTCCTCGATGAGCCCACCAACCACCTCGACCTGCCGGCCATAGAGCAACTCGAGGAAGCCTTGGACTCGTTCGACGGAACGGTGCTGCTTGTCACTCACGACCGCCGAATGCTCGATACGGTTCGACTGACTCGTCGCTGGCATGTTGAGGACGGACAGGTCGAAGAGATTTCGGCGACCTGAGCACTGCGGGGCCCTTGCAGTCTGGTCGATCGCACTGCCAACTTTCCGACAACGTGTAACGCTGGTCGGCTCCTTCGGCTAATGGCGGCGGGCGCAGGAGCGATATCGAGACGAGGCCAGCCGGCGTTCCCCAGAGCGGTAACTCAAGCAGATCAAGCCTTGGGCGGGAAGCGCTTTCTGAGCTGAAAACTCCAGCCGGGGGACGGCATCGCTGCGCATCCCCGTAGCCTTCGGACATGAGCACGCTCAGCGAGGTCGGCGATCGGGACCATTGGCGCTGTTGGCTGTGCGATGAGCCCGTTGATCCTGAAGGATCGGTCAACGCCGATCGTGGCCCGAGTATCGACGCTGGCTCCTCGCCCAAGGGTAAGAAGGAGCCTGCCGCAATTGAGCGGCTGGCGCATCGAGCATGCAACACGGGCAAGGGCAAAGTTGCGCCGGTTGTTGCCTGGTCTGCCGCGTTGTTCGTCGTGGATCCGGCGCCGATCGTTGCCACGGTTGAGCGGATGAGCCGTAAGGGCGGACGCGAAGTCGTGGCCCGCTGCCCGAGCCGGGCCGATGCTGACGAGGCGGCCGTCTGGCTCCTTGATCGACTCTCGCGGTTTGCGCCCGACCTGCGGGTCGAAACTCAAGTCGATGCTGGCGGCGGACAGTTCCTGCTGGTACTGCGAGCTCTGTAACTACATGGCGTTGACCTCGCAGTGCCCAGGGCCCAGGCTTCCCGTCATGCGCACTCAGGTTGCCATCGTGGGCGCGGGGCCCTCGGGGCTTTTGCTGGCCCAGATTCTGGCAACGCATGGCGTCGAGTCAGTCATCGTTGAGAACCGTTCACAGGAGTACGTCCTGGCACGCGTTCGTGCTGGCGTCATCGAGCATGGAGCGGTGGACGTTCTCAGTGACTACGGCGTCGGTGACCGGTTGCACCGCGAGGGGATGCGCCACGACGGCGTCTACTTTCAGTGGCCGGGGGAGCGCCGGCGTATCGACTTCGTCGAGTCATGCGGGCACTCGGTCTGGGTTTACGGCCAGACCGAGATCACCAAGGATCTGATCAACGCGCGTGTCGCTGACGGTCAGCAGATCTTCTGGTCAGTGTCCGACACCGCCATCCACGACGCTGACACCGGCCAACCGCGCATCACTTTCATCGACTCTGACGGTAATCCGGGGACTGTGCAGGCTGATTACGTCGCCGGTTGCGATGGCTTCCACGGCGTCAGTCGAGCGACGATCCCGGATAGTATCCGCAACGTCCGTGAGCGCTCGTATCCCTATGCCTGGCTTGGAATTCTCGCTGACGTCGCACCTTCGACGGATGAGTTGATCTACGCGCTGCACCCCGACGGTTTCGCGATGCACTCGATGCGCTCGGCGACGATCAGTCGGCTCTACTTGCAGGTGAGCCCCGACGACGACATCGCGAACTGGTCCGATGACCGCATCTGGGCTGGGCTTTCGACTCGCTTGGGCATCGGAGGCTGGAATCTCCAGTCAGGACCGACGCTAGAAAAGTCGATCACGCCGATGCGAAGTTTTGTGAGTGCGCCGATGCGGTGGGGCCGACTCTTCCTCGCCGGCGATGCATCGCACATCGTGCCGCCCACTGGGGCCAAGGGTCTCAACCTTGCGATCGCCGACGTGAAGCGACTCGGCGCAGCTTTGGTCGCGAAGTACGTCGACGGCTCGGACGATCTGCTCGACCGTTACTCCGACGAGGCGCTCGAACGCGTGTGGCGGTCGACCCACTTTTCGTGGTGGATGACCTCAATGTTGCACACGTCACCAGCTGATGACCCCAACCGCGAGTTCATGCTGCAGATGCAACTCGCTGCCTTGCGTCATGTCACCTCCAACCCTGCTGCCGCTCGGGATCTGGCCGAGAACTACACCGGCTCGGTCCTGCCCTACCCGTAATCTGCACCTGGTACGCAGCAGCGCTGCGAGGTTTGCTCGCTGGTCGAGAAGGGGAGACTCACGTGATCGGGTCAAGGCACTATGACGTCGTCGTCATCGGTGGTGGCACTGCGGGCAGCGTTGTGGCCGGACGTCTCGCCGAGCGCGGTGACCGCGACGTGCTGCTGCTCGAGGCCGGACCAGACCATGGCCGGTATGACCCTGCTGGCTGGCCCTCTGACCTGCTTGATGCGAGCACGTTGCCACTGAGTCACGACTGGGGCTACTTCGGCCCTGCGGCGGATGGCCGCTCCTTGTCCCTTGACCGTGCGCGAGTGATCGGCGGCTGTTCGACTCACAACGGCTGCAGCCAGTCGCGTGGTTGGGCGGGTGACTATGACTCGTGGGAACGTCAGGGACTCGCCGGCTGGTCAGCGGCGGACTTGAAGCCGCTGTTTGATGCTGCTAGCGAGCGCATGCGAATTCGGCGATACACCGATGATGAGGTGCAGCCCTTTCAACGCTCATTCGTCGATGCGTGTAGTGCATCTGGTATCCCTCAACGTGCCGATCTTGACGACCTTGACGGCGGCGTCGGTGTCGATGTGAGCCCAGTCAACATCGTCGAGGGAACTCGATGGAACGCGGCGTTCGGCTACCTCGACCCAGTGCGCGAATCGGCCAAGCTCACGATCCTCGGCGGGGCCAAGGTGCGGCGGGTGCTGATCGATCTAGGACGCGCAGTGGGTGTCGAGGTCATCATTGATGGGCAGCACATGACGATCGGGTGCGATCAGGTTGTGCTCTCGGCTGGCGTTTATGGCACACCTGAACTACTGATGCGATCAGGGATCGGGGCAGCGGATGAGTTGGGTGCACTTGGGATAGAGCCGGTGCTGGATCTCCCCGGAGTCGGCAGCAATCTGCACGACCACCCGTCGGTCAATCTTGAGTTCAATGCGACTGATCTGCTGGTGCGTCAGCTCGACGACTTCCGCGCGACCCAAGGCTGGCTGCCCGAGGAGCAAGCCTTGGCCAAGGTTGCCTCACGATTGTGTGATGGTCCTTATGACCTGCACCTGTACCCCTGGGTTGAGCCGCGCGATGACTCGCCTACGGGTTGGGCCGTGGTGATGCCCGTGAGTTTGGTGACCCCGCGCTCGCGCGGTCGTCTCGCATTGCGCTCTGACGGCGCAAGAGCGGTACCGGATCACGGGTATCTAAGTCAGGTAGACGATCGTGTGGCGCTTGCTGACGGGCTGCGCTTCGCTGAGGAACTCTGCGCGAGTGCAAACCTTGCTCCGCTGCTGGGTGAACGCCTTAATCCGCAGGCAGACGATGAGGACCTCGATCACTGGATGCGTCGCACCCACAGCCACTATTGGCACCCCGCGGGGACTGCTGCGATGGGTTCAGCGCAAAGCGGTGGTGTGTGCGACGCCGACGGTAAAGTGCGTGGGGTTGCCGGACTTCGCATCGCCGACGCCTCGCTGTTCCCACAGATTCCACGTTCGACTCCGGCGTTGCCGGTAGTAGTCGTAGGTGAGCGCATCGTCGCTGCGATGTGATGATCGTGTAGCTGGTTTGCGGCCCTGGCGGGTCGCGCTGCTACTGAAACCACGCGGGTGGTTGGGGTGGTTGCATCTGCCAGTAGTCGTGTTCGTGTGGTTGTACTCCGGGGCGTGGGGTGATCTCCCAGTGTTCGTGATGAACGGCGAAATGGTGTCGTCCGCATAGGAGTGCGAGGTTGTCTAGGGACGTGAAACCGCCTGTGGCCCAGTGGATGACGTGGTGGGCTTGGGTGTGTTTACCTCGTCGGTCGCATCCGGGTGCGATGCAGT
>Ga0194035_1001253_pt1 | contig 13575 bp, 12 predicted proteins | sample JunL2320m_MetaG_FD_148680 | JGI IMG/M metagenome (GOLD analysis project Ga0194035, IMG submission 148680) | Anoxic zone freshwater microbial communities from boreal shield lake in IISD Experimental Lakes Area, Ontario, Canada - Jun2016-L239-20m | ecosystem: Environmental > Aquatic > Freshwater >...
TCAATCAGACCAATCCCCTAGGTGGAGAGCCTCAGATGCCCGTATACGAATACCGCTGCAAGAACTGTGCGCATCAGTTCGACATCCAGCAATCATTCTCTGACGACTCACTCACAGTCTGCCCGGACTGCGGCCAAGCCGAACTGCGCAAGGTGTTTCAGCCAGTAGGAATCACGTTCAAGGGCTCGGGCTTCTACAAGAACGACAGTCGCTCAGGATCCTCTGATTCCGGATCATCGGGGTCATCGGAGTCCTCGGGATCATCCTCCACTAGCTCTGGATCAACAAGCACTGACTCCTCAGGGTCGGACTCGTCGAGCACCGGATCAACAAGCACTGACTCATCTAGCTCTGATTCCTCTAAGAGCACTGACTCATCAAAAAACAACTCCGGGTCTAGCTCCGGCTCGGGTGGATCAAGTGATAAACCTGCAGCAGCAACGCCAACGAAGACCAAAGCTACTGACTAGCGGCATAACAGCCTGGGGGTACAGACGTGAACGATCAGGACAGCACACAGGACTCAGGTATCGGAGCTGTGGGTTGGATGCGCTCTGTGGTTATCGATGCGCATGACCCAGTGCTCCTTGCCCAATTCTGGTGCAACGTGCTCGACGTCGAGATAGTCGAGAGCGAAGCAGACTGGGTTCAACTCAGCCCCGACCCCGGGGGAACCTTCTTTGCTTTCCAGCCCAGCACTGCACCAAGGCCTGAGTCACTTGTTGCTCGACCAGATATTGAAGTGACTGACATCGACCACGCCCGAGACCGCATCATTGAACTAGGCGGTTCCTACGTGCGAACGATTCAGGAACTCAAGGGGGACCACCACTATGTGATGGCAGACCCTGAAGGTAACGAACTGTGCCTAGTCCAACCGCTGCCACCGGAATTGGCTCGGCCTCGTTGGGGCGACCAAGCAATCTGATGGGACGCTTTGTCCCTCCCGAGCAGGACCAAGTCAAACCGCTCTTTAGCGCAGTACTTGGAGCGCTCACGTGGAGCGGTGGCGGACCAACCGAGCTGCAACTGGACTTGTTGCAATCTCTGCTCAACGCGTTTGCCTCGGGGCCTGCTCAGGTGGTCCGCGAGTTCTCACCCAGTTCCCCCGAAACGGCGCGTGCCGAGCTTGGGGATACGCACTTGCTCAAGCAGTGCGTCAACTTGGTGAGCATCTTGGAATTCACCATGCATCCCCTACCAGTAGGCCTAGAAAAGCATGCGGAGCAGTACCTGCGTGAACTGGGTACAGAACCCAGGTTCCTCGATATTCTAAGAGATACATCCGAAGATCACATGCTCAGGCTCCATGCCGATCTGATGCGGAACTCTTGGTACACCGAGCAGACCATCAAGGGGATGTTCACGGGCCACATGAAAGAACTTCTGCGGTCAAAGCTTGCTTACTACTCGGTTGGAAGAGACGAAGCGCTAGCGGCAAAGTGGGAAGGGTTGCGAAACTGCCCCGAAGGATCCTGGGGCCATGGTGTTGCGCAGTTCTACGACATGCACGAGTTTGCGTTTCCCGGCGAGCCGACTGGGATTTATGAGATTGGCGCCTTGCATGATTGGGTTCACGTGCTCACCGATTACGACACCTCACCCGAAGGTGAGATTGACGTATTTGCCTTTATCGCAGCAACCATGGATGACCCAAGAGGGTTTACTCAGTTCATCTTCACCTTGGCGCTTTTTCAGAATGCAAGCATCACTACTGTTGGCGGCAAAAAGGTCATGATCGCAAGAGCCGACACGCTCTCGGATGCAGGCGCTAGCGATCACCTTGCCGATGCGTTCTGGCGCGCCGGGCAGTGCAGTGCAGATCCAATGGGCGGAGTGGACCACTTTGCGCTTGCGAACACTCCGCTGCAGGAACTGCGGGAGCGCTGGAATATTCCCCCGAAGTCCTACCCATCACCTGGAGCGCTCGGGAGTGTGAGCAAAAACTCTCAGCTGCTTTCTGACTAGCTCGCTGGAGTTGGAGCATCAGCAGGTGAAGCAGCAGTTCGCCCGCTGCTCGCTGCGGCTGCAATTCCCATCCCGAGCAGGGAGACCAGAACAATCACCCATGACGCGCGCTGTAGCCCGGCAGTAAAATCCTCAGTCTGAGTGGTGGTGCTCCCAGAGGAGGGAACCGAAACGGCCATACTGGCGATTGCAACACCCGCTGCCACACCCACGTTGCGCAGCGAAGTCAACAAACCCGAGGCAACCCCGGCGTCGACATCTGGAACCGCAGTCATGGCCGCAGTGGTGGACACGTTGTAGGCAAGGCCTTGGCCGATACCGGACAGCGCCATGGCCACAATCACAAGACCAATTTTGCTGCTGGCTCCTAGCTGCGTCAATGCCACAAAGGAGACAGCAATCAGAAACATTCCAAGCATCATGGGAGCGCGCATACCAGCGAACTTCACTACCCGACCCGTCAGGGCACCCATGACGGCAAAGGGAACGGAGTAGGCCAAGAAGACAATCCCTGTCATGGCGGCAGACAAATTGCGGACATCTTGAAGCCAGAAGGTCATCAAGATGTTGATTGCTCCGAATCCCCAATTAGCGAAGAAGGCAACCGCAACTGGGGGACGATACGCACGGGCATGCACAATCGCCGCCGCAATAAGTGGTTGGGCCGAGAATCGCTGCTGCAACACAAATACGCCAAAAAGCGCGATGCCGAATGCAAGCGGCCCAAGCACCCAGGGGCTCTGCCACCCCTTCATTCCAGCCTCTTGCAATCCATAAATCACACAGGTAACCGATGCAGTTGCGAGCAGGGCTCCGACAAGGTCGATTGGTCGCTTATCCCCGAATGATTCGGGCACGTAGCGAAGGATCATGAGGAGCGCAGCGAGCAGGACGGGAAGGTTGAGCGCAAAGAACCAGCGCCAACCAAGCGTCGCTACTAACAGTCCGCCGACCACCGGTGCGGCTGCAGCAGCGGTGCTCCCGATGGCGCTCCACATGCCAATCCCCCAGGCCCTACGGTCACCAGTGAACGAAGTACTGACCACCGATAGAGATGCCGTCATAAAGAGCGCCGTAGCGAAGCCTTGAATCACGCGAGCAATGATCAGCACATCGAACACAGGAGCCGTCGCAGCAAGCAGGGTGCCGACCGAGAACACCAGTACGCCGATCACCAACATCCGTTTGCGTCCATAGAGATCAGCAGCCCGGCCAGAAACCAACAGCGGTCCCGCCGCTCCCAACGCGAATGCGTTAATCACCCACCCCGTGCTACTCGCCGGAACATCGAGCTCACGGCCAATGTCGGGTAGGGCAACCGCTACGCCAGAAAAGTCGATACTGAGCACCACAAGCGGCAGGGCAACAGCTATCAAGATGGCAGTGGTGTTCCGGCTCGACACAGTGATGAAGAGTAGAACAAGAGCCGAGGCGAAACAGTGGCCACGAGCAGAGCAGCACTGGCACACTGAAGGCCATGACCACCGTCCGGAATGCGCTCAGGGGCACAACCCTATGAAGGACTACTCCACATGAAGGACTTCTCCACATGAAGGAATTCTCACAGGCTGAGGCTGAGCAAGTCCTGAGTCTGGCACCTTCAACTCCGAGCGACCTTGGGTTGTTCAGCTCAAACACCCTCTTTGGGCAGCCGGGAATTTATCCGGATGGCCCACCAATGCAACCCGCTGTCGGCCCGCCCTTGAACGAGCAGCAGGCCGCCGCGACGCTGGCCGATCTTCTTCAGCCGGGAATTGCCGGCGAGATGATCACATTGTTTGCTGATCCAGAACTGCAAGCTCGAGTCCCCGACCCAAGCGTTCGCGCAGCGCTGCTATTACTCAGCGGTGGGCCAGCGCAGGCAATGCTCGATGCATTCCTGCAAGGTGAAACCGAGGTCCTGCGTCTTGGCGTGGGCATTCCCGATGGAGAGGGGCGCGTCATCGGGTTTGAGGTTGAGGAGTCTGACCAGTCGCGGCGTGTGCTTACTACTCGTTACGAGTCGGAACACCCAGCGTTCATCGCTCCCTCTCTAGCGCACGCACTTTGTCATCACGGAGATCGCGCTAGCAACGCAGAAGAAGCAACCCTTCACGGCATATTGGGCGCAGTTCATGCTTGGCTCTTAGCTAGCAACCCTTCACTCAGCGCCGCAAGGACTGAACTTTCGCGTCGGCAAGCCTCGCTCACCATCACTCTGTTGAACGCTCGAAGCCCCGGGTCCTGGTTGGCCTCGGTGCGTTGCCCAGAAGGGCCCGGCACTATCCCAGAAGGCAATCCGATTCTGCAATGCCCAGACTTATGGAGCATTCCCTTTACTTCTCGTGCCGATTCAGATTGTGATCTCTCTCTTCCTGTGCCCGTACAACAAGCCTTGGCCTGCTTGGCCTCAGAGTCCGCCGAGGCAGTACCTGAGCGCTACTCAGACTCACTCGGCGAGTGGCTCACAGCGAACCTAGGTCGGGGCAGGTTCTTTGGCGCAGTCCCACGCGCCCAAGCCGGCTGGGCGCTCGGCTTACTCAACCGGGGAGGCACCCCCGAGCCCACGAACAACCAGAACTGATTCGATCTTCTAACATGGGGTTCCCATGGCAAAGCGTAAGCGTCGTTCTACTCTCCCCGAACCGCAGTCACCTCCTGTCATTGCCGGCTTGATCGGCCCCATGAGGACAGTTCCCGCTGGAATTGCTCGTCCCGATTACGCGGCCACGGGCGAGCCATCAACTCGCGCTAGCCGCGCCATCCGCACGGCAGATGAGATCGCGGCTATGCGGGTTGCGGGCCGAGTTGCCGCTGAGGCACTCATCGAGGTGGGACGCCATGTTCGACCAGGAATCACTCACGATGAGCTTGACCGGATTGGGCATGAATACATGGTCGCTGCTGGCTCGTATCCCTCAACGCTCAACTACCGGGGGTTTCCTAAGTCTCTATGTACCTCGGCAAACGAAATTGTTTGTCACGGAATCCCCGATTCTCGCAAACTCGCTGATGGAGACATTGTCAACATTGACATCACGGCATACATCGAGGGAGTGCACGGAGACACCTCTTGCAACTTCTTGGTGGGCGAGGTTGACGACCGCTCTGCCCAACTCGTTCGCCAAACTAGGGCTGCGATGCACGCAGGTATTTCGGTGGTGAAGCCGAATGCCCGCGTCTATGAGATCGGCCGAGCGATCGAACAATCAGTGGCCGAGTTCAACTACGGGGTTGTGCGGGAATTTATCGGACACGGTATTGGCGATCAGTTCCATACCAGCCTTCAGATTCCGCACTATTACGATCCTCACAACGACACCGTGCTCCTACCGGGGATGACCTTCACCGTCGAACCGATGATCAATCTGGGATCGAACCGGCTCGAGATGTGGGATGATGGTTGGACCGTTTCCACTCGAGACATGCAGCGATCCGCTCAGTTTGAACACACGGTTTTGGTCACCGAGTCTGGCTACGAACTGCTCACCATTCCAGCGCAAGGCCCTCCGGCTGATGCGCTGTTTGCCGACGTCAAACTCGGGTTGCAGCCCGCTCCGTAGGGCCGGCGTTAGCCCTCACTCCCCTCTTACTTCCCCTGCCGTCTAGTCGAACTTAACCAGGAGAAGTCCGTGAGTCGTACCCCTGCGCCGTCGCAGCCGACGGCGCTGCGATACCGCACTGCCGCTGCAGCACTCAGCGCCCGACTCAGCCAGTATCGCTCTCGAGTGGAGCAGTCCCCGCTAGCTCGACGCGTACTGTCTCGACGGTTGCTGGTGCTCATGGTGGCAGTCACTGTTGGTTGGCAAGTCACCGGTCAGCTGAGGGCCGCTCAGCGCGCGCAGCAGTCTTGGGGGAACAGCACTGCAGTAGTCATGGCTGCTCGATCGCTCAAGGCAGGCGAGCTCATTGACTCCGCGTCAGTTCGAGTCGAACAGATTCCAACACGCCTGCTGCCCGATGGAGCGCTAGTCGAACTGCCGCTGGATCGTCGCGTCAGGATTGAAGTCGCCAAAGGCGAGATTCTGTTGCAGAGTCGCGTCTCGGCCGTTGGTGCAGGAGCTCTGGGCGCAACGCTGACAGCTGAAACCCAAGCTGTGACCCTGTCGCTTGGTGAGGCCCCAGCCCCTGTTCAGGTCGGGGACATTGTGGACGTCATATCGGTAAGGACTGCTGCAACAGGCCTTGACTACGGCGCAGCTCAAGGAGACAAGGTCGAAACTGACAGGGTGGCCACCGCCGCTCAGGTCATTCAAGTCACCCAAGGTCAGGCAACTCTGGCTGTGCGCACGGGACAGGTCGATGAACTCGTGCGAGCGGCTTCTACGTTTCCGATCAGTCTCATAATCCTGAGGTAGGACTCGACTGCCTAGGCCTCGACTGCTCCTTATGCTCCGGAGAGCGAAACATCTTGGATGACCAAGGAACATGCCCCATCGCCGCCACGCAACCATTCAAAGTCTCCGCCGACTTCTGAAATATCAAGCAGGAGTCGCTGGAGCGTTGATGCCAATGTGAGCTCTCGAACAGGCTCGGCGAGCGACCCGTTTCGAATCATCAGGCCATCTGCGCCCACTGAGAAATCACCCGAGATGGAGTTCACCCCTGAGTGCATCCCGGACAGACTATTGACATAGAGGCCCAAGTCGATTGAGGACACCAACTGCTCAAAGCTGCGAGTCCCCGGCTGCATCACAAGCAGCTGTGCTCCAACGCCCGGCAGGCTTCGTGTTCCTCGCACTGCTGAACCCGTAGAGGCCGACCCGCTGCGCCGACCCGAATAAGAATCCTGAAGAAATCCTTGCAGCACACCGTCGGAGATCAGCAGATTGGACCGACATGCAAGCCCTTCGCCGTCTACCTCTTCAGCACCAATTGACTCTGATCGAGTGGGGTCATCGGTCAGCGAGAGCAGTGGGGATGCAATCTGCTCGCCTAGACGTTCACCGAACGGCGAGCGGCCCTTTAGGACGGACTCCCCTGACAACATTCCCGAGACAATCCCCATCAACGAGATTGCCAAGCGGGGCTCAAGCAAAATGGTCATGCGAGCAGAAGGGGGCTTAACAGCGCCAAGGAGTCGGGTGGCTCGATCAACAGCCTCGGCAGTTGCATGGTCAAGGTCGAGCGACTCTGGGACCCGACCCGAGTCATAGCCGAATCCGGTCTGAGTTTCTTCGCCCACGCGGGCTAATGGCTGAGTAGAGATGGAGCAGGAGGCACCGCGGTCTACAGCTTCGATTCCCGCTGTTGACAAAATCACCGACTCACCCCACGCATCGCCATAGGCAGTGGACCGGATTCCCGTGATCCGAGAATCTGCGGCAAGCACCCTTTGTTCAAGCTCTAGGGCAAGTGCAATCTTTCTTTCTACCGGAAAGGAAACTACCGAATCCGACCACCCATTTTGAGCAACAACCTCTACACCGTCGGGTAAGGCAAGGCCGTTGAACTCGTCGGGCTCGCCAAACTCAAGATTGTCTCGGGCCTCTCGCAAGGTCTCGAGCAACACGGTTGGGTCCAAGCCGCCGCAATGCGCAAAGCCGAGCCGGCCGTCACGAATGATGCGGATTCCAGCACCCGATGAATCCGCTGAGGTGAGCGACTCAACTTGGCCCTCATAGACCTTGACGGTGGTTGAACTTGCTCGGCTCAGCAGTACTTCCACCTGTTCCGCGCCTGTGGCCTGATTGAGCAAAGAGCGCGCTCGTTCGACGAGGTCATCGGATAGCCCAGGCTGCAGCCCTAGATTCGTGGCGGTCATTGGCCAGACATCGTGACGTCAGCAATGGCCAAGGTGACTCCCGTTGATTCCCAGGGGAAGTACGTCAGGTCCGACCCGATGGCAACCACATCGCCGAGCATTCGCTGAAGAGTCGACCCGATGGTTACTTCGCGGATCCCCTCGGCAAGTTCACCGCCCCGAATACGTACGCCATCAGCGCCCACTGACAAGTCACCCGAAACTGGGTTGACTCCAGAATGAAGCCCCGCAATGTCATGTACCAAGAACCCGTCTCCGACCTTTGAAATAATCTCTTCTGCGGAGAGGTCCCCAGGCATCAGCTTGATGACATGTGGCCCCACTCCGGGCGCCGCACGGTGACTCCCTCGCTGCGCGGAGCCTGTGGAGTTCGTTCCGGCAACCCTTGCGGTGTAAGCGTTATGCAAGTAGCCCGACAGCACGCCGGCATCAATGAGCGGGACTCGTCTGCAAGCCAGGCCCTCTCCGTCGGTATCAGAAGCTGTAGGACTGAGTGGATCGGTTGCATCGTCAAACATGGTCAAACTCGTTGCCGCAATTTCTTCTCCGACTCGGCCCGCAAACGGTGATCGCCCACGAATCACGGACTCGCCAGAGAGCATCTCTGCAATCAGACTGAGGAACTGCGAAGTGACGTACGGGTGCAGCACAACGGTCAGACGCTCGCTCGGCGGTTTTGTTGCGCCAAGCAGGCGCACGCAGCGATGAACTGCCTCCTGTGCAGCAAAGGCCAGATCCAAATCTTGCAGGGCACGGCCTACCGAAAACCCAAAACCAGTGGTGGTGTCTTCCTCGTCTCCAGCTAACGCATAGACCCCTAAATACACCGAGGTTTCTGCGCTTGAGCGCCTGATGCCAGTGGTGGATGCAAGGGCTGTAGCCATCACAGAATCGGCATAATCCGCAGACTCAATGCCAAAAATTCTTGGGTCGCCCGCTCGGACCTGCGCCTCGAGTTCGATCGCCAAGCGAATCTTCTCTTCGGTGTCAGCATGCACGAGCCGCTCATCGAAGAGTGACAATTCCTCGGGCTCCACTCCGTCGGGTTCTGCTAGGCCCGCATTGGGATCTACTGAACCGAAGCTGGCATTGTCGCGGGCCTCTGCAAGACACTCTTCGAGCGCAGCGTCATCAAGCACTCCGGCCCAAGAAAGCCCCTGCTTTCCTTGCGAGATCATCCGGATTCCGACACCTGCTGAGTCGGCCGAAACGAAGTGCTCTACCTCGCCCTCAAAGGCGCGTACCTCGGTATCTCGACTCCAAGCCACAACAGCCTCGACTTGTTCGCCTGGTGCTGCCATCGCAACAATACGATCGGCAATCTGTTGCAGTTCATCTGGGTTCACGCTGCGGTTCCACCGATAGTGAGGCCACGCGCAACTCGCAGCGTGGGCACACCATCACCGACAGGAACACCTTGGCCGTCTTTGCCACAGGTTCCGGGCCCGCCCATTGCAAAGTCATTACCAACAGCATCTATGGCGGTCAGCACACCGGGGCCATTGCCAATGAGGTTGCCTTCACGCAGCGGTTCAGTGATCCGACCACCCTCAATGAGGTAGGCCTCGGTCATGCCGAAGACAAAATCGCCCGTGGCGGTGTTGACCTGACCGCCACCAAGATGCGAGATGTACACACCTGATTCAGTGTCGGAAAGTATCTGATCGGGGGTGGACGTACCGCCGAGAAGGTACGTGTTCGTCATTCGCACCATGGGAAGGTGCTGGTAGCTCTGGCGCCGGCCGTTACCAGAGGATGCGCGGCCCTCGGCCCGGGCCCGCAGTCCGTCCCACATGTAGTCAACCAAAATTCCATCTTGAATCAAGACATTGCGCTGCGCTGGCCGACCCTCATCATCGATGGCGAAGCACCCCCACTCGCCACCCATCGTACCATCGTCAACCAAGGTCACCAGGGAAGACGCAACTTGCTCGCCGAGCCGTCCAGCAAACACCGATGCACCCTTACCTACTAGGTCTGCCTCGAGTCCATGGCCACAGGCCTCATGGAACATGACTCCCCCGCCGCCCGGGCCGATCACCACAGTCATCTCGCCAGATGGTGCTGGTCGTGCTGCCAACTTCGTGATGGCGCGCTGCGCTGCTGTGCGTGCAAGATCCCCAACCTCGTAGGTATCAAAGAGTTCAAAGCCCACGGTGCGGCCAATTGACTCGCGGCCGGTTTGCATGCCCGTGTCTCCTGATGCGACTGCAGAAATCGAGAACAAGGTTTTCACTTGATCGTCGGTTCCAAGAATCCCGTCGGTGTTTGCCACCAAGATCCGTCGGTGTGAGTCTGCATAGCGCGCTGACACCTGAGTAATTGCAGCACCTTCCGCTCTCGCCATCTCATTTGCCGTGAGCAGCAGTTCAACCTTTTTAGCTTTGGGTACATCACCCGGCATGATTCGAACCAAGTTCGGACGCTGCGCATTGACTCGGTCAAGATCAACAATTGTGGTGCCTTCCCCAGTCCCCCGAGCTGCCGCCGCTGCGGTTTCCGCAGCGGCGATCAAACCGGCTTCAGACAAGTCCGATGTGTGGGCAAAGCCAGTGGACTCGCCAACAACGACTCGAATTCCGGCACCGCGATCTCTCCCCGAGGTGAGTTCCTCGATTCGGCCATCATCAAGAAGTGCTGAGGAGGAGCGTTTTTCCTCAGCAAATATCTCGGCAAAATCAGCTCCGCGAGACGAAGCGGCAGCCAACACTCTTTGAATCGTGGGCTCTTCGAGCATCAGGGGTCCTCCTACAGACAGCCAGGTACATCAGTGCACTGCGACTCCGGATGTGCCTGAGCGCAACTAAGTGTTTACTGTATCTGTTGTGCCTGTACGCCCCGGCCTGTCCGCCACCGTTCAACTCACTGTGTCTGAAAGCGATACAGCCATCGCGTTTAGATCCGGAGATGTTCCAGTTCTGGCCACCCCGCGAGTGATCGCGCTGCTCGAAGAGGCAACCGTCATGGCCGTGCGTCATGAACTCACACCCGGCAGTTCAACAGTCGGGGTACGAGTTCAGGTCGAGCACATCTCGCCCACCCCAGTAGGCGGCCACATAACTGCCGAGGCCCACTTAGAAAAAGTCGAAGGGCGCAGACTCATCTTCCATGTCTCGGCAAGAGACGAACGCGGCTTAATCGCTGCGGGCAAAGTCACGCGAGTACTGATCGACATTGAGCGGTTCTTAGAAAAAACCCATTAACGGCTCAGGCGCTCTTGCGCCGGCCGAGTCCTGAAATAGATAGAGTCCTGAGCTATATGGATGAGGAGGAGGAGGAGCGAGAGGCAGCTCTGCTGCAAATCGACGGCACCCGGCTCGCGGCACAACTCCCCAAGAACAACTGGCGAAGTGTGCTGCTGCGGTTCGCCATCAGTCTTGTTTTTCTCGGTCTGCTGTTCTGGCGACTTCCTGATGTATCTCTGGGCGATGTCATCCCCGAGATCACGAGTGCCGCAATCCTCTGGGTACTCGTTGCAGTCTTGGTCCACCTCGTGGCCTATGCCCTGCAGACGGTGCGCTGGTCCACCGTGTCAAACACCCTCGGCATTGGTCTGCCGTTTAAGCGCATGTTCTCTCTTCTACTTGCCGGCGAGTTCGTCTCCAATGCCCTCCCCACATCGTTTGGGGGTGATGTGGTTCGAGTGCGGCGACAAGGCCAAGCTACCGGCGATTACGCAGACGCATTTGCTGGGACTGCTCTCGAACGACTGACGGGATGGCTAGTTCTTCCGGTTCTGTCCACCGCTGCGATGTTGATTCACCCAGAGTTCTTGCAGTTAGGGACCGCCTCGTTCGTGGCGGTGGCGATCAATGTCTCCACAGTGGTGGCGCTCATCGCGATTCTGTGGGCGGCCGGGCATAAACGCGGCGCCGGACGGTTGATCGGACAAAGCGGGTGGAAGCGCTACCTCGCAGCCGTGCACCTTGGTGTCATAGCCTTCAAGCATCATCGAGGCAGAGTGTTCGAAGTACTTGCTGCCGGCTTGGGGTTTCAGTTCCTTCAATGTGTCTCTGTATACGCCGCTGGAAAGGCCCTCAACATTCCGCAGGTCACCTTGTTAGCGGCGCTTGCGTTCTTCCCACCGACTGCTATTGCGCAAAACCTGCCATTCGCTCTGGGCGGCCTCGGAATCAGAGAAGCCGTTTTTGTGCTGTTTTTTGGCGCAATTGGAGTGCCGGATGCAACCGCAATTGCATTGGGTCTGCTGGTCTATCTGATCTTTGTTGCAGCGAGTTTAGCCGGCGCACCAAGCTTTGCATTTGGCCGAACCGGAGCCATCGCCACCAAGGATTTAGGGGAGACATGACGCATCAGCAATTCGGCAGTAAGTTATGAGGTGCTGATGGAAAATACTTCTTCACACTTGCTGGACTCTATTCATGGACCGGCGGACCTTACGGTTCTGGATGCGCAACAACTTGAATTGCTTGCCACAGAGATTCGTGAGTTCATCGTGGACCGTGTCAATACGCACGGCGGCCACCTCGGGTCAAACCTTGGAGCAGTAGAAATCACCCTTGCATTGCACCGGGTGTTTCACTCTCCGCAAGACGTCATCTTGTGGGATACCGGCCACCAGGCCTATGTGCACAAAATGCTTACAGGACGCTGCGAGGATTTCGACACGCTGCGTCAAGAAGGGGGCCTCTCGGGCTACCCCAACCGGTCCGAATCTGACCATGACTGGATTGAGAACAGCCATGCATCCACCGTGGTGTCGTACGCACACGGTCTTGCAACTGCATTGCACCTCAACGGTGAGAAACATCGTCAAGTCATCGGAGTACTCGGCGACGGTGCTCTGACTGGCGGAATGGCATATGAGGGACTCAATAACCTCGGTCACTCTGGACGCAAAGCAATCATCATTCTGAATGACAACGGTCGCTCGTATGCGCCCACGGCATCGAGTCTGAGCGAGAGTCTGGCGAAGCTTCGTTCCTCCACCACGTATCGCAGAAATAGCGCTCGAGTCGAGCGACTGATCGCAGATCTTCCGCTGGGCGCATACCTAGAAAAAGGCGTAGACGGAGCAAAAGCCGCCATCCGTGAAATGTTCGAACCGCCGGCGTTTTTTGAGCAACTCGGCGTGAAATATCTCGGCCCCTACGATGGCCACGATCTTGCAACGCTCGAAGAAGCGTTTAGAAATGCAAGCAAAATGGACGGGCCTGTGGTGGTGCACTGCTTGACCCAAAAAGGTCGCGGCTACGCACCGGCAGAGAACGACCCGATCAAGAACATGCACGATCTTTCTGAGCTGAAAGAGGGCTCCTATACCGCTGCATTTTCGGATGCCATCTTGGTCGAGGGTGCCAATCACCCAGAGCTCGTAGCGATTACCGCAGCCATGCCCGATTCCACTGGGTTGCTGCCATTTAGTGAAGCCTTCCCGGACCGCATGTTTGACGTGGGTATCGCTGAGCAACACGCAGTGACCTCGGCTGCAGGGATGGCCATGGGCGGGTTACGACCCGTAGTAGCCCTCTACGCCACGTTCCTGACTAGGGCCATTGACCAAGTCAATCTTGATGTTGGCATGCATAACCAACCGGTGGTGTTTGTGCTTGATCGTGCAGGAATCACCGGAGATGACGGGCCTTCGCACCACGGAATACTCGATATGGTCTTGTTGTCAAAGGTGCCCGACTGCACCATCTTTGCGCCCTCAAATTACGCAGAGGTTGCCCAGATGCTTCACGATGCCCTTGAGTTCTGCACCGAGGGGCCCGCAGCGATCCGGTTCTCAAAGACCATGCCGCCAGCGGGCCGCATCACCACCGGTTCAGGGCTACATGCACGCCAGGTTCGTACCGGCCAAGACGTGTGCCTTATCGGCGTTGGAAAGATGTTGGCAGCAT
>Ga0194035_1001254_pt1 | contig 13572 bp, 13 predicted proteins | sample JunL2320m_MetaG_FD_148680 | JGI IMG/M metagenome (GOLD analysis project Ga0194035, IMG submission 148680) | Anoxic zone freshwater microbial communities from boreal shield lake in IISD Experimental Lakes Area, Ontario, Canada - Jun2016-L239-20m | ecosystem: Environmental > Aquatic > Freshwater >...
CTAAGTTCAGTGATAAGCCTGAGATATAAGGAAATGGGTGAGAAGGATCAACAGCTAAAGGGGTTAATACTGGAAAGATTCGGTCATGAAATAATTTAGTGACATAGCCACGCTCAGTTTCATCTAATTGATTCCAATGAACAAACTCGATTCCTGAATTTTTCAGTGCAGGAATAATCTCATTATGAAAAACTGCTGACTTCCGCTTCATCAAAGCATTAGTGCGAAGAGAAACCTGTTTCATTAACTCCATTGGGGTAATGCCAGCAACATTTGCCGCTGTTACACCGTTTTCCAACTTACTCATCAAGGTTGCCACACGAACCATAAAGAACTCATCAAGATTTGAAGAGAAAATTGCTAGGAAGCGCACACGCTCTAATAAGGGGATGCCAGGATCTTCGGCCAACTCCAAAACGCGTTGATTGAAAGAGAGCCAACTCATCTCACGGTCGGTGATGTGTTGAAGCTTCATAGGGAAATTGTGTCCTTGTTTCGTGAACTCTAAGTGTCTGGACCAAGGCTATCAGGCTAATCAAGGGCGATTAGGCGCCAATCTAGGCTCAATGGCAGACTTACCCGCATGATGACGAATTACTGGATGAGTCCAGAAACAACTGCAGTAAATCGTCTACCGATGCTTAACATCGAACATTTAGAAAAAATCAGCCTAGATGGAACATGGCGCTTTCAACTTCTTCGCTCTCCACGCGAACCATTAGGTCGCAGGTGGGCATCAATCCCGGTTCCTGGTTTATGGACGATGCAAGAGGAAAGTGATGTGTTTTTCGATAAACCCATCTACACAAATACTCAAATGCCGTTTGAAGAACAACCACCTTTTGTTCCAGAGGAAAATCCACATGGTGTCTATGAGCGAGATTTTGATCTACCAGATAGTTGGAAGGGCAAGCGCATCGTTTTACATCTTGGCGGTTATGAATCTGTAGCAGTTGTATTTATCAACGGCGTTGAAGTGGGTCTTACTAAGGATTCGCGACTTGCTGCTGAGTTTGATGTTACAAGCTTTGTTAAGCGTGGCAAGAACGTTGTGCGCATTGATGTTACAAAATGGTCTGATGCCACATTCATTGAGGACCAAGACCAATGGTGGCATGGTGGAATTACCCGTTCAGTAAAACTCTTTGCAACCAATAAGGTTTTCATTGAGCGCTTCTACACAACTGCTGGTCTTGAAAAAGATCGCACCACAGGCACACTCGATATCCGCGCTCACATCGCCTCAATAGATAACATTTCAACCCACAACTACACCCTGCGCGCATCTATTGAAGAGCTTCCAAAAGTTAAAGCGGCAAACCTTGAATCAACGCTAAAGACATTCCAATCCCCTAAATGGACTGAGCGCCCTGAAGCGTTAAAGGCTAGAAGTGATGAGTATTTCCATGCAAAGTTTTGGCATGGCAATATCCCAGCAGATGCCAAGAAAGCTATTTTGGAAAATGAACCATGGCCAGCGGGCAAAATTGCTTTAAATACCAGCATTCCTAAAGTTAAAGCCTGGTCAGCAGAATCCCCTCACCTCTACACACTCCACGTTGAGCTCATCGATCCAGATGGAAACATTGTTGAAGTCTCACAGCAAAAGATTGGCTTTAGATCTGTTGAAGTTAAGGGCCAAGACTTCTTAGTAAACGGTGCACCAGTGATGTTCTATGGCGTTAACCGCCACGATTTCAACCGTTACACAGGCCGCGCACTTACTCGTGAAGATATGCGCGAAGACCTACTTGAACTCAAGCGTTGGAACTTCAATGCCGTTCGCACATCCCACTATCCCAACGATGCAGCCTTCCTAGATCTCTGCGATGAGCTTGGTTTTTATGTCATTGGTGAAGCAAATATTGAATCCCACGCATTTATTTCATCTATCTGTGATGATGCTAAGTACTTAACTGCATTCGTTGATCGTGTGGGGCGAATGATTCAGCGCGATATTCACCACCCTGCAGCAATCATGTGGTCACTTGGTAATGAATCAGGTGCTGGAAGCAATCATGAAGCAGCTGCTGCTTTTGCTCGCAGCTTTGATCCATCACGCCCACTTCACTATGAAGCTGGCATCCGTGGTAATTGGATGGGTTCACATTCACTCACTGATGTTATTTGTCCGATGTATCCAGCAATCACTGCAATCAAAGAGTATGCAACTTCTACAAAGGCAGACCGCCCATTAATTATGTGCGAGTACTCCCACGCAATGGGCAATAGCAATGGAACGTTGGCTGAGTACTGGGAAGTTATTGAAACAACCAGAGGTCTGCAAGGCGGATTTATCTGGGAGTTCTGGGATCACGGACCAGTTCAAACAATGCCAGATGGATCAAAGCGCAACGCTTATGGCGGCGACTACGGTGAGAAGAAGCATGATGGCAACTTCTGCTGTGATGGAATGGTTTTCCCAGATCGCACAGCTAAGCCTGCAATGGCTGAATTTAAAGCTATTGCCGCCCCTGCCAACATCAGCGCAGTCAAGGCATCAACTGGCTCTTTCAAAATCTTTAATAAGCACTTCTTTAAAGATTTAAGCCAATACGAAATTAGCTGGACTATTACTCGTGATGGCCTCATCACAGATAGTGGAAAAGTAAAGCTGGGCAAGGTTGCACCACGTAAAACTGTTGCATTCAAAGTTTCATCAAAGCATCTGGCTAAGGCCGATGGTCTTGGTGAGCGCTTTATTACTTTCACCATCATCAATATTGATAGCACCCCATGGGCTCCAGCATGTACTGAAGTTGGCTGGAACCAAATGGCTTTGCCTTCACGTGCTCTAACAATTAAGAGCGCAAAAGCATCTGATGAATATACAAATGTTCTAGATGATTACGGTCAGATTGTTATCCCACGAGGTGTTGTTGCGCCTGCGCTCACTCTATGGCGCGCACCCACTGATAATGATCGCATCGGACATATGGCAACTAAATGGAACCGTTGGGGCTTGCGCGATATGGATCGCACGGACTGTGTAGTTTCACAAAATCGCACCAGCACTAAAGTCACAAACTCCTGGCAGACAAGTACTGGAATAAGCATCAAGCACGTTCAAGTTATCACTCCTGTGGCCGATGGCTTTAGAGTCAAAGAGTCTGTGACTCTGCCTAAGGTGCTTACCGACGTTGCACGCGTTGGAATTAACTTTGAACTAGATGGTGCGTTAACTGATGTGACATGGTTTGGCTCCGGTCCTCATGAGTCATACCCAGATCGAAAGATTGCCCGAATTCATCGCTTTGTTACAAGTGTTGCAAATCAATATATTCCATATGTGCGACCACAAGAAAATGGTGGACATAACGCGGTGCGCTGGTTTGAGCTCACAGATGCCACTGGGCATGGAGTTCGAGTCCACATGGGCAAACCATTACAGGTCTCTGTAACGCCTAATAGAGCAGTGGATTTAGCTGATGCAACCCATGATGTTGAAGTAAAAGCGTGTGGAAACGTCGTTGTTCATATCGACGGTGCACATCGCGGTGTTGGAACTTCATCATGTGGTCCAGATACTTTGCCTAAATACAAAATTAAACCAGGCGTTCACACCTGGGAATGGACGCTTACTTCAATCTAAATTCAATGGCCAATGAATGGCAATTGGATATTTGCAGCTACGACCATCTCCTGATGATTTGCCGCGTGCACGTCTCCACATCCAAGGCAGAGCAAAAGTAATAAACCATAAAACACTTACTACCACCTTAAATATCTTAGGTTCAGGCTTTGCCGGTGGCAGAGGTTCACGCCATCCCGCATCAAATGGGAGTTCGAGAAGTTCAAGTACTGCATCTGCAACACGTTCATGTCCCATGGCATTTAAGTGCAAACGATCAAAAGCTAAGAATCTGCGATCACTAAATGCCGTTTCTTCATTTGCATCAGCAATGATTGCGCCAACTTCTTGTGCTACTGCTCGAACATTTCGATTAAATCCACCAAAGCGCTCTTCCCACATCTTGGCAGAGCGTCCAGAGTTTCCAGTTCGCTCTAAAACTGTGAATAGCAAAATTGTTGCACCTGATGCAGCTAAGCGTCTAACAGCATCTGCGTATTGAGCTAAAACAATCTCGGCCTTGTATCCAGGTCGAATTACATCATTTGCACCTGCATGAAAAGAAATGAGTGTGTCGGGTCCAGTAACTTGGGCTAAGGCTGCATCAATCTGGCCTTCAACTACTTGTTTAACAAGTTTGCCGCGAATAGATAGGTTGGCATAGGTGAAATCTGGATGTGCTTTGGCCATGCCATCTGCAACGCGATCTGCCCAACCACGATAGTTGCCATACTTTTTCTCATCAGACATGCCCTCGGTATAGGAGTCACCAAGTGCTATAAAACGAGTGTAAATCACTTACTTACCCCTTACGGCGTGCCTGATCTATATGGAATAACGCAATGGATGTTGCAACAGATGCATTCAGCGATTCAGTTGATGCACTGATTGGAATTGAGATTACTAGATCGCACTTTTCACGAGTTAAACGTGCAAGGCCTTTTCCTTCACTGCCAACCACAATCATGATGGGCTCTGCGGCAATCTTCATCGAAGCAATGGTGTCTTCCGATTCCCCATCAAGACCCACAACAAACAGGCCCATCTTCTTAGCAGCATCAATAGTGCGAGCAAGATTTGTTACTTGAGCAATTGGCATACGGGCTGCAGCTCCTGCAGATGCCTTCCATGCAGATGCCGTCATTGCTGCTGCGCGGCGCTCAGTCATCAAAACACCTGCTGCACCAAATGCTGCAGCGCTTCGAACAATGGCACCTAAGTTACGTGGATCTGTAACACCATCGAGTGCAACTACCAACGCTGGATTCTTAGCACGTGACATGATTTCTTCAAATGAAGAGTATTGGAAAGGCTTAATTGCCAGAATAATTCCCTGGCTATTAGGTGAAATTCCTTCAACTTCTGCGCGGTGTGCTTCGCGAATTGGCAGACCTAAGTGCAGTGCTAGCTTTAAAGACTCTGCAACACGATCATCAACATCGATGCTGCGTGCCACTAATAACTCTGTGGCAGGAACTGCTTCACGCAACGCTTCTAGTACTGCGTTACGACCTGCAACTACTTCACCTCTTGGGCGATCACCGCGCGGTGCACGTGAAGGTGCAGAACGAGTCATCGTTGTTGCGCGTGGAGAAGTTGAGCGCGTAGAAGGAGAACGTGTTGCTTTCTTCTCTGCAGCTTTCTTGCGCTTTGCAGCTGCATGATAAGGACGATCTTCAGCTTTAGGTGTTGGACCTTTACCTGTTAAACGCTTCTTATTTTTTCCACCAGTACCTGAAGATGGGCCCTTTTTTGATTGGCGGATTGCGCCTTTGCGTGATGAATTCCCGGCCATGGTTAGCTCTTTTCTCCCATTGACCAACGTGGCCCTTGTGCAGTGTCTTCAATTGTAATTCCTAATTCAAGGAGCCCATCACGGATTGCATCTGATGCAGCGAAATCCTTACGCTCACGCGCAGCTGCGCGCTCTTTTAGCGCTAACTGAATTACACCATCGAGGGCATCATTCACATTTCCTGATGCGCCTTGTGGGTAATTTGAATCAAAAGGATCACAGCCCAGAATCTGCAGCGCACCACGAATTTCATTTGCATTCTTTGCAATCACCTTTTTATCACCATCAGTAATTGCTTGGTTTCCAAGACGTAGGTTCTCAGATATCAAGGCCAGCGCTGCTGGCACAGCTAAATCATCATTCATTGCCGCACAAAACGCATCGCTAATAGTTGGCTCTGGCGCACTTCCTAGAAGTTCCACTGAGCGAGTTAAGAAGTTTTCAATACGTCTAAATGCCACTGCTGATTCATCTAACGCTGCCTCTGAATACTCCAGCATGGAACGGTAGTGCGCACTGCCTAAATACCAACGCAGTTCAATTCCACGCACGCGCTGCAAAATAACTTCCACCTGCAAGGTGTTTCCAAGTGACTTACTCATCTTTTCACCAGATTGAGTGACCCAGGCGTTATGTAACCAGCGGTTAGCAAATTTATAACCAGCTGCCTCAGATTGCGCGATCTCATTTTCATGGTGAGGGAAAACTAAATCTAGACCGCCACCATGAATATCAAATGCTTCACCCAAATAAGCATGCGCCATTGCAGAACACTCCAAGTGCCAACCAGGTCGCCCCGGCCCCCATGGAGTTGGCCATGATGGATCTCCAGGCTTTGCAGCTTTCCATAGTGCAAAATCACGTGGATCTTTCTTTTCTGAACTAGCAGCATCAGCATCTGCGGCCGGTTGTAGATCATCAAGCTTTTGACCTGAAAGAGTTAAATAGCGCTTTAACTTGCGCACCTCTAAATACACATCACCATTGCCAGGGGCATAGGCAGCGCCATTATCAATAAGTTTTTGCATCAATTCGATCATCTGGGTGATGTGCCCGGTTGCGCGTGGTTCATAGGTCGGTGGTAAAACATTTAAGGAAGCAAAAGCTTGGGTGAAGATGCGCTCATACTTCATGGCAACTGCCCACCACGGTGCTTTTTCATGGACTGCTTTATGCAAAATCTTGTCATCAATATCTGTGACGTTTCGAATGAAAGTTACGTCATAACCTGTCCAGGTTAACCAGCGGCGCAAGATGTCGAAGTTAACTGCGCTACGAACATGGCCAATGTGTGGGTGCGATTGAACAGTTGCACCGCACACATAGATAGAGACCTGACCCGGGATAAGTGGCTTAAAAACGCCTACTTCACGAGTTGCTGTGTCATATAAATGTAGTGCGGACATTTGCTAATTCTACTGCTTATAAACCAGAGCAGTTGCAATGGCCGCGATGCCCTTACCCTCACCAGTTAAGCCCATTCCATCAGTTGTCGTTGCAGAGACTGAAACCTGCACGCCACCAAGGGCAGATGAAATCGCTGTAATTGCTTCAGCGCGACGCTTACCAATCTTTGGACGGTTACCAATGATCTGCACACTCACATTAGAAATAGCAAAGCCTTGCCTTTTAACTAAAGCTGCGCACTCCTGCAATAAACGCGTTCCTGATGCACCTGCATATTCAGGGCGATCAGTTCCAAAATTACTTCCCAGATCTCCAAGGGATGTGGCAGCAAAGAGGGCATCACAGATTGCATGGGCTGCAACATCGCCATCAGAGTGGCCTTCAACGCCCTGCTCATCTGGCCAGTGCAAACCAGCCAGCCACATTTGCCGCCCCGCACCAAATGCATGTGCATCAGTTCCAACTCCCGTGCGGATATCGCTGCCTAAACCTAAGTGTGAAAGGGCGGTGTTTAAATCAGCAGGAGTAGTGATTTTTATTGCTCGCTCTTCGCCTCTAATGACTTTTACTTTTCCGCCAGCTGCTTCAATCAGGCCAGCATCATCGCTTGCTTCACCGCCAGATGCATGCGCATCACGAAGTGATGAAGTTTTAAAACCTTGTGGGGTTTGAATGCTCACAAGTGAGGCGCGATCAGGAGTTGAAAGAACAAAGCCATTGCTATCAGTGACTTTGATTGTGTCCACGACAGCTAGGGCTGGAACAACTGCCACTTCACCGCTCTGCAGCTGGGCAATCACGCGCTGTGCCACATCAGTACTAGCTAGCGCTCTGGCAGCATCATGGACTAAAACATAGTCACCCGTTGCAACTGCCAGGCCATTTCTCACACTCTCAGAGCGTGTGGCACCACCTGTGACAACAACAATGCCATCACCGAGTAGTTCACTAATCTGTTTTTCAAAACCGGCAGGGGCACTGACAATAATTTGATCAGCAACAGGTGCCAAGGATGAAACGGCATGTTCGAGCAGAGTGCGATCTGCTAATTGGATGAGAGCTTTAGGAATATCTGCGCCAAATCTTTCACCACTGCCAGCGGCAGCGATGATGGCGCTAATAGACATTGTTACGAAGCGAGAACCTCGTCAAGGATTACTGCAGCCTTTTCTTCATCAGTGCGCTCTGCAAGAGCTAGCTCTGAGATAAGGATCTGCTTCGCCTTGGCGAGCATGCGCTTTTCACCAGCTGATAGACCACGGTCTAAGTCACGGCGATATAAATCGCGAACAACTTCAGCAACCTTAATAACATCACCTGAGGCGAGCTTTTCTAGGTTTGCCTTGTAACGACGTGACCAGTTAGTTGGTTCTTCTGTGTATGGCTGGCGCAACACGTTAAACACACGGTCTAGGCCAGCAGAATCAACGACATCGCGAACGCCGACAAGATCCACATTTTCTGCAGGAACTCGAACGGTTAAATCGCCTTGAGCAACTTTTAACACTAGGTAGGTCTTTTCCTCACCCTTGATCACGCGAGTTTCAATAGCTTCGATTAATGCAGCCCCGTGATGAGGATAAACAACGGTTTCGCCGACCTTAAATGTCATGTGATGCCCTTCGCTAGAGGGTCAATTCTACCAGTAATATCGCAATGAGAAAACCTGGCTATAACCAGCGTAAATCACTACGAATTTGATGTGAGACAATTGCGCCTATGCGCCGCGTACTAACTGCATTGTTAATTGCTACTTTAACCCTCTCACTCAGCGGGTGTGGCGCCGGATTAAACGCCTCCACACGCAATGTCAAGCAAGTAACAGATGGTGTTGAGGCAACAGTTAATACCGACGGTAACAACATTAAAGTAGTCAATCTCCTAGTCGTTGCCACTGCCGAAGGTGCTGGCGTATTAGTGGGAACTCTGGTTAATTCCATGGATCAAGAAGATGCTTTGCTCGGTGTGGCAATTAATGGCCAGGTAGCAACTGTTACTGGAAGCAATGTTTTAGCTAAAAACAAACCAGTTATCTTTGAAGGCCCAAGTGCCAATGCTAAAGCTGTAGTGCCAGTACTAGGTGCTAAAGCGGGAGAAAGTATTCAAGTAACGTTGTTCTTTGCCCGAGCTGGTGAAGTAACTGTTCAAGCAGTTATTCGTGACCAGCGCGATACATACGCTGGCATCACTGCTTAAAACTTACTTCTTTCCCTGATTAGCAACTGCTGCTATTGCATCAATTGCTGCCGCTGGATCTAAATACTCCCCGCCTTTTACGGTTGGCGTTAGATCAGCGTTGAGTGTGTAATAGAGCGGAATTCCAGTGGGGATATTTAACCCAGCAATATCTGCATCGCTAATTCCATCCAGGTGCTTCACCAGTGCGCGCAATGAGTTGCCATGGGCAGTTACAAGAACACGCTTGCCCCCCTTTAAATCAGGAACAATTGATTCATGCCAGTAAGGCAACATGCGCTCAATAACATCTTTAAGGCACTCAGTCTTAGGGGCAGAAATATCGGCATAACGCGCATCTTTTGCCTGTGAAAACTCATCATTGTCATCAATAGCAGGTGGTGGCACATCAAAAGAACGGCGCCACAATTGGAACTGTTCTTCGCCATATTGGGCCAAAGTTTGTGCTTTATCTTTGCCTTGAAGGGCTCCGTAGTGGCGCTCATTTAATCTCCATGAGCGCTTGACTGGAATCCAGTGACGATCACAGGCATCGAGTGCTAACTGTGATGTGTGAATAGCACGGCGAAGTAAAGAAGTGTGTAATAAATCTGGAAGCAATCCACGCTCAGCTAGCAGTGCACCGCCTCTACGAGCTTCCTCTTCACCTTTTGCAGAGAGGCGAACATCCACCCAACCCGTAAAAAGGTTCTTAGCGTTCCACTCTGATTCTCCGTGGCGCAAAAGGATTAATTCGTAGTTGCTCATAACCCCATCCTAAACCAAATGCTTAAAAGCATCTAAATTGGCAAGTGACTCCCCGCGTGAAACACGCCAAGCCCATTCACGACGGATGGCATTTGCAAAGCCAAGTTCTAAAAGTGGATTAAAAGAAGAGTCTGAGATTTGTAGGACAGAGCCGACCAAACGATCTATCTCTCGATCACTCACAGCAGAGAGTGGCAAGCGCCCCACAAGGAAAATATCTCTCACATCATTGATTGCAAAAGCGATTCCATAGAGGGATACATTTTTTGCCATGCACCAGGCATGAACGGCCGCCTCATTATCATCAGGTTTTCTGATTACGAAGGCGTTAATGCTTAAGGAATGATCGCCAACAATGAGTGCAAGGTGGGTTTGCAGCTTCTTTTCCCCTGGCAAAGTAACCAAGAAAGTGTTCGCATCTTTTCGCTCAAACTCTAAATCATGAGAATCTAAGAACTCTTCAATGATAAAGCGTGGGTCAATCGCGCCCATTTACTCTCCTGCGATTTTAAGAGCAGCGTTGTGCTCGGTAATAACTTGATCATAAATATCTAACGTGCCTCTAGCTGTGGTGTCCCAACCAAAGTGGGATGCATGCTCAATGGCGCCCATTGATAGCAGCACGCGGCGCTGTGGCTCTTGCAGCAAACGTGCAATAACAGAGGACCAGGCCTTTGCATCATGGCCATCAACTAGAACCCCGGAAATACCATCGGCAACTGCAGTGCGAAGGCCGCCCACTGCCGTTGCAACAACTGGAGTTCCACATGCCTGTGCTTCAAGTGCAACTAAACCAAAACTCTCGGAATAACTGGGAACGCAGACTAAATCTGCTGCGCGATACCACTGCGGCAGATCAGCACGCGGAACCGGTGGCATAAAGCTAACAACATCATCAATTCCAAGCCATGTTGTTAACTCTTTTAAGCGCTCAACTTCCTCCGTATTAGCACCCGATGCACCGCCAATAATATTTATTACAAGCTTTGGGCGCAGTTGTGGTGAGTGCTTCACTAACTCCGCACTTGCTCTTATTAATACTTCCGGACCCTTATGGGGCTGAATGCGACCAACAAAAGTGACAACTAAAGCATCGTGATTAATTCCAACAAACTCACGCGCGGCTGCTCGGCCAGCACCTGGAGTGAATGTGTAGAGATCAACACCTGGTGTAACAACATGGACGATATCTGGGCAAGCCTCATAGAGAGAAACCAGGCTGGCAGCTTCAGCATCGGTATTTGCAATAAGGGAGTGGGCTGCTGCAACTACCTGTGTTTCACCCTGCACGCGAATCATTGGTTCTGGTGTTTCACCTTCAGCTAAATTCAAATTCTTCACACGTGCCATGGTGTGCATGGTGTGCACGAGTGGAATACCTAGCTCTTTACTTGCAGGCATTCCTACCTTGCCAGAGATCCAGTAATGAGAATGGATCACGTCATAGTTTTCTTCTTTAATAATACGTAAAAACTCTTTAGATAAACCATTGATGTGGGCAGGTAGTTCTTCTTTGGTGAGTACGCCATGTCCACATGCAAAGTGGCGAACGCGCACACCTTTAGATAATTCAACTATCTCTGCCTGCTGCGGATTAGTTCGGCGCGTGAAGATATCTACTTCCACACCCATAGCTGCCATGCGCTGGGCTGCTTCAACAACATAGATGTTCATGCCACCAGCATCACCAATACCTGGTTGATCCAGAGGTGATGTGTGCACCATCAAGGTTGCAATGCGCCCGTTCATGCTTTAAGGGTACGGGCAATTAGAAGGTTGCGCGAATGCTCCCCACGCTCTTGCCTCCGCCGTAGGTATTTTCCTCTATTTCTTTAGCATCCACGCCAAGAATCTTTAGCGCAGCTGCAGTAACTGCAGGCAATGAACGTGAGGTTCCATCACTGATCTTGATGGCTAATGTGCGCCCATCTGGCATTGATGCAACATTAAATCCCTCTGCGCCATCTTTCATAAACAGACCTTCAATGTTTTGCATCATCCGTGTTGCAAGACGACCTTGACCTGAAACCATCTCTGGAAACTCTCTACACGCCCCCGCAACACTTTGGTGCACAGGATCAGTTGAAATAGTTAATTGACGAACAGCTCTTGCTAAACCAAGCAGTGAGAACATAAAGAGCGGTGCACCGCAGCCATCAAAGGTTGTGTTAACAATGGCTTCACCGCTCATCATCTCCACTTCTTTAGCAATCGCTGCCTGCAACGGATGCTCAGGGCTCAAATAAGAATCAATCGGCCAACCATTGATATGACACGTCAAAATCATTCCGGAATGCTTTCCGCTGCAGTTCATGGCCAATCTGGTGGGTTGTGTTGTTCTGCGTAGCTCTTCATCTAATGGCCTATCCATCACGCATTGCAATGAATGCTCATCTAAATCAGCCTTTGCCAAAATAGCCAACGCTCCGCTTTGGTGCATCTGTGTGCCAGCATGAGAAGCACAAACCAATGCCAGCAAACGTGGCTCTAAATCAAGGCCTGCCCGCACCATCGCTGATGCTTGAATTGATTTAAGTGAAGAACGTGAATACATAGGCAGCGTGGGATCACCTTTTTGAAAAGCGATTGAGCCATCAGCGTTAAGTAAAACAACATGGCCAGCGTGAATAGATTCCACTTTCCCGCCGCGTGTTACTTCGGCTAGAACTTCACCTAACATCATTCAGCTGAACGTGGCAGAGATGACCACACATGTGCTTGAAGTTCATGTCCCTCTGCAGCCATGTCATAGGCATAAAAGAGTTCACCAGCAACAAGACCATAGAGGCGAACACCTGCTGTAACAATCTTGGCAGATGGGGATGAATAGCCTTGATCCATTACTAATTGAATCTTTGGACCATCAAAGGTTCCAACCCAACCTTCAGTAATTCCTGTTGAATGTGAAATTAATACCTCTAAAACATTATTAGGTTGCACGCGCCAAAAACCTACTTCAGATGCACCTGGGCGCACGATCTCACCATCGGCATCTAATATCCATGAACGTGAAAAGTAATTAAGAAAATTGCGTCCATCATGATTAAAGACAACTTCATGGGCAAACTCAAAGCCTTCAATCGTTGGATACTCACCGCGGCCCTTGCCGCGCCATGTGCCAACAAGCCAGGCAAGTGGATTTAAATCTGGGTGCAATCCTTCAGGGATTGTGAAAACCATTTATGGACGTCCTCTAAATTTGGGCGAGCGCCGAGCTTGTGACTGACGTCCGCGAAATGCGTAAAAGATGAGCGCACTACCTAAAGCGATGGCTACTAAGCCAAGGATTACTGAGGTAAGAAGCTCCATGCTCCAAATCGTAGCGGTTAAACAATCACCTGTTGTGATGCTGCAATTCCATCAACGCTAAGCGTGGCATCGGTTGGTGTATTTCGCTTAATCATCGCCAATGCGATCGTTCCCAGTTCATGGTGCCTTGCCACAGTGCCAATAAAGCCAACTACCACGCCATCATTTTCAATCTTTGTGCCAGTAGCAGGAAAACCAACATCACTGCCGTCTAGGTGGAGCATTACTAATCTACGAGGAGGATTACCTAAGTTAAATATCTTGGCCACAGTTTCCTGTCCCCGATAGCAACCCTTATTCATATGCACAGCGCCATTTAAAACACCGAGCTCATTAGGAATTGATTTGTGATCAGTTTCAAAAGCAATACGTGGTCGCCCGGCAGCAACGCGCTCTGCATCTAAGGCCCATGTTCCAACTTGGGTTGCAACTGCGCCAAAGGTTTGCGCCATCTGCGCAACTTCAGCCCTTGGAACTAATGCATACGGTCCACCGATATCTGTTGCAGCACCTGGTGCGCGCAACACAGCAAACTCACTCGTTGCAT
>Ga0194035_1001260_pt1 | contig 13556 bp, 11 predicted proteins | sample JunL2320m_MetaG_FD_148680 | JGI IMG/M metagenome (GOLD analysis project Ga0194035, IMG submission 148680) | Anoxic zone freshwater microbial communities from boreal shield lake in IISD Experimental Lakes Area, Ontario, Canada - Jun2016-L239-20m | ecosystem: Environmental > Aquatic > Freshwater >...
GCAGCCGACGGCAAACTTTGGCTGGTCGCTCCTAATGGCGTCGAGGCACCCGGCATTGTCGAACTCGTCGAAACCGAACCCGGAGTATTCCGGGAAGGAAGCGATCCTCGACTCCCCGAACGGCTCATCATCGGCCCGGTCGTCGACGGTGAGGCAGTGTGGGTAAGCCGGCATGATTGCCGGTACTCGCGAACATTCCGCGACTAGGCCGCCGTTATCCGTATACACAATCACCGCACATGCACTATCGTCTGCGATGGGGGTCAGTCATACGTTTGAGGGGCAACCTATGGTGCAAGATCGCCGTGAACAACTGCTGTACGAGCAGGTGATGGCGCTGATCGAAGCGATGATTGACGACAACAAACTCCAGCCCGGCGCTCGGCTACCGACCAACAAAGAACTCAGCGAACTTGCCGGCGTCAGTTTGATCTCAGTACGTCGGGCCCTCGATGAGCTCGAACGTGCCGGTCGGGTCCGCCGTCACCAAGGGGTGGGGACTTTCGTTGCAGCTGAACGCATCTTGACGAGTCCCGCACTTGCGGGTGGTCTGCTCGAAACGTTGACCTCCGGAGTCAAACGTCAACGGATCGACACTCGACTCCTCGATGTCAGCCAGGGAACTCCTTCGGCAGACATAGCCACCGCACTCGCCTTGCCGAAAAAGACACAAGTCTGGTGTATCCGGCGACTCCGCGTGATCGCTGATCGCCCAATGATCAACGAAACGTCCTACATACCCGTTACCCTTACGCCCGGGCTTGACGAGGCACTCGACGGATACGGCGGATCCCTCTACCAACTTCTCGGTGACCGATTCGGGCTCGTTGATGCCTATGAAGAGCAGCAACTGGAGATCATCAAGCCAACTCCTGCAGAGCGAAAGAGCCTGTCATTGACCGGCCGTGACCTCGTGGCACGAATCCGCGGGGTCAGCTTCTCGGTTAATGGAAGTCCATTCGACTGCTTTGAGCAGGTTTATCCCGTTGATGGGTTTACGTTCTACCTGTCTGGACGAACCGACAGACAGGTGCTCCCCCAAACCCATTCGGGCACGTGGTCACTGTCACCGAATCGTTAACCAAACATTCGCTCAAGCCGCCATCACGGGCGATCCGTTTTACCTCGTGCGCTGCTATGGTCTGCATACACAATATGGTCCACCTGATCCGATGAACAGATGTGAGAGACACCATGACGAACTCGTCGTTCCTTTCAGCCTTCGACACCCAGACCCCAACTTCTAAGGCTCTGTTCGCGCGCGCAAGCCAGACGATTCCTGGTGGAGCCGGCAGTAGTGCACGAACCGTGAAGTTTGGCTGGGCGCCGTACCCACCGAACATGCGTCAGGGCACCGGATCGCACCTCACCGATGTCGATGGCAACGAGTACATCGACTATCTGCTCGGGCTTGGCCCGATGATCCTTGGCCACCGTCACCCCGTCGTGACCAAGGCTGTCGCTGACGCAATTGGCGAGTACGGAACATGCTTTGGCCTACCTTACGAACTCGAAATCGAAGCAGCCGAAAAGGTGGCCGCCGCTGTTCCTGGAATCGAGAAGGTGCGCTTCACAAATTCTGGCAGCGAAGCAGTCGGAAGTGCCATTCGCTTGGCCCGCGCCCACACGGGCCGTCGGCTGGTCGTGCGGTTCGAAGGTCACTACCACGGGTGGCAGGACACGATTTACTGGAGCAACCACGTAGACCCGAAGCTTGCCGGGCCTAAGGAAAGCCCACGGCCCGTGGCGTCTGGTCCCGGTGTCCCACTTGAACTTACCGACACCCTCGTCGTTCTGTCGTGGAACGATCCAGAGAGCTTTGTGAAGTTGATGACCGAGCGTGGTCACGAGATTGCCGCCGTCATCACCGAGCCGGCCGTTTTCAACACCGGTTGCATACTTCCCGAACCCGGCTACCTCGAACTCCTCCGGTCAGAGACGATCAAGCATGGGTCACTTCTGATTTTTGATGAGGTCATCACTGGCTTCCGCTTCGCACGCGGATGTGCACAGGAGTTCTTTGGCGTAACGCCAGACCTGACCACCCTGGCAAAGGGCCTTGGCGGCGGCTTCCCCGTTGCTGCACTGGGCGGATCCCATGAAGCAATGAGCATGATCGCTGAAGGCCGCTACTCGCATTCGGGAACGTACAACGCGAACGTGGTTGCCTGCGCCGCTGTGTCGGCGACGATGGACGTCCTAGCCGAACCTGGTCTGTACGAGCGTCAACGCGCCATCGGCGACAGGCTCGCTGAGGGTCTACGAACTATCGCAGCCGACAGTGGCATCGCAGCGCGCGTTGATGGTTTGGGCACCGTGTTCCAACTCTGGTTCTCCGAGCATGAAATCAAGAACTGGCGCGACGCAGAGCAGTACGCAGACGAGGCGATGTTCACGCGTTGGTGGCAGGAAATGATTACCCGCGGGGTGTTGTTCCATCCACTGCAACTCGAGAACCTATTCGTTTCGCTGGTCCACACAGATGAGGACATCGACCGCACACTCGTCGCCGCTGCCGAGGCATTCGAGGTGCTGAGCGCGGAAAATCGTAACCGCTAGGCCTACCGTGAACGGTGTGCGCGACGTGCCATCAGGTAGCCCGGTCTTTATCGGCCTTGATCTCGGCACGTCCGGGCTCAAAGGTATTGCGATCGATTCCTCCGGCGAGATCCTCGCGTCGGCGCGTTCGGACTATCCAACACATCGTCCTGTCGCGGCCGCCTCGGAACAGGATCCCCACGACTGGACGAACGCCATTGCAAATGTCGTCGGAGAACTCACCGCTTCGGTACCCGCGGCTCAATGGTCCGGCATTGGCCTGTCCGCAATGATTCCAACAATGGTCGTCACCGATTCCGTCGGGCGACCCATGCACTCGGCTGTCACGTGGGAAGACGCGCGCGCGGAAGACCACGGCCAACGTCTGCGCAGTTTTGTCGGCGAGCAATCCATCTACGAGCAAACCGGTCAGTGGGTCGATGGACGGTACCTGCTGCCGATGTACGCACGTATCGCCGACGAGGTTTCCGAGGTGCCCTCACATCTCTTAGGCGCCAAGGACTGGATCCTGCACTGGCTCACTAGCGAGTTTGCTACCGATCCAGCCACCGCAACTGGGACGGGCGCGTACCACCTTGCCGACAATGCCTACTCCGAGACGATCATCGGTGCGGCCGCCGAGCTGGCTGGGCACGCACTTCCTGACCTTGCTCAGGTGGTTACCTCGACAACTCTGTGCCATCTAACTGACGATCGAGCACGCGAACTAGGACTACCTGCGGGGCTTCCCATCGCAGTGGGCGCAGCCGACGCAGTCGCGGCAATACTCGGCTTGGGAGTAGGTGCTGCTGGCGATGTGATCTATCTTGCTGGCACATCGACTGTCATTGTCGGTATCGACCACGAACCGCACGTTGATTCACAGCACCGCTTCTTGGTGACACCGTTGGCCACACTCGGATACGGCCACGAGATGGACCTGTTAGCTACGGGATCAGCGATGGCCTGGCTGGCGAATTTACTCGGGTTGGATTCACCAGATGAGTTGGCCGCCCTTGCGCGCACAGTGCCCGCTGGGCAGGACTCATTGCCCACGATGCTCGGTTACGTTGCGCCCGGCGAGCAGGGTGCACTGTGGGATCCATCGCTCACCGGCATCATCGAAGGGATGAATCTTCACACGAGTGCCGCTGACGTAGCACGGGCACTGCTTACGAGTATCACGGTGGAATCTGCGCGCTGCATTGCCGTCTGGGACGACAACACGACCGCACGCGGAGCAATCCACGTTGCTGGTCGGGGCATCAACGACGCGGCTCTCCAAGAACTTGCTGACGCTACTGGACGTAGAACGCATCTGTGCGGCCATGCCGAAACACCACATTCAGCATTGGGAGCAGCGCTCATAGTCGCTCGCGCCCTTGGGCTGGAACCGGTTTCCTCGCATCACGTTGCGGATCTAGAAATGACACCGCGGCCAGAAAACGCTGCTCTTTGGCAGCAACTTCACCATCGCCACGAGGGTGTGCGAACTCGAACGTCCGCAAGCACGGGGCAGTGAGAAACGCTCGACGTGATCACGTCGACGGCTTGCTGCAGTGCGTGTTTCGGTGATCGCGCTACTGCACCTTGACCACAAAATGGCAGGCGGCCTGATGGACACTTTCGACACCGATTTGCATGAGTTCCGGATCGTCGATACGGCACGTATCGGGTTCGCCCCGCTCGCGGTACAGCGGACAACGCGGATGGAAGCGACAACCCACAGGGATCGCTGTCGGGTTCGGAATCTCCCCAGTCAGAACGGTTCGATTGGCGATTGCAGCGGTTTCCGGGACAGGAATCACTGAGACTAAAGCCTTGGTGTACGGATGCTGCGGATTGTTGATCAGCTCAACCGGTGAACCCTGCTCGACAACACGCCCAAGGTAGACCACTGCAATACGGTCAGCGAACATCCAGGCCAGCGATAGATCGTGGGTAATGAATAGATAAGCCACACCCAGACGATCACGCATATCTGCCATCAGTCGCAGAATCCCCGCGCGCAGGGACACGTCCAACATCGAAACCGGCTCATCGGCAACAACAACGGACGGTTCGAGGATCATGGCCGCGGCAATTGCAACACGCTGACGTTGCCCACCGGAAAGTTCGTGGGTGTACCTGCGGGCAATGCGATCGGCCGGTGTGAGTCCGGCCCGCTCGAGCGCTGCGAGTCCTAGCTCGCGGCGCTCGGTTTCAGAAGCCCCGATGCTGTTGATCACCAATGGCTCGACAACGGTGTCCATGACCGTCATACGCGGATCCAGGGACTCGAACGGATCTTGGAAGATCATCTGTAGTCGCGGTCTAATCCGACGAAGGTCCTTGCCGCGCAGCGGCACTATATCGACGCCGTCAAAGACGATTCGTCCAGCGCTTGCATCGATCAAGCGCATCACCGCATTGGCGATCGACGTCTTACCGCTTCCCGATTCCCCAACAATGGCAAGGGTTTCGCCCGGATACAAGGACAGATTGACTCCGTCTACGGCGCGAGCAATGCTCTTACCGCGTCCGTTCGGATTCTTCACCTTGTATTCGACGAACAAATCCTCGATCGAAAGGACAGGGACGCGATCATCCGCCTTCGACTCCGGCTGTGTTAGCTCACTGGTCACGACTGCACCCCCGACCTATCGTTTTCGAGTAGGTGACATGCCGCGAGATGCCGGGATTCTAAGGTAATCAGTTCCGGTTCAATACTGGCGCAGTGCCCCATCGCAACGTCGCAGCGAGGCTCGAAACGGCAACCTTGCTGCGGCCGTGAAAGGTCCGGTGGCGAGCCGGGAATTCCATCGATGAACACTCTCTCGCGATGAATATTGGGATACGCGCGAAGTAATCGCTGCGTATATGGATGACGAGCCTTCGCCTGACCGTTCGACTCACCGAAAACATCCTGCGATGGGCCCGTTTCGGCCATTTTCCCCGCATACATAACGGCCACTCGGTCGCAGGTTTGGGCCAGCACCGAAAGGTCATGGGAGATCAGCAACATCGCAAGGTTGTAACGCTCACTCAATCCTTGCAAGAGATCGATGATCTGAGCCTGTGTCATCACATCGAGTGCAGTAATTGGCTCATCGGCGATAACGAGTCGAGGACGGCATGCGAGTGCCATCGCAATCATCACCCGTTGACGCATACCGCCCGAAAACTGATGTGGATAATCATGGGCTCGCCGAGATGGAATCCCAACAGCCTCAAGCAACTCACGCATCCGGTCATCGGCTTGGGCCGACGACACTGAAGAATCGTGAACACGAATAGGCTCTGCGATCTGGCTACCGACCGACTGAACAGGATTTAGGGCATTGAGCGCACCTTGGAAGACAACTGAAATGTCCTTCCATCGATACGCACGCATCGCTTGCTCATCGAGTCCGCTTAGGTCGACTCCATCGAACAACACCGAGCCTGAGCTGATTCGTGCATTCCTTGGTAGCAACTGCGGAATTGCCATTGCCATCGTCGTCTTGCCGCAGCCCGACTCCCCGGCTAGCCCAACGAACTCCCCCGCATCAATCGACAAACTGACTCCGTCGACCGCATGCACGTCACCATCGGGCGACCCGTAAGAAACTCGTAGATCACGCACGTCGAGAAGGCTCATCAATGACCTTTCAATCGCGGGTTCGCAATGCGCTCGAAGGAATGGCCCACCAAGGTAAATCCGAGCACAACAACCAAGATGCCCAGGCCGGGTGGCAAGAAGTACCACCAAGCACCAAGGCCAACCGCACCAGAGACAAATGCGAAGTGCAACATCGAGCCCCACGAAATTCGATCCGGATCTCCGAGACCGATGAAACTCAACGTAGCTTCAGCAAGAATGCAACCGGCGACGACCAGAATCGTATTGGCCACAATCAGTTGCATGACGTGTGGTGCGACGTTACGTCGAATAATGCGCGCATCGGATGCTCCGAGTGACTTCGCTCGCGATACATATTGTCGTTGCCGAAGCGACAACGTCTGCGAACGGATAATCCGAGCAGTTCGCGGCCACGACAGCAGGCCAATCACCAGGATGATGATCAGCAGGTTTTGACCAAAGATCGCACCCATTGCAATCATCAGCGGCAGCGCAGGAATGACCAGGAAGAAATCAGTTGCACTCATGAGCGCGGTGTCGAGTGGCCCCATGAAGTAGCCTGCCGCGATGCCAATACCGGCGCCGATAATCGTCGAGATCAGGGTTGCCATGATGCCGACAAACAGGGAGATTCGAGCTCCCGCAAGGAATTCGCGGAACACATCGCGTCCCAGCTCGTCGGTACCGAGCCAGTGCGCCGACGACGGAGGTTGCAGGATCGTCGAGGAATCGACGCCTACATCGGCCGGATTGAAAGGGAAAACAAGAGGGCCGAGTAGCGCAACAACCGCCGTCAGTAACAGAAGGATCAATCCGATGCGTCCCAACCGATCAGCCCAGATGGAACGCAGCATCGCCAAGAATCCAGATGCTGGGACAGCAGTCGCTTCCTCGTTCGCTGAAAGTTCGAAGGTCATCACGCCACCGCCACTCTTGGGTCAAGCCGACGATAGACCAGATCAGCAACAAAGTTAGCCACGAGCACCGCAACCGAGATGATCAGGAAGCACGCTTCCAAGGTTGGGTAATCGCGAGCCAACACCGAGTTGTAAGTGAGCAATCCCATTCCCGGCCACGAGAACACGACCTCGACCTGGATCGCACCAGCGACAAGTGCACTGATGTACAACACCGAAGCCGTTACGACGGGCAGCAGCGCATTGCGGGTCGCATGCTTCCAGACCATCGTGCGTCGAGATAAACCCTTGCCGCGCGCGGTAAGCATGTAATCCTCACTCATTACTTCAATGAGTGAGGTTCTCGTGATGATGACGAAGAAGGCGATGTCCACTAGGGCAAGAGTTAACGTAGGCAAGATCAGATGTCGGGCAATGTCGGCAATGTACTGAAAGTAGTTCTGATACTCAGCGTTCGGCGTCGTGATTCCCGAAATGGGCAAGCCACCAAACCAGACACCGAAGATGAACACCAGCAGCATGCCAACCCAGAACGTTGGCAAACTCCAAAACACCAAGGATGTGACAACCGTCGCAGAATCAGATTTCGACCCGTGTCGCGACCCTGCAAACACGCCGATGACGATGCCGAGAAGGACAACAACTGTCGTCGACACAGTTAAAAGGATCAACGTGTTCAATAGGGCGCGACCCACCACGTCAGCAACATTCTCGTGCAAGGCGAATGAGTAGCCAAGATCGCCGTGTGCAAGGTTCTTCAGGTACGTCCAATACTGCGTGAAAATCGAACCATCGAGCCCATAGGCCTCGCGCAATTTCGCCACTTGCTCTGGAGAAAGCCGCTGAGACCTAGCGATCAACCTGATCGGATCACCGGGGATAATGTGAAAGAGGAAGAAGTTAAACGTCAGGATCGCAAAGATCGAGGCGCATAGAACTAGGAACCTGCGCAGAAGTGGCGGCATGGCTAGAAATTACGATCCGGCCGGCTTGACCTTCAGGTAGTTGTCCCGAGTGAAGTTGAAAATCATGCCACCCGGGACCTGCGTCCAACCGGTGAACCCGGAGTTTGCGTACGCCTGCAGCTTCTTTTGGTACACGGCAACCAAGTACGCAGTGTCTTCGTAGAAAATCTTCTGCATTTCCTGCACTAACGCGATCCGCTTGGTCTGGTCGAGCTCACTTGCCTGTTGCGTGTACAGAGCGTCATATGCGGGGTTCGAGTAGAAAACATCGTTGTTTCCGCCGATCTGGCTCGTCAACGGAACACCAAGCATGTAGCTCGGATCATTGACGCCGCTGTCCCAACCCCAGACAAAAATGTCCCAGTCGGGGGCGTCGATGTTGTAGACCGTTGAGCCCATCGTGTCCGAATCGACGGTTGAGAATGTGAGCTTGATTCCGACCTTCTGGGCACTGGACTGAAAGAGTTGTGCGGTGCGAACGTCAACAGAAGTCGTAGCGATGGCAATGATACGGAACTCAAGTGGTTTGCCATCTTTGGTTTGACGAATGCCATTGCCATCTTTAGCTGTGTATCCGGCGGCATCGAGCAGAGCATTGCCCTTGTCTGGGTTGTTATCGATTAACTCGTCGGCCGAAGGCTCCCAATAGAAGTCGCCAAACGAAGGCATGAGAATCGATCCACCCGGTGCGGCGTAGCCCGCATACGCAATCTGGGCGATCTGGTTGCGATCGAGTGCGTAGCCCAACGCTTGGCGCACGTTCTTGTCGAGCAACAGCGGATTGCCCTTTGAAGCCGGCTTGTCACACAGGTTGAAGCCAATGTGGTGGAACGAGAACGAATCCAGCGTCGCCGAGGTCAGATCCTTGTTGCCTTCAAGGCCCTTGAAGACGGTAGGTGGAACCTGAGGAATGATGTCGATCTCACCGTTTTTGAGAGCCTGCGCCATCAAGTCATCGTTCGTGTAAACAGTCCACGATGCACCCGTCGTAGAGGGCTTCTCGCCCCACCACGACTCATTTCGAGCCACACTCACGGTCTGGCCCTGTGTGCGGGCCTTGAACGTGAACGGTCCCGTTCCAACCGGCTTATCGTTTGTGGCCTTTTGGATCTGATCAACCGTCATTGCAGACCAGATGTGCTTGGGAAGGATGGGTACCACTAAGCCTGGATCAAAGGCTTGCGGCGACTTGAAGGTCGCGACCACGGTCTTGGCATCCGGCGCGGTGACTGACACGAACTCTGTGAAGTATTGCGAATTGATACCGAGTTGATTCTTGCCAATGAGCTCGAAGGTGTAGACCACATCATCGGCGGTGAACGGCTTGCCGTCATGCCACGTCACGCCGTCCCGCAACGTGTACGTGATGGTCGCACCGTCTTGGGTGGTGGACGTGGCCAGCGACGGTTCCGGCTTGAGGTCGAGTCCGTAAGCGCTAAGCGTGTCGTAAATCAGCGACTGGACTTCGATTGCCTCGGTCGTCGTGGTTGTCAGCGGGTTGAACGTATCGATATCGGACTTCCAGCCCACCTTGATGGACTTGGTCGCCACCACGTTGTTTGTCGGCGGAGCACATGCACTGAGGAAGCCGGGCACGGCCACAAATGAACCGGTCAACAGTGCCGCTCGAAGGATGGAACGACGACTCACTAGCGCGTTGAGGCCCGAATCGTCAGAAGTCTGCATACTAACCATGTCCGGAGTGAATCAGACCACGCGTAAAGCGTCAACAACCAAGGCCACAATTATGCGAACTCGAGCATTGACCGCAACCGACTCGTAACCGACGCAGCCTTTGCGTGGCATCCAGCCAGCTACGCGTTGCATCAACTGAGCGAACGCAGTACGCGCAGCGGAGTGCTCTGGACTCCCCCGGGCAAATCCGGGCCCGGCCTACCTAGCAAGAATCCTTGACCAAGGCGACAGCCCAGGTCCACAAGCTCATTGAGTTGCTCGGGAGTTTCGATCCCCTCGGCGACAGCGACGATACTCATCCGCTTTCCCAGAGTCAGAAGTGATTCCACCATCGCCACACAGCGCCGATCGTCAGGTAGTCCGTTAACGAAGGATTGGTCGATCTTCACCATATTGATCGGGTAGTTCATCAGTGACGACAGCGACGAAAAACCCGTCCCAAAATCGTCTATGGCCAGCCGAACACCAATCTCATCAAGACGTTCAAATGCGGTCACGGTAATCGTGGATGGACCAATCCCTGAGCGCTGAAGAACCGCATGCTCAGTGATCTCAAGCCAGAGCAGGTGAGGTGTGAGCCCAGAGGCGTTGAGCACACCCGCCACATAATCTGGCGTCGTCACGTCGACCAGATGCGGCGCGGAAATATTCACCGTCAATCGGAAGTCACGCCCATACTCCGCGATTCGACGTGCAACCGCATTAGCTGCGGTCCGAAGTACGTAACGATCGATCTCCGTATCAAGACCAATGTCCTGTGCGATCGATAGGAAAGCACCGGGTGCCAGCAAACCGCGAGATGGATGATTCCAACGCACGAGCGCTTCGACGCCATCGACCTCACGAGTCAGCAAATCGACGATCGGCTGGTAGTGGACGACAATCTCCCCACGATCAATCGCACCGACGAGCTCTTCAGCGAGCTCCCGACGAACACGATTATCGACCAGAGTCATCGGGGGTCCGCCACGCGATTCACGCTTACGCATATACATCGCCGCGTCGGCGCGGGCGAGCACCTCGGCAACAGGCTCCTGACCGTCAGTCGAAGTACCACCAATACTTGCGGTCACGTTGATCGGCCCGGCCGACAGATAGATTGGGTGATCGAAGACCTCCGTGATGACAGTGAGAATCGTCGCGCATCCTAATTCCGCGGTCTCCTCGTCCACCGGTGCAGCAACCACGAATTCATCACCACTCAAGCGCGCAACGATCGCGCCGCGGTACCGGTCCATCGAGTCGACGAAACGGCCGGCCAGGCTACGAAGAACGCAATCACCTGAGTCGTGCCCAAACAGGTCGTTAACAGCTTTGAATCTGTCGATGTCGATGTATGCCAGCGCATACGTGACATTGGACTGATGCCATAAATCAAGTTGCTGCATGAGCAGTCGGCGATTAGCCAGTTCGGTCAGTTCGTCATGCATCGCCTGGTGTTCCAGCGCCCGGCGCACAGCCCGCAACCGACTAACGTCGTGCGCTGTCACCACGTAACCGCAGACGATCGGATCGTCGTGTAAATCCACAATCGTCAACTCGTACGGCACCGGCTCAGTTCGCCTAGCCGACAGAAGTTCTACCTCGATCGTCTCTCGATGAATCACTCCATCGTCGTGCCTGCGAGCGAAGTCAGCGAAGATCCTCGCAAGCTCAGTCCGGTGATTGACAGCAACCACATCGGCAAGGGGACGCCCCTGAATCACTTCGGGGTCGTGGCCTAACCGCCTCGTCAGTGCAGGTGAATGAGACGACACATTGCCATACACATCGACAAGGAAAGTTATGACATCGGCGTGATCGACCAATCGTCGGAGTTGCTCGTCGGAGCCTGAGGCGATATCCCATCTTCGCCGGTCGGTGACGTCCCGCATCGTCGCGACGATAGATCCACTGGGACCGATTTGTGGAACCCACCGACCAACGATCTCGACCAATCGCCAGCCATCACCTGTCGCGACCCGGACTTCAAGGGGCGTTCCAACAGCCTTGCCCGGAACCGTTGCAAACGCGTGACCGGCGAGAGTCAGATCCTCAGGATGAAGCAGTTCAGTGACATTCATGGCAACACATGCGGCGCGATTCAGCCCAAAAAGGGCTTCCGCTGCAACGTTCGCCCACACCAAGGAGAGATCCGGCGCTATGACGACCATCGCGTCTGGCGCGAACTCCAGACTTACAAAGGCATCTGCGCCCGATAAAGAGTCGTGCCTGTCCCCCGTCACCTTTCCAGCGTGCAATGACTGTGGCCACAAGTCGCATTGAGTCAGCCACTTGCCGCGAAGTTCACCCTCTTGGCCGCACTCCTGTTTACGCGACTAGCAGGCCCACTAGGTACGGGCGGAGCGGTTACCTAGGGACGATCGTTGATCGGGGTGGTTGGCTTGCTCTCGGCCGCACGAATAACCGTGTCCGCAGGTGCAGTTCTATCTGCTTTCTGCGCCGCGTCGAGATAAGACCGCGCCTTGGACAAAGCAGCCAGCGCCTTGCTCCATGACGTGTTCGCGCTAACAAATGGTGTGCGCCCTTCGACTGCTGACCGCGGGGTAACGCGATATGCGGCAGTCACGGCCTGGACACAGTTCGACGCCACGAGATCAAGTTGAGTCGCGGCGCGCGAAAGTTGAAGGTCGGCAGCGCTATTGGTGCGGCTCCGAGCCGCACGCAGACTGGCAGCAGCGGCAGACATTCGTTGTGCCATTCGTTGGCCGCGGATAACGAAAACCCCACGAGGCAAGACAACCTGATTGATTCGGTAACCCGTCATTTTCGCGCGATCCGCTTCGATCTGATCAACAGTCGGAGCCCGTCGAACATCGAGACGCAGGATGCCGAGATTGGCAACCGAATCGGCAAGACCTAAGACCATGGCGTCACGGCGCGCCGGCGTGATGTACGCAGTGTGCATGACGCTCGCGCTCAGACTATTGAGATGACTCTGACGCGCATCAATCTTGCCGAGCAGATCAGCCCGATCCTGCTCGAGTGTCAGCGACGTCGCTGCCACCGAACTGGCCGCCATAACTGGTGTCACCATTCCGGCCAGGCCTACTGCGCTTATGGCGACGATGGTCGTTACAGCGCCAAGGCGTTGTCCGTAGCTGAACACGTGACGTTCTCCCCTACCTAATGAGCACAAAATCTGATGGTGCGGCTATCGAGCAACCGTGGTGCGCTTTGCTACACCGCGTCGCATTTCCGACTCCGCGACGCTAGTGTCTGGCCCGTTGTACCCACACGTGATGAGGATAAACCAGCCATGAATGACATTCGTACCTTCCACGCACGGAAGGGACGAGTAAGTGACGCCGAGCGAGACGGTATTGACCGTCTTTTACCCGTCTTCGGCGCCCCGGAGGGGCAACTTGATCCAAAGTCTGCTTTTTCTGGTCTCCCAGTCATCTTTGAAATCGGATTTGGTCTTGGTGACGCCACGATTGAGATGGCTCAGGCAGAACCCACGCGCGGCATCATCGCTGCTGATGTACACACCCCCGGCGTGGGACGACTGCTCAATCGCATCGAAGAATTGGGGTTGACCAACGTGCGAGTTCTGCACGGGGATGCCATCGACTATCTACGCACTGTCATTCCCGATGGCAGCCTCAACGAAATCCGCGCGTACTTCCCCGACCCATGGCCGAAGGCGCGTCATCATAAACGTCGACTGTTTCGTCCCGACCTAGTGCGACTACTCACGAGCAAATGTGAACCCGGTGGCTATATCCATGTAGCCACCGATTGGGAGGACTACGCGAACGTCATGCGGGAAGTGTGCGCGGCGGAAACAGATTTAATCCTGATCGAAGAATCGGCCACCGCACTGCGAAACCGTCCTAC
>Ga0194035_1001261_pt1 | contig 13554 bp, 17 predicted proteins | sample JunL2320m_MetaG_FD_148680 | JGI IMG/M metagenome (GOLD analysis project Ga0194035, IMG submission 148680) | Anoxic zone freshwater microbial communities from boreal shield lake in IISD Experimental Lakes Area, Ontario, Canada - Jun2016-L239-20m | ecosystem: Environmental > Aquatic > Freshwater >...
TAAAGTGCTTTTCTCTTTCTCTGACAAGTTGTCCAACTCGTCTTTGTCATACAAGGTAAAAAGCCAAGCCTGTCGTTTAGCCTCCCACCAGAAGTAAATCACCCGCAACCCGCCACGCTTACCCTTACCTCTATTGGCATCACCATGGCGAAGTTTACGTAAACCACCAGTACCGGGTATCAAATCGCCAGCATCAGGAATCTTTAATATTGAGTTTTGTAAGCCCCTTAGCCCCTCATCATCAAGGTATTGAGACCGATAGCGAGTGAATGCGGAAAGCTCAACGAACAATGCTTTCACAGTCATAGTATACGCAAGTTACGTTGCTTGTTAATTGCTGTTAGATTTGATAGGTGAAGAATGAGTGAAGAATGAAGAATGAGTTGCCGATCCGTAGCCTTTAAGCTACAATAAACCAATGTATGAATTAAGGCACTACACCAACTCAGATGGACTGGACTTGTTATGACGATGGCTCGACGGGTTAAGGGGCAGACAGGCTCAGGCGCGGATTGCTGCTCGGATGATTCGTCTAACAAACGGCAACTTTGGTGACTGCAAGCCAGTAGGGGCAGGAGTTTGGGAGTTGCGTGTTGATTGGGGGCCGGGATACCGCGTTTACTACGCCCTAGACGGCAAGCGATTGGTTCTGCTGTGCGACGGTGGAGATAAGCGCACGCAGAGCACCGACATTGAGCGTTGGAATGAATGGCAGAAAAGGGGAAAGAAATGAATGCAATCGCAAAGCATGATGAATGGTTACTAGATAAACTCAAAGATGCGAGTTTCGCGGCTGAGTATCTCAATTCGGCCAGCGACGACGACGACCCCAAAACTTATTTGACGGCTCTCAGAAAAGTTGTCGAGGCACGTGGTGGCATGGCAACGATTGCCGAGAAGACACACCTATCACGCGAGACGTTGTATCGAACACTCTCAACGCGTGGCAATCCAACCATAAAGACTCTCACCGCTGTTCTTAAGGCAACAGGCCTTCGCTTTGGAGTGTCCGCTCACTGAGTCAACTGAACTTGCGCAGGACTAGCCGACACCATTGCCGATTGGCATAAAAATTCCTCTCAAAGCCGTATTGACCGCGTTGGTTGCTCCCTTTCTGCTTGACCCCAAATCGATTAAGTGTATTTAGCACTGAGAAGGGTGTTTATGTAACTTTTAGGGTCAAAAGGGTTGGCGATTTAATGGACGGCTGTCTCCTCATCAAGGATGCGGGGGCGCCACTGCCCACGAGATTCTTTCACAACGATCATTTGCTTGACCAGACGTTCTACAGTTTTGATTCGTTCGACCGCCTTGGCTATGGGTTCGTTACCTTCTGCTTGCGCTGCATAGAGCAGCCTAACCAACTTGTCTGCCCAGCGGGGTACCTTGCTGTTCTTCTCCCATCGGGCGATGGACTGACCATCAATGCCCATAAGTGTGCCTAAAGCTGGCTGAGACAACAACATACCTGCGTTGCGGATATAGCGGAACTCAGCCCCGGTTAACAACCCCGCTTTTCGCGTCAAAGCCACGCAAATAGTGCGTGTTAGACCCTCAAGGTTATGGAACGACACGCCCTCTCCAAAGGGAGTTTTCTTGATTTGGTAGCCGTTAGCCAGCCACACGTTGCGAAGACCGCCGTCTGTGTAGTGGTACATCTCAATCCTTCTTTACATCAATTACAGTTACAACAACCAAATCGGTGGCAGGGTACTCAACATATACAACCACTGCCACCTGAATACCAGCAACAAAACGCTGCATCCTGCATTTCACACCGGTATGCTTTATATCTTGCTCAGGCGTTTTTGCAAAAAGCCCTAGCCTCAGTACCTCTAAGACCATTGGGTCATTGATGTACCTTTGCCGCATCCTTTGTCGTGCATGAGTGGTAAACACAACATGTGCTGAGTCAATCGCGCTTAACTTGATGTGTTTTTCTAATTGTTTATCAGATGGTGAAGCCACGCGGAGACCTATCATTTTGATAGTGCCAATTGTGACAGATATCGAGGGATTTGGTCAAACTATTTTCTGTTTGTAGCACTCTTCAACTACTATGCGGGTGGTTTACGGCTTAGGTCGGTATCGTGGATGAAAAACAACCCAGCCAATGCCTTATTTCAGAGACCCCCATCCCCCTAACTTTTGAAATCAAAACTCAAAATCCTACAAATCATCAAAACTGACATTTGTTCCCCGCTTTGGTTGTGGATGTCAATGCATGAACCTGTATGAACTGAAAGCTTAACTTGTTGATTTCCCAATGAAAAAGGCAGCTAAGTGGTGAAACTTAACTGCCTTTGAACTAACTGATGGTGCCGATTGTCGGATTCGAACTGACGACCTACCGCTTACAAGGCGGTTGCTCTACCAACTGAGCTAAATCGGCTGACCGGAACATATTCTACTAGATGATTGAGCTTTATTTGACTCTTTTCAAATGGGGCTTCAAATTTCCAGCAGCCGGTGTTGGGGGTGTGGGTTCTTCTCCGCCGTCACTCTCTGTCGAATGTATTTTTTCAGAAGCCGTGTCACTTGAAAACACCATTTGAAGACCCGCTGGCTTGTCGCTCAACTTGCTGGCTTGATGCGTCAAAGAAACATCAGACCTCGCCTCCACAGATTTCAAACCTCCCATGGGGACAGGACTTGCTTTAGGGAAAGACATGCCTTGGCCGTTTTCTCTTGCGTAGATTGCCGCCACGCGGTCCACCGGCACCAATATATCTCTGGCAACACCACCAAACCTGGCCTTGAACTCGATCCACTCGTTGCCAAGTTTCAATGATCCGGTCGCGTCCGGACTGATGTTCAACACAATCTCGCCATCTTTGATGAATTCTTTGGGAACCATCACGCGTTCATCCACCATCACCACCAAATAGGGGGTCGTGCCTTGATCGACACACCACTCAAAAATGGCCCGTATCAAATACGGACGCGTGGAGAGACTGTCATTCATGGACATCGGTTTGAGAGTTCATTCAAAGATCAAAGAGCAAGGACTGAGACGCTCACTTGCGCATGACTTTCTCTGAAGGCGTCAACGCTTCAATATAGGCGGGTCTTGAAAAAATACGCTCAGCGTATTTAAGCAATGGTCCAGCGTTCTTGGACAACTCAATGGCGTAATGATCCAGTCTCCAAAGAAGAGGCGCAATGGCCACATCCAACATGGAGAAATTCTCACCCAGCATGAATTTGTTCTTCAAAAAGACCGGCGCCAATTGCGTCAAACGATCCCGAATATGAGAGCGGGCTTTTTCAAGCGCCTTTTCATTGCCTTTGACGTGTCGAGTCTCTAGAGTCGTTACATGGGTGAACAACTCTTTTTCGAAATTCAACAAAAACAACCTTACGCGCGCACGGTCCACGGGGTCACCCGGCATCAACTGCGGGTGGGGAAAACGCTCATCAATGTATTCATTGATGATATTGGACTCATAAAGAATCAAATCACGTTCCACCAAAATGGGAACTTGCCCATACGGGTTCATCACATTGATGTCTTCGGGTTTGTTGTAAAGATCCACGTCACGGATTTCAAAATCCATGCCCTTTTCAAACAACACGAAACGGCAACGGTGGGAAAAGGGACACGTGGTCCCAGAGTACAACACCATCATTTGGTAGGCTCCTAAAAATCAAAAAGAGTGATGGGCTTAACCTATCACTCTATGGGCCTGATCGCTCGCAACCCTTGAGCGCGCGCGAACAGGAAGGTCAGGCAACGAGAGAGAATCAGTGAATATCTCTCCAATACGCCGCATTCAGTCTCCATGCAAAGAACGTGAACACCAACAAAAACAACAAGACCCAAACGCCGACTTGAACGCGGGTGTTTTGCGAAGGCTCTGCCATCCACTGCAAATAACCCACCAAATCACCCACAGCTTGGTCATATTCAAGCGGCGTCATGCTGCCGGGTGTTATTTGTTCATAGCCTTTGAACACTTGCACCTCATGACCGTGTTCGAGTCTAGTTTCAAACACCGCTTTTCTCTCGCCTTGGAGTTGCCACAACACATGTGGCATACCGACATTGGGATACGCCAAATTGTTCCATCCCGTGGCCTTGGACTCGTCTCTGTAGTATGTGCGCAAATACGTGTACAAATAATCCGCACCCGTTCCACCTTGACCCGCACGTGACCTGGCAATCACCGTCAAATCGGGAGGAACACCTCCAAACCACTCTTTGGCTTGTTTGGAGTCCATGGAAACCTTCATGGTCTCACCCACCTTGTCGGTGGTGAACAACAAGTTTTCTTTGATTTGCGCCTCGCTCAAACCGATGTCTGTCAAACGATTGAACCGCATGTAGGCCGCCGCATGACAATTTAAACAGTAATTGACAAAAAGCTTGGCCCCATGTTGCAAAGACACCAAATCGTTGGTCTTGTTGGGCGCCCTGTCCCACGCAATGCCCTCTGAGTTGGCAAACGCGGCACTCAAAGCACAAGCGGTAAGAAGAAGAGAGAGTACTATTTTTTTCATAATGAGCCTTTGGCTTAACTCTTGGAACGGTCGTTTGGTCAATGGGCTTGAAAAACCACGCGCTCAGGGACCGCTTTGGTTTGTCCAATCTTGCTCCACCAAGGCATCAACAAGAAAAATCCAAAGTAAAAAAGCGTTCCCACTTGTGACACACGCTCGCCAATGGAAGAGGGCGGCTGCACACCAAGATAACCCAATACAACAAAGTTAACCACAAAAATACCGTACATGATTTTGTGCCATTCAGGCTTGTAGCGAATGGATTTGACTTCGCAATGGTCCAACCATGGCAAGAAGAACAAAATCACCACCGCTCCTCCCATCACCACCACGCCCCAGAACTTGGCGTCAATGGAGAACATCATGAGTGCCACACCCACCGCTGCTACAGCCACGGCACCTTTAAGAAACACAGACAACTGCGTCTTCAGTGCCACCCATGCAGCGCTGCTAACGACGATCAAAATCAGCAAGTTCACCATCTCACTGGTGATCGCCCTGAGCATCGAGTAGTAAGGGGTAAAGTACCACACTGGCGCAATGTGCGCAGGCGTCTTTAAGGGGTCCGCAGGAATGAAGTTGTTGTATTCGAGGAAATAACCACCAAGCTCTGGTGCAAAGAAAATGATCGAACAAAACACCAACAAAAACACGCCCACACCAAAAATATCATGCACCGTGTAGTAAGGGTGAAAAGGAATGCCATCCAAGGGAATGCCATTGGCGTCCTTGTTCGCCTTGATCTCCACACCATCGGGGTTGTTGGAGCCCACCTCATGCAAAGCGATGATGTGCGCGGCAACAAGGCCCACGAGCACCAAGGGCACCGCGATCACGTGAAAGCTAAAGAAGCGGTTAAGCGTTGCATCCCCCACGACAAAGTCTCCGCGGATTAAAAGCGCCAAATCTGGGCCAATAAAAGGCACTGCAGAAAAAAGGTTCACAATCACCTGCGCGCCCCAGTAAGACATCTGCCCCCAAGGGAGCAAATAGCCCATGAAAGCCTCGGCCATCAAACACAAAAAGATGGTGCATCCAAAGATCCACACCAACTCTCTTGGTTGACGGTAGGAGCCATAAATCAGGCCCCTGAACATGTGCAAATACACCACCACAAAAAAGGCCGAGGCTCCCGTGGAGTGCATGTACCGAATGAGCCAACCCCAGGGCACATCGCGCATGATGTACTCCACAGAGGCAAAGGCCGCGCTTGCCTCAGGCTTGTAGTGCATGACCAAGAAAATACCCGTCACAATTTGAATGACCAAAACCAACATGGCCAAAGAGCCAAAGAAGTAAAAGAAATTGAAATTCTTTGGCGCGTAGTACTCAGACAAATGCTCTTTAAAGAGTTTGGAAGCTGGGAAACGGTTGTCCACCCAATTCAAAAGCTTTTCAGCCGCTGGGGCATTTGGAGAAATTTCTTTAAAGTGTGCCATGTTCTTTTCGTGCCTCTATCAAACCTTTTTGTCCTCACCGATCAACAACTTGTTGTCAGAGAGGTACATGTGGGGTGGAACTTCCAAGTTGTCAGGTGCAGGCTTGTTTTTGTAAACACGCCCGGCCATGTCAAACGTCGATCCATGGCATGGGCACAAAAAGCCACCCGCCCAATCATCGGGCAAAGAGGCTTGCGCACCAGTCTGAAACTTATCCGAAGGCGAGCAACCCAAGTGCGAGCAAATACCCACACCGACAAAGACCTCAGGCTTGATGGAGCGAGCTTGATTGCGCGCGTACTCAGGCGTCAACTCAGAAGGTTTTCTTTGAGACTGGGGATCGGCCAATTGCCCCTCCACTTGGGCCAAGGCAGCCACTTGCTCAGGGGTTCTTCGCATGATCCAAACGGGCTTGCCGCGCCACTCGACCGTGATTTTTTCACCGAGCTTTACACCCGAGATATCCACCTCGATGGAGGCGCCTGCCGCTTTCGCGCGCTCGGAAGGCTGAATTGAACTGGCAAAAGGAATCGCTGTTGCAACGGTGCCCACTGCACCTGCACAGGAGGTGGCAATCAGCCAGGTTCTTTTGCTTGAATCGATCGACTTGTCGTCACTCATAAATGTCCTCACACAAAACCACAACTCTAGGGTTAACCTCTAATTGTATCTGAGAGTGCACCCAAGATTCAATATCCCCTGTGAAAGCTCGTTTATTATTCTGAGGAGACTGGATTTTTGAAACCCAAGCCTCAAAGCCAACTTGTTGTTTTTAATCTCATTTCTAAAACCTTTAAAAACCCACCCTAGGTCTTGATGGATGCACCAGCCATCTCCTGCGCTTGCCTGAAGGCCTGCAAAAAACTGCGCTCATCGCATCGCCCGCTCCCCGCAATATCAAAGGCTGTGCCGTGATCGGGACTGGTTCGCACCAGGGGCAGTCCCAGGGTGATGTTCACGCCCTCATCAAGCCCCATGTATTTCACGGGGATCAAGCCTTGGTCGTGGTACATCGCAATCACCACATCAAAGGGCTCAGTAGGCGTATCCGAATGCGAAGTATGCGATGTATGCGATGCATGGGAGGACTGTGCAGTCAACTGCGACAAACGCATCTGCCTGGCTCGCATGTACAGCGTGTCAGCAGAAAAAGGGCCCTGCACATCTAGCCCCAAGGCCTGGGCCTTCAACACCACTGGCTCCAACACCTCTTGCTCCTCATGCCCCATGAGACCCCCCTCGCCAGCGTGGGGATTCAAAGCCGAGAGCGCGATTTTAGGCATGCGTCCCAAAGAGCGCGACAAGGCCTCGTGGGTGATCATCACGGTCTGCAGCACATTCTCAAAGTTCACGCGCTCGATCGCTTGCCTTAAAGAGAGGTGAATACTCACCAGCACCACTGCAATCTCGTGGTTTTTAAGCATCATGCGAACCGGAACTGCCTCTAAACTTTGACCCATGAAGTCTGCACACTCGGCTTGCAGCAGTTCGGTGTGCCCGGGGTAGGTCCAACCGGCCAAGCCCAAGGACCCTTTGTGAATGGGTGCCGTGACCAAGGCACGGGTCAAGCCGTGCAAGGCGGCTCTCGCACCCAGCACAATCGCTCTTGCTGCCATCTCCCCGCTTTGCGCATCCATCTGTCCCATGGGACTCAAGCGAGCAAGACCCGTGCTTGGCAAATCCAATTGGGTTCTTATAAAAACCGACTGCGCCGCGCTGGATAAAGCGCCAATGTCCACAAAACACACGCTCGTCAAGCCTGGCTCGACTGGGTCATGCGTCTGAGGTTGAACGGTCCATGCAACTTGTTTTGAAAGGGGTCCTGAAACGGGTCCTAAAACGGGTCCTGAAAAGGGTTCTAAAGGGGATCCTTTGGGCGGCGTCCTCGTTTCTTGTTCGATGCACATGGGCACTAAGCGCAGCTTCTTGGAGGCCCCCAAAACGTCAATGGCCCTGGTGAGCACACCCTTGTAGGCAAACACCAGTGCATGCTGCAGCGTATGGGGCTCATTGAGATAGGCCTTGAGGATCACCTCGGGGCCTATTCCATTGGGGTCGCCCATGCTCACCCCAATCCAAGGCGAGGCCTGATGTGCAAGAGAGCCCTGTGTGAATGAGAGATCGGTTTGCATGCCCAGTGTCCAATCAAGCAGGGTTGTCGAGATCAAGAAAGCGATGCTCAAGGCCATGCGCTTGGGCCAAATGCTCTCCAAGCGCCCTCACCCCCCCACGCTCGGTTGCGTGGTGGCCACAGGCCATGTACACCACACCACACTCTTTGGCCAAATGGGCTTGAGGCTCGGAGATCTCACCCGTGATGAAGACCTGCGCACCGGCTTGAATGGCCGACTCAAAATACCCCTGCGCGCCGCCAGTGCACCATGCAATCACAGGCGCTTGACCCAACGGTGTTTTAAAGTCTGCTTTCGGGTCAAACTGAGGGGGCATCACCACCAAGGGCGCTTTATTCAAAGCCAAGCCCACACGCATGACCAGCTCATCCAAACTTTTCAATGGAGTGGCACTGGTGCCGATCATCCCTAAGTTTTGTTCACCAAAATGACCCTTACGCTCAAACTCCAAAGCAGCAGCGAGTTGTGCGTTGTTGCCAAGCGTTGGGTGTGCATCCAAAGGCAAGTGGTAGGCAAACAAGTTGATGTCGTGAGCCAACAATTGGGACAACCGCATCTTCATCCATCCTGTCACCACGCCACTTTGGTTTTTCCAAAAGAGGCCATGGTGCACAAGAAGCGCATCGGCTTTTTGCTCAATGGCTTGTTCAATCAAAGCCAAGGAGGCTGTGACGCCACTCAGGATCAAACCGATCTTTTTTTTGCCCTCCACTTGTAGTCCGTTGGGACAATAATCTTTGAATTGCGAGCATGCCAAGAGCACATCCAAAGAGTGTTTGAGATCCTCGCGCAACATCATTTTTTTCCCTCCCGTGTCTTGGATTTGATCAGATGCCTCAAGCCCCCACACCTCGCTTAACGAGGTGTGGGGGGTTTGATTTTGGGGCGCTGAGCGGGGGTCACGGCCAAGACCAAGTCTTGATCTTTTCTTTTGATCTTGAACTGCACCGATTGATTGGGCTTTAATGCAGCGACAGCACTCAAGAGTTCAGCCACTTGGGCCACAGGCGTTGGCCCCACTTGCACAATCACGTCACCGGGCTTGATGCCCGCCTTGGCAGCCGGGCCATTTTGCAGCACACCAGTGATGGCCACCCCTTGGGTATTTTTAACTTCAAAACTTTGCATGAGCTCGGGCGTGAGATCTGTGGGCTCAACACCAATCCAGCCACGCGTGACTTGACCGTCTCGCACAATGCCCTCCAAGACCTGCTGGGCCGTTGAGACGGGAATTGCAAAACCAATGCCCATGCTGCCACCCGATCTTGAAAAAATCGCCGTATTGATGCCCATCAAATTGCCAGACACGTCCACCAACGCGCCGCCCGAATTGCCAGGATTGATGGCCGCATCGGTTTGGATGAAATTCTCAAACGTGTTGAGCCCCAACTGATTTCGCCCCAAGGCAGACACAATGCCACCGGTGACCGTTTGTCCCACACCAAAGGGGTTGCCAATGGCCAGGACTTGGTCCCCCACTTGCAGCTTCTCGGATTTGCCCAAAACAATGACTGGCAAGTTGTCCAATTTGATTTTAAGAACGGCCAAATCCGAATCGGGATCCACCCCAATGATTTTCGCCTTGGTCTTGCGTCCATCGTTCAAACTCACCTCGATCTCATCGGCCTCTTCGACCACATGGTAATTGGTCAAGATGTAGCCCTCGGGGCTGACAATGACGCCAGAACCCAGACCCGCGGTGGGCGCCTCCTCTCGGTCGCCAAAAAAGAAACGCTGCCAAGGATCGTTTTTGTTCATGCCCTTCTCAGCAGCCTTGCTGGTACTGATGCTTACCACCGCTGGAGAGGCCTTCTTGGCCGCTAGACTAAAGCTGCCGGGCGAGGACATCTGAGCGCTCACGTTGGCGCTGGAATCAGTGACTTGCGACAGGCTCAGGCTAGAAAACCCATTGCGCTGGTTGAGCCACTCTGGCTTTAAGGTCACAAGAACAAACCACACCGCCAAAAGGACGGTCACCACTTGTGAGAACAAGAGCCAAAGTTTTTTCATGATATAAGCATGGGTTTTGAGTTGATCCTCAGAGTTTAATCTGCAAAGCCACTGGACACTTAAGCTTTGCCCTGAGGGTCCTTTTGATATGGGGTCAATACCCTACAAAAAAAAGACCCAGTCCTTGGTGCTTTACAAAAATTATCGTTAAGCCTCATCCTCAGGGGCCTGGGTGGTTTTGATGAAAATTTGCGCCGCCCAAATCCCCACCTCGTACAGCAAGCACATTGGAATGGCCAAGGCCAGTTGCGAGACCACATCGGGTGGCGTCACAATCGCTGCCACAATGAAGGCCAAGACCACGAAATAGGACCTGAACGATTTCAGTTTTTCGATCGAGAAAATATTCATGCGCGCCAAGACAATCACCACAATGGGCACTTCAAAGGCCATGCCAAAAGCCAAAAACATGGTCAAGACAAAGCTCAAATACGCCTCAATGTCTGGTGCGGCGGTGATGCTTTTAGGGGCAAAGCTTTGAATGAATTTAAACACCTGCCCAAAGACAAAGAAATAACAAAACGCCACGCCTATAAAAAACAGCAAAGTGCTTGAAACCACCAAGGGCAACACCAGCTTTTTCTCGTGTGCATAAAGACCAGGCGCCACAAAGGCCCAGAGCTGATAGAGCACCACCGGCAGAGCCACCAAGAAGGCGGCCATCAACAAAATCTTCAAAGGCACCAAAAAAGGCGAAATCACCGAGGTTGCAATGAGCGTGGTGCCAGCGGGCAAATGGGCCACCAAGGGAGCGGCCAAAATATCGTACAAATCCGCCGGCCCTGGAAACAACGACAGCGCAATCGCGGCCAACGCAATGGCGATGGCTGACTTGACCAAGCGGTCTCGAAGTTCGACCAAGTGCTGAACAAAGGGTTGCTCGGAACCTGATAACTCGTCTTTTTCAGCAGAGGGCGCTTTCTCGGTGAGCTCGGGTGCGAGCTCAACAGCCGTTTGAGCTGGCGTCACCAAAGAGGTCGAGGGCTTGGAGGGTTCAGACATAAGGACGAGAAAGGACGATTATGGACGAGTAAGGACGAAAAAATTAAAGGGTTGTCCAATCAAGCATTGAGGCTTTCATGGCAGGCATTCAAAACGTGCGCAAGAAAGGCGCCAAAGCACGCGCTTCTCCTTTGAGCGGTTATGGGTTAAGAGGCGTCATCCCAGCATCCTTGCGAGGCCTAAAACGGGCCACCCGCGCAGCACCCGAGAGGGCTTTGGTTTTGACGCCTAGCCTTGCTTTGTACCAACCCGGCGTTGCCGACTGCTTTAAGCGCCACTTCTTACCAGGGTGGCGGTACTGCGGCATGTAAAGCGGGGGTTCATACAAGGCTTGACTGGTCATGACATCGGTGCCGTCTAGCCCACTGGTCGCATCCTTCCAGTCTTTTTCGAATGCATTCGTGGTGTCGTTGAAGCTTTGCTGCACATTTTGCGCAGCCGACTCCATCGATTCCTTCATTTTCTTGAGCTCATCCAATTCCATGGCTCGGTTGACCTCGGCCTTGACATCGGCCACATAGCGTTGCGCCTTGCCAATCATCGCGCCCAGCGTGCGCGCCACCTTGGGCAGCTTCTCCGGGCCAATCACGATCAGCGCAACTGCACCGATCAAAGCCAATTTTGAAATTCCAAGGTCAATCATGGCATGGGGCAGGTATGGGTGAGATTCATTTAAAACACGGGCGTTTTAAACTTTGTGCTTGGCTTGAACATCTATGGTCGTTTGTTCATTTTGGTGGGTCACAGGGGGAGTGGCTGCGTTTTGCGCTGGAGCGGGATGCTCCTCAGGAGCAACTTGACCGTCTTTCACGCCATCTTTAAAGCCCTTGACCGCGCCACCCAAGTCAGAGCCAATATTTTTGAGTTTTTTGGTTCCAAACACCAAAATGATGATCAACAAAACGATCAGCCAATGCCATATCGAAAATGAACCCATGAAACTCTCTCCCTATAGCTTGAAATTAAAACGCCACGACATCCGAAGCCACCAAAATGGCAGCCCAGTCTAACAAGGCCCTATTCTATTGTCCATGAGGGGGACTAAATCACCCACAGGGTTTAAAAACCTTGAAAAAGCACAAAAGCCCATGACTAAAGAGCCCCAAGGGCTCTTTAGGGTCAAAACACAGGCCCAGTTGATTAAAACACGGTTTGCGCCTTGGGCTTAAATTTTCTGCCAAGGCCGCTCACCTGCCAAGACGTGCACATGCACATGATGGACCTCTTGCCCCCCGTGGCGTCCGGTGTTGACCACCACCCTAAAACCACCCTCAGGGTAGGGCAATGCCCCAACTTGCAAGGCCAACTCCCCCGCTTTGACCATGATGCGACCCATCATGGCCTCATGACTGGGGTTCAATTGGGCCATTGAGGCGATGTGGGTTTTGGGGATGATCAAAAAATGAATCGGCGCCCAGGGGTTGATGTCATGAAACGCCAAGAGATCCTCATCTTCAAAGACCTTTTGACTGGGAATTTGGCCCTGAACGATCTTGCAAAAGATGCAGTTGGGTTCACTCAAATGTGCGCTGCTCTCAGGTGTGTGGTGTGTGCTCATGGTTCAAAAAGATGTGTGAAAAAAAACAAGATCTGACCAGTGGCGTTTTCAACAACCAAGGTCTAAAGGTGGGTGCGCTTTGAATTCACTTTTGCGCGTGCTCTCTAGAGATGGCTTTTCTCAGGGCTTTTTCTTGCAGTCCGCTCAAACCCTCTCGCCTGGCCAATTCATTGAGCACCTCTTTTGTGGACAGATCAAAATGGGCCAAGGCCACCATGCTGTGAAACCACAGATCGGCCATCTCGCCCACAAAGGCTTTGACGTGCGCTTCGTTGGACACAGCCTCCAAGTCCTTGGCTGCGATCACCACTTCGGTGGCCTCTTCACCAATTTTCTTCAAGATGGAATCCGCCCCCTTGTGCAAAAGTCGAGCAACGTAGCTCTTGTCAGGGTCGCCGCCATTTTTGGGCTTTCTCGACTCGATCACCGCTTGGAGTCGATCAAGATTGCTCGACGCAGACGACGTGAAAGAGGTGGACTCGGGGTGCGAATTGGACATAAGGGTCAATGGATAGAAGAGTTAAATAAAAGCATCCATGCTCGACACAAGGGGGCAGGCAAACCCATGAGTTCAGCCCTGAGGCTTGGCATAAATGTTGGACGGCTCTTTGATCACGGGATCAACCGCCGTCCATTGTGGCACCAAGCTGCCCGCCTCTTTTTCAGACCGACCCAAAGCGCCATTCATTTGAAGATAAAAACAACTGTGTCTGCCCGTGTGACACGCAATCGAGGGCACGTGACCCTCTTGGCTCACCACCAAAAGGAGCACATCTTGATCGCAGTCAAGCCTCATCTCATGCACCCGTTGAACATGGCCCGACTCTTCTCCCTTGTACCAAAGACGGTTTCTTGAGCGACTGAAGTACACCGCTTGTCCGCTCTGCAGCGTCTTCGTTAAAGCCTCTTTGTT
>Ga0194035_1001262_pt1 | contig 13547 bp, 9 predicted proteins | sample JunL2320m_MetaG_FD_148680 | JGI IMG/M metagenome (GOLD analysis project Ga0194035, IMG submission 148680) | Anoxic zone freshwater microbial communities from boreal shield lake in IISD Experimental Lakes Area, Ontario, Canada - Jun2016-L239-20m | ecosystem: Environmental > Aquatic > Freshwater >...
TACTGACGAAGAGCGTCAAAACAGCTGTTTTTCGATGATTTTCGCGGAGCCATTCTCAAGCCAGACCGGCACCTCCCTGCTAGAATTCCATCCTTCAGTCGTATGCCTGTGTTTCGGCCTGCACCAAAAAACTTCTGAGAAGAATGAAGTTAATGCGTAAAGGATGTCTGAGGAAAATCATGAATACTCGTACCCCGATTCAATCTTTTGGATGTGCGTGGATAATCGCATGGAGTATCGCGACAAGTGCGAGTCCTGCTCAGGCAGTTGACGACGCCAAAGCGATAGCCCCGATGGAATGGAATCAGTGGCGTGGGCCAGCCAGAGACGGATTTGTTTCCGGCTCGTTGTGGCCTGATGCACTTGATCAGAGTCGACTTCAAAAACTCTGGAGAGTGGATTTAGGACCGGGTTATTCAGGACCAATCGTAGCGGGACAATCTGTTTTTGTGACAGAAACTCGCGACAAAAAAACAGAACACATTCGAGCCCTCGATCGCAAGACAGGGAAAGAACTCTGGCAGTCTGGTTGGGATGGAGCGATGAGCGTTCCGTTTTTTGCATCCTCCAATGGCTCATGGATTCGCGCGACGCCAGCAATCGACGAAGGGCGAATTTTTGTGGCCGGCATGAGAGATCTTCTGGTCTGTTTTGACGCGTTAACAGGCAAGGAGATCTGGAAAGTCGATTTCATGAAGGCGTTCGAAAGCCCACTTCCAGCATTTGGATTTGTTTCGAGCCCGCTGGTTATCGGAGACTTTGTGTACGTACAGGCCGGCGGAGGATTTGTGAAACTTGAAAAGGCTACGGGCGCCGTGGTCTGGCGCGTGATGGTCGATGGTGGCGGCATGTCTGGCAGCGCCTTTTCTTCGCCCTACCTCACGACCCTGAGTGGCACCCGACAGATTCTCGTTCAGGGTCGCGAAGAGCTTGCAGGAGTCGATCCCGACAAGGGCAATGCGCTCTGGAAAACCCCGGTAGAAGCATTTCGAGGGATGAACATCGTCACTCCAACAGTGTTTGAGAATCGTATTTTTACAACGAGTTACGGTGGTGGATCATTTCTCTTTTCAATCGATCAAGCCCTTGCCGATAAGGCGGTGTCGAGCGTTTGGCGAAACAAGATACAGGGTTACATGTCGAGCCCGATTATCATCAATCAGCATGCCTACATTCACCTCCGAAATCAGCGATTTGCCTGTCTCGATTTAAATACAGGAAAAGAAGCCTGGATCACGACCCCCTTTGGAAGCTACTGGAGCATGGTGGCGCAGGGTGATCGCATTCTTGCACTGGATGAAACTGGAGATTTAAGGTTGATCCGTGCTTCACCAGAAAAATATGAACTCGTTGGGGAAATGAAAGTTTCAGAAAAACCCAGCTGGGCCCATCTGGTCGTTGTCGATGACGAGATCTATGTGCGCGATCTAGAAGGCGTGACTGCGTGGCAGTGGAAATGAATCAACGGGAAGAGTGATACTCCGTGCACTATTTTCGCGGCGAGGCAGTTTTCTAAAAAAATATCTTCTTGTTGCCAGCGGCAATGCGATGTCTATTCAAAAAGAGGTGTGAGAATGCGATTGAGAATATTTGTTGTTGTCGGCATTGTGGTGGCATGTGCGTCGTGTGTGCATGATCTGCCAGCCCAATCGCCAACCGTGAGCCTAGAAGCAGCCATCGATTTGTTCTTTGCTGCCAAGCCGAATGAATCAGCTCGAATGTTTGATGCGATCGTGAAGGCGCGACCCACAAGAGAACCCGAACTTTGGCAACGAGGACTCGCGCTCTATTACGCCAATCGCTTCAAGGATGGAAGGGAGCAATTTGAACTCCATCGCACCGTCAATCCAAATGACATTGAAAATCCAGCTTGGCATTTTGCATGCGTCGCACGTCAAAGCGATCTCGAAGCGGCGAGAAAGCAACTATTGCCTGTGGGCGAGGATGGGAGAGTGCCTCTGAAAGAAGTGATTGGCTTTTACAGGGGCACCGTCGACGAAGACGCCGTTCTTGCGGCAGCCGATGCCGGTCCTGAAGCGGTTCGACGCAATCAGCGATGTTACGCGCATCTTTACCTAGGGCTTTTTTACGAAGCAACCGGATCGCTTGAAAAGGCACAGGAGCAAATGGTTCTTTCGGCGGTCAATTACTCGATGGATCACTACATGGGAAAGGTTGCACAGATGCACGTACAGTTGCGAGGCTGGGACGTGTCTCAAGCACAAGAAAAAGCGGAGTAACGCGAAACCAGAGGACTCATCCGCGAACAAGCGATCACCCGTTCGTGCAGGTCTCCCGAGTAAGGATTGTTGGGTACGATTGTTGAAAAAAGTCGTTGAGGAGCCATCATCACGATGGCATAAGTTCTTCGATCACGGGATTACTCAGGGCTCCGATCTGATCGATTTCAATCGTGATCGTGTCGCCCGCCTTCAGAAATACCGGAGGCTTTCGAGCGGCGCCAACTCCGTGCGGTGTTCCGGTAAGAATCACCGTACCGGCGGCGAGGTAGGTGCTGCCGCTCAAAAACTCGATCAATGTTGGAACATCAAAAATCATGTCTGAGGTGTTCCAGTCTTGCATCGATGCTCCATTGAGAATTGTGCGAATGCCCAACGCATTTGGATTTGCGATTTCGTCAGTCGTCACAATCCATGGTCCGAGAGGACAGAAAGTGGCAAATGTTTTTCCTCGACACCACTGGCTACCACCCCAGTCCATCTGCCAGTCGCGGGCGCTGACATCATTGGCGCAGGTATATCCCAAGACATGGTTGAGCGCGTCAGCTCGTGACACGTTGTGACATGCCGTTTTAAGCACCACGGCCAATTCACATTCATAATCGACAGAGTCGCTGCGGAGTCTACGCGGCAGCACAATCGGTCCACCGGGATGCTGGAGAGTCCCGCTATTTTTCATGAAAACAACCGGGTGTTCGGGAACTGGTTTATTCCCCTCGGCGGCATGTTTTCTGTAGTTGAGACCAATACAAATAATGTCGCGTGGCTCGATTGGCGCAAGAAGAGTATGCGGAGTGACGCTCGTTCCAGTGTCTGCATAGACCCCCAAAATATCTCCGTCAATGCGAGTCGTATGTCCGTCGGCGTGACGATTTCCAAAGTGAATCGAGCCAGACGCATCCTGATAGCGAACAATTTTCATTGCAAGACGTTCCTTATTAAAAACAGAAAATAATCACAGCGTGAATAGTTTAACGATTGACATGCACCACTTTTGCTGGTGGAAAGCCATTGAAATGCGTACTGCTGGCTGCGGAATAAGCACCGATGTTGTCAGTATAAAGAAGTTCCCCAAGTTCCAAGTCGGGGAGTTGTTCAGCGAGACTGATGGTGTCAAGAGCGTCGCAGGTCGGCCCAAAAACAGCGCAGAGTTGCGTCGCGCCTTTCTTAAAACTTTTCATGTGATACACGCAGTGGTCGAAAATGATACCCGAGTAGGTGTGATAGACACCGTCATCTATGTAGTAGCAGAGCTTGCCGCTGCGAATCGCCTTGCCGATGATTTTGGAGACTGCGGTGCCGGCGGACGCGACAAGAAAGCGCCCTGGCTCCGCAAGAATCTCGATCGTTTTTGGGAAAAGTCGGTTGAGTTCAGAGTTGATTGTTTTGGCGAGTGAACTCAATGCGGGCACGCTGTCGTCGTAGGCGGCCGGGAAGCCTCCTCCAATATCGAGTAATGTGAGATTAAATCCTTTTGACTTTGCCTCTGCAAAAATGCTGGCAGAAAGATGGAGTGATTGGATGAAATTCTGGGGATTGGTGCACTGGCTACCAACGTGAAAGGAAATCCCTTCCACAACCAGTTTGTGCTCGTGCGCATAAGCAATCAGCTCCACGGCTTCTCCAGGGAGGGCACCAAATTTGCTTGAAAGCTCCACCATCGAACCGGTGTTTGGAACTCGCAGTCGTAATGCAAGGCCGGCGCGAGGGGAGTGCTTGGCTATTTTTTTTACCTCCTCATGATTGTCAAAGGTAACCAACGGTTTGTACTGATCGAGTTCTTGTAGAGTTTCATTCGGCTTAATCGGATTGGCGTAGATAATTCGGTTCCAGATGAAGTCTTGTCGCTGCTTTGTTGGAAGGTGAGCGATCAACTCATGGACGGTGTGAAACTCTTGCATGCTTGCGACATCAAAACTGGAGCCCTCGTTGTAAAAGGTCTCAACAATTGCCGGATCACTGTTGACCTTCACGGCGTAGTAAACTTGCACGCGGGGAAAGTGTTTGCGAAACAGAGCATAATTTTTTCGCAATTCTTTGTGATCTACGACAAACAGAGGAGTTCCGTGCTGTTTGACAAGTGATCGAAGGGTTTTGTGATCCATAAGTGGATACTCCTGAAAATGACTCTTCGTTGGGCCACAGGATAACCGGCATTGTGCGCGGACCAGACAAAAGATCGTAGGCACGTCTGCGAAGATTAATCGCCGTCGGTAATCAGGAAATTTTTAAATTGCCAGGGATCGGCTCGATCAAGTTGGGGATTATTGTACTGACCAAATGCGTTGGCATAGTGAGCAAGCGGCGTCCAGTCGGAAGGAATTGAAATAAAAGTGCCAAGATAGGGCTTACTGATACGCAGAATAAAGTCGTGCGGAAGGTCGTCAGGAAGGTTTACACCACGGTGTGGATTGTCGATCATCCACATGGTTGCAGCCACGACAGAGATGGCAACCTGCATGGTAGTCGCATTTTGGTGCGGGACGAGTTCCCTCGATTGTTCGATTGAGAGGTCTGAACCACACCACCAAGAGTTGTACGGATGTCCCATCACCAGTGCCCCAAGAATGTCTGAACCGCGAGTGATTTCGTCGGTCATGATACGAATCCGCGGCTGCAGACGATAATCGTTGCTTCGGAGTTCATTGAGCGAAGCGATGGCACTATCGCACGGGCAGTAGGCGTAATGAACGGTGGGACGATACATCGTTTGATCGCCTTCGCGGACGGTGAGCTTCTCGGTAATACTAAATGCCTCTCCGTGTCGAACAACCATGCCCACGATGGTGTAGTGAGGAACCCAACTCGATACCAGTGTGTTCATTCCCATTCGCGCCAGACAAATCTGACTTTTCGGACCGTCGGGATGTTCATAAGCCAATGGAGGAAGTTCTTTTTCATGAGTTCCCCAGCCCATTTCTACAGTGGTCGTGCCCTCTTCGCGAAAGCCCTCAACGCTCCAGGTGTTGACGAACTCGTCCACCTCTTTTGGCACGTTTGTAATCTGAGTATCGCGTTCCGAGCAGTGAATAACCTTCACACCGAGTTGATGAGCAAGATGGTTGAAGGCCAGCGCCTTGGCGTGATGCGCGATGCGTTCGGCAGTTTCGCCAGAGAATTTTTTGTCGGCGAGTGATCGTTCCGCAATATCCAACAGCGCCTGCTTCGTGAAATGGCTGATGAGCCCCGGATTTGCACCATGCTCGAGAACTGCTGTTGGCCCTGAAGAGGTCCACCCAGCAATCAAGCGTCTTAGATTCATGTGCCGCCAGTAGAGCGTGAGCTTACAGGGATGGGCATCTTTTGAATTGGCATAGGGATCCCAGAGTTCGACTGACGTATTGAGATACATTACTCCGTTCTCATGGCACCACTGAACGATTTCGCAGCAATCAATATTCCACGCCAGATCGATAATCACATCGCCTGCAGAAGCGTGCTTGCCAAGCAACGCTCCGAGATTTTCAGGAGTGACTCTGTCTTGTACAAAATGTACCCCTCGTTCGATCCAGGGCCTCAGTGCGGCTTCGTTGGGATCAAATTCCAGAATCGTAATTTGTGAGGGTAGAACTTCGATGTGTTGAAGTAGAATTGGCAATGTGCATCGGGCGACAGCGCCAAAACCGATAAAGACGATGCGATTGTCGAAGCGAGACATAAGCGTTTTCCTTGGAGAGTATGCAGGAACCCGTAGCATCGAGGGTGAGCGTCAAAAATAAAAGAATGCTCACGACAAAATGATTCGTGGAGAGGAGGAGTATATCGAACGCTCCCCATCTACCACAGTCGCCCGCGCAATACATTTGCAGAAAATTCTTTCGCAACCCTCAAGGAGCAGGAAGAGGCTTGATGGCATCGGCTGGCGGTGCCTGAAATCCATCTCGCCGGGGCTGCATATCGAGTTGATCAACTCGATCGTTGTCGATAACCGCTGGTATATTTCCAGCTGGGGGAAATGTTTCGAGTTGAAGGAGATCGGCGAGAGTAACCGAGCCATTCCAACGCTCGGCCTGCGCCTCGACGTAGGCCAGTTCCGTTTCGGTCAACAGACGCTGCGCCTGAAGCAGATTTAAAAATGAAGTTTCACCACGCGAATAAAGTGTCTGAGTGACGGTGACGGTCTCTCGGGCTTTCGGAAGAATGTAATCCTCGTACCAGTCGACTAATCGCTGCGAGGTACGATAGGCCGCAACGGTCTGTGCCGTTACAGTCGCGAGATCGAGTTCCACTTGACGAAGATCCGCACGGGAAGACGCGATCTCGGCTCTCGCGGAGCGAATATTTCCCTGATTGCGGTCAAAAAGTGGAACCGACATCATCACTTGCATAAGCCCCTGATCTTGTACGGTGGGGCCGACTTGTCGTTGATAGCCGCCAAGCAGATTAATGTTTGGAATTGGCTCCACGACCGACCGCTCCATTGCCCACTGGGCGCGTGCGATATTTGACTCGGCAGCTCTGGGTTTTGAATTGTTCTGAAGAATCGATTCCTGAAGACTTTTAAGATCGAACGTTGGCAGATGCTGAAACAGATCACCGTCTACCATGCCGATATCCGCACCAGGAACAGCCATGGAGGCCGCAAGCTGCCGTCGCCCTGTTTCAATAAAAACAGAAGCATTCAACAGACGCACCTCGGCACGATCGCGTTCGATACTCCAAAAAAGCCCGTCGGCCTTTGAGCCTTCGCCAGCCTCGGCAAGCCTGCGTCCAATGTCATAGGACTTGGTGGAAATCTCAAGCAAGAGTTGAAAAATTTCGAGGCGTCGCTGGGAGACTAAAAGTCCATAGAAATCACGTCGAACTCCGGTCAATACATCGAAACGTGCGCGAATGAGTTCATACTGCGACACCTGTACTTCACGAAGTGCTGCCTGTTGAGCGAGTCGCAGTTTGCCGCCTGTCACAATGTCTTGCGTCACAAATCCGTTCCACTGACTTTCGTTGCCTGAGATCTGCGGTGAGGCGGAGGCAAGAACTGGATTTGGGTAGAGTCTTGCCTGCACCGCCTTGCCACGCGCGCCTTCAACATTTGCGCGTGCGGAACGCATCCTAGGATGGTTGCGCTCTGCGATCTCGACAAATTCAGAAAGTGTTTTTGGAACGCGTGCAGGGAGTCCGAGTGGATCGCTTTGATGGTGCTGGACGACCGGGCCGTTCATGTCGGACTCAAGCTGCATCAGGCGATCGGGTGCTTCTGACTGCTGGGCGTGTGCAGCGAAATCAATACCCCAAAAAACACTCACCACTACCAACACTCGCACGACGAATGCTGTCAAAGAGCCCGCATCGGCACGGAGCGATTCTGGGTGAACGGTTTGATGTGCGTGATCGATGAAATCAGAAGATGCACATAAAGTTCGATGAAAGTGCATTGCCAACCGGCTTTCGATCAAGATAAATATTTATTGGAATCAGAACCGTAATCGATATGATCTTTCCAAATAATCGGCATAACTCGCAGACTCCCTTCAGAGTTTTGCCGTTTCAATAAACAGCCTATTTTCTAATTTGAGTGACTCATCAAAGAGTCTGGTGAAGCTAAGGCGACTCAGGGAAAGTATGGGAAAGACGGGCTATCGCACAGACTCATCCGATACGCTGTGAGAGGCAGTCCCGGTCGGTTCAAACCATCGATAGATTGCCGGAAGCACCAGCAATGTCAAAAGCGTGCAGGTCACCAAACCGCCAATAACGACAGTGGCAAGAGGCTTTTGCACCTCTGCCCCGGCACTGACCGAGATCGCCATCGGAACAAAGCCCAAAGCACCACACGTTGCGGTCATGAGAACCGGTCGCAATCGATCAAGAGAACCTTTGATAACAGATGAGTGTTGGTCGTGGCCTGTGGCACGCAGGTGCCGAATATGTTCGATCAAAACAACGCCGTTCATAACGGCAATTCCAAAAAGAGCGATGAACCCAACTCCCGCCGAGATCGAAAAAGGCATGCCACGCATCCAAAGTGCAAAGATCCCACCGGTTGCCGCAATGGGAACATTGAGATAGATCAACAGTGCAAGACTCAAGGAGTTGAACGTGATGTAGAGAAGTGAAAAAATCAAAAGAAGAGCAACCGGTACTGCAACAAGAAGCCTCCCCGTGGCCTCTTCGAGGTTTTTGAATTGTCCTCCCCACTCGAGAGAATAGCCGGCAGGAAGAACGACTTTTGTTTCAACCGAGTGCTTGGCATCGTGAACGAATCCGGAAAGGTCTCGGCCTCGCACGTTGCACTGTATGAGAAGGCGTCTGCGGATGGCATGTCGACTAATTTCGGAGGGCCCATCCTCAAGACGCAAATGGGCCACTTGTGCAATCGGAATAGGACGTCCAAGCCGATCGTCGATCTTGAGCTGACCGAGCGTCTCGATATCCGTACGCCACTGCGGTGCAAGACGAACCTGCAGAGGAAACCGTCGCTGTCCTTCAAAGACTTCTCCGACCGTATGTCCTCCGATGGTGCCGACAACATCGAGTACATCGCTGGCATTGATTCCGTAACGAGCCATTTCGTTTCGTTTAATTTGAATTCGCAGATAAGGAAGACCAGCAACCTGCTGGGCTTGCACGTCGGCAGAGCCTTGCACTCCATTGAGAACACGGACAATTCGATCACCGAGAGTTTTGAGAACGGTAAGGTCATCTCCGTACAGGCTTAAGCCGATGTCGGATCTGACACCGGCAACGAGTTCTTGCACGCGCAGTTCGATTGGCTGTGTAAAACCATAGGAGTTTGAAGGCATTTCTTTTTCAAGTGCCTCCTGCATAGCGATCACAAGAGATTCTTTGGAAATTCTTTCAGGCCATGCTGCCGGGGGTTTTAAACGCACAAAAATGTCTGTCTGATGAACCCCCATTGGATCATTTGCGATTTCGGGACGACCGGTCTTTGACACGACAGTTTCGACCTGCGGAAATCGAAGAAGCACTCGTTCCATTGCACGAGTCATATCGAGTGACGCTTCGAGCGACACGCTTGGCAGTCGCACCGCCTGAATAGCGATGTCACCTTCGTCAAGCTTGGGAACGAATTCAATTCCAAATCGCATTGCCACCAGAACGCTTATCGCAAATACTCCCACGGCACCAAAAACCAATACGGTCGGCATGCGCAGAGCAATTCGAAGCAACGGTTCGTATGATGCTTTCAGCCCGCGCACGAGAATGGTGTCGCTTTCTCTAGTACGTCTGGCGAGAAAAAGAGACGCCATAACAGGCATCACCGTTACCGAAAGAATGAGTGCAGCGGTAAGGGCTGACATAAATGTGAAAGCCATTGGCCTAAACATTTTCCCCTCGACTCCCTGCAAACTCAAAATTGGAAGAAAGACGATGATCACGATCAGGCCGGCAAACAAAATCGGTTTGCCGACCTCAGTCGCCGATTCTCGAAAGACTCGCAAAGGCACTTTCTGCCCGCCGTGATCGCGACGATAGAGCGTTGCACAACGCACAGCATTTTCGATCATAACCACTGCGCCGTCGACGATAACCCCAAAATCAACGGCTCCAAGGCTCATGAGATTTGCAGAAACTCCCGCCACTTTCATGCTGATGAGGGCGCACATTGCCGAGAGCGGGATAGCGGCGGCAACGATCAGTCCTGCCCGAATGTCACCGAGAAGCAGGAATAGCATCACGATCACAAGCACTACCCCAATGCCGATGTTTTCGCTAATCGTATGAATTGTTTTTTCAATCAGTTCGGTTCGGTCGTAAAAAGTGTCGATCGAAACGCCCTTCGGAAGTGTTTTTTGAATCTGGGCGATCTTTTTCTTTACATCAGCAACAACCTGTCGTGAGTTGGCTCCCATGAGCATCATGACCATGCCGGTTACGGCTTCGCGATCGCCATCCCGAGTAACCGCTCCCTGCCGAAGCATCGGAGCAAAGCGAACATCTGCAACATCAGAAATACGAATTGCAGTGCCGTCTCGGCGCATATCGAGAACGATGGTCGCAATATCGTCAAGAGAGCCAACAAGTCCTTCACCGCGAATTAATCGCTGTTCAGCACCGTGGGTAATGGAACCGCCACCGGCGTTGGAATTGTTTTCTTCAAGTGCTTTCAGCACGCGCGAGAGAGGAATGCCGTAATTGAGAAGGCGATTGGGATCGATTTGTACTTCATAGGTTTTCAACTCCCCACCAAACGTGTTGACCTCGATCACTCCAGGTACGCTGCGTAGCTGAAACGCAATATCCCAATCGAGAATTGTGCGAAGATCCATCAGGTTGTAATCGTGTCCCGGCATCGAGCGCACTTCGAATTGATAAATCTCACTCATGCCAGTGGCGATGGGACCGAGTTGCGGATCCCCCATGCCCATAGGAATATTTTGGCGAGCTTGCTGAAGCCGTTCACTCACAAGATTCCGGGCCCAGTAAATATCGGTATTATCCTCGAATGCAACGGTCACTGCCGAAAGACCGAAACGACTGATGGAGCGAATCTCGCTCACTTTCGGAAGGCCACTGAGCGCGTTTTCAACCGGAAACGTGATGAACTGTTCAACTTCAACAGGACCAAGCGCAGGCGATGTCGTTAGAACCTGCACCTGCACGTTGGTGAGATCTGGAACGGCATCGAGTGGCAGCGTGGAGGCTGCTAAAAATCCTGCACCAAGAATGACTCCTGCGCAGAGCATGACAATGAATCTGTTTTCTAGTGACCACTCAATGACTCGTGTTACCACGGAAATCCTCACAAGTGTGAATGAGAACGGATCGAGCATCGATTGAGCATTGAACGCATCGGTTATTCACCTTCAAGCAGACTGGCAAGCATGCGAGACTTCAAAGAAAATCCTCCTGATGCAACGATTGACTCACCGACCGCTATACCGCGAATGATTTGCACAGAAGAAGGAGATCGCTGGCCGATCTCGACATCGCGTCTCTGAAAACGATCTTCTCCTTCGTAGACGAACACGAAGGGCTTTCCTTCGTGTTCAAAAAGAGCATCGGCAGGAACTTGAATCACGCCAGTCTGCTGAATTCCGGGAAGATCCACGGTTACAAACATGCCCGGTTTCAAAAAGCCTTCGGCATTGTTTGCAACCGCACGCATCGCAATGGTTCGGGAAGACTCGTCGACAATGTCGCCCGTATAAAAAATTCGTGCCTCAAAAGTTCGCTGTGGCCAAGCAGCACTTCGAACTGAAAGAAGACTGCCAGAAAGATTTTCAAGAAGTGGAAGGTGCTGCTCAAAAATGTCAGCTGTGACCCAGACCGTTGAGAGGTCGGCAATGCTGAGGATTTGTTTCTCCGGTCCAACGCGTTCGAGTAAAACCACATCCTTGGAAATAATGGTTCCGTCAAACGGTGAAGCCACTGGGTAGTGAGAGATTGCCGATCCCTGCGTTGTGGGATCGATGTTGTTAATTTCGTCATCATCAAAACCAAGAATTTTAAGATTTGTAACATCGACTGCTACCCGTGTTTCTGCTTCTTGCACCGATTGACGGGAGAGCAGGAGCGACTGCCGAGTCTGCTGCTCGATTTGCTCGAGTGACGATTGCAGCGTCGCAAGATCTGCTCGATTTTCAGATTCTGCAATCATGATCTGCTTGCTCGGCACGATTCCATCGAGAGACAAGGGCTTGAGTCGCTCGAGATCCTTCGTGGATCGGTACAGGGCGATGTATGCAGAGAGCAGCTGCTCCCGAAAATCACCGAGAGGAAGATCTTTAAACTTTTCGTCAATCGCGTCGAGTGAGTCGCCTTCGCGAAGACTCGCCATCAAAGCTCGTGCGTTGGTTGCGATTTCGCTCGTCCAATCCGCACGTGTGACAGCCAACTGTTGTCGAAGTCGATTTTGGAAAAAATCGAGTTTGGCTTGTCCGACCTCCTTGCTTTGTACAACAACCAGAAGGTCTCCTTTCTTGACGCGATCTCCAAAGTGAATGCGCACTTCATCAACGCGTCCTTCCACGAGTGGAAAGATATGCGCCACATGATCTTCGTTGAGTGCAATTTTTCCTGTTAACTGCAGGTTCTGAGAAAAGGTTCCGGTAGTCACAGGTTGGATCGTAATGCCTGCCCCGTTCCACGAATCACGGGACAACGTGATCGCCCCAGAAGGGGGTTCTAATGTGCTCAAAACCGGAGCAGTTTCCTGATTGAGTTTCCCGATCACGGGAATCTGTTTTTCAAAAGACGAAAGAGAGAACCACAAGAGTGCCCCGCCAATTGCCGTCATCGTCGCAAGGATCGCGACGAGAATCCATCGTCGAAAATGCGAGGAAGGCGGGAGAGAAGTGGTGTGTGAAAGTGTCATGCGATCACTCCTTCGAAAAGTCACGGCAACGGAATTGTGGAAAGAGGTTAAGAGATTTCTGATTTCAAGAAAGTCGAAATCAGCGTTCAACGAAAATGTGCGAAAACGACTGCCACGGGAGCGGATCAGTGTCTCACAAAATGTGTTGCCAACATCAGCAGCGCATCACTGAAAAACGCAGTGGGAGCGGGAGTGCTTCTGCGAAAGAAGAAAAGAATCCTGGCATGCTGTGATGCAGTGACTGCGTTCGAAAAAGTATGTCGAACAAGCGAGAACCACAAAGCAGCGTTCTGAACAGTGAATCGTCGTAAAGACTCTCGAATTCCGAAGAAGTGAGGGAGGCCGTAAGTGAATTTGCATGCCCGCGAGCCTGACTGGCTGAAAGAGGAATTTCGGAGTTGGATGGAGGAAGCAGGAAATGAAAGTGCCAGTGACAAGCATGGCATTCGTCATCACTCAACGTGGGACACATCCAGTGGAATGCATCGAGGTGTCGGGCCATCGCCGGACTCGACGAGGAAAGCATGTTGTGGCAATCAACGACAAAAAGCGGGCCTTGCCAGAGAAGGCAGGTTACGAGGAGCAGAGAGAACCAGCGGCGCGTTTCATGCATGGCAGAAGCCTTCAATCAGATCGACTTTCAATCAGTGAGAGGACTGATTGAAAGTCTCTATCGTTTCATATTCACAATGAAGAGTGTACCGCTGTTGTTTCTGGTGAGCCACACACGTGTGGCATTTCATGTAAATAGAGAACCATTGTCTTGACGTTCTATATTCTCTCTATCTGGCTCTTTTTCGCACTCGAGTGAATAAAAAGTACACAAATCCCCGTCCGAAATACCAGACGATTTGGGGTGCTGAGACAGGACGCATGCCATTGAATGCCAGAAGGAATTAACCATCGGAGCCTTCGTCTATCACATCATGTTTTCATTTCGCCGCACGAAAGAGACCATGCAATCAAAGATGACCGGTCGTTACCGAGACTACAAAGGCAACGAATACACCATTCTTGGTGTTGCCTGT